>Ga0316607_1000685_pt1 | contig 11498 bp, 5 predicted proteins | sample MIS2016062E_MG_FD_207674 | JGI IMG/M metagenome (GOLD analysis project Ga0316607, IMG submission 207674) | Microbial mat bacterial communities from Middle Island sinkhole, Lake Huron, Michigan, United States - MIS.2016.062E | ecosystem: Environmental > Aquatic > Freshwater > Lake > Sediment...
GCTTGGATGGCTCCAACTGACCAACCACACGAAAACTTCATCTTCCCAGAAGAAGTTCTGCCTCGCGGTAATGCTCTGTAAGCATCGCGAAGGCTAAAAAATTCAGCTATTTTAGAAAGCTGAAAAGGCTCCTGTCTGTTGACAGGAGCCTTCTTGATGGTGACAGTTGTGCGATCGGATTAATGTGCGATCGATAATATCACTGCTAGAGCCCCGACTTCTTCAAGTGCTGCGGGGCTCTGGGTGTTACATTTTTTTAGGTTGACCTACTTACTGCAAAATTTTCAACTCGATCCGTCCACTTCTGATTAGTTGTGTTATTCTAGTGATGTGAATGCTTGAATAAGACTCATAACGCAGGTTTTTCAGGTAATGCTGCCAATGGGTAGCACACAAATCCTCCTACTTAATCTCAGATTAAGATCAGGTGCGTTCAAATATTAAACCATTTAGCTAAACGTGGAGGTGATGCTCATGATCGAAAGTAGTAAACGCATGGGTCATCAGATTGGAAACTACCGGCTGTGCGCCGGGGCTGCTCACTAGCAGTCAGCCGTCGTTCTCCACTGGAAGCGACTTTCCTCGGAAACCAGGCTGAGCTAGGGAACCTCCCGGCAGTCAGGTTCTAATCTGAAGACCCGCTAGACCGCTCTCGCCTCAAATAATGTTAAAGTTTGAGTGTTAAAACTTGAGCTTCAATACTATTGGTGAGAGCGGATAGTTTTTGGTAGGATTTTCGAGAGGCGAACAGTTAATTTCCTCTTGCTGTATTCCAAATTTCAAAAAAATTATGGCTTCAAGACTTAGCGATACTGAAATTAAAGAGCGCGTCATTCAATTGTCAGGTTGGACGGTTGAAGGCAAGCAACTTCGTTGTACCCGGAAATTTAAAGATTTTATTGAGGCGATCGCATGGGTGAATAAGTTGGTCGCACCCTCTGAAGCCGCAGCACATCATCCAGATATCGAAATTTCCTACAACAAAGTAACAGTTAGCTTGACAACTCACGATGCAGGAGGCTTAACTGAGAAAGACTTTGCCCTAGCCCAAGAGATTTCTGCGCTAAATTAAAAGCGTTTCCGCTCACCAGAAAGCAGTCGCTGCTAGATGTTTAGACCATGATCGTATTTGAAAAGCCAGAGTTATTGAACGAGTCTGCTGAAAGAACTGAGCTGATCGAAAAGCTTTTGGATATTGGCGCTGCTCTTTCGAGTGCCCAAGATTTGGGTGGTTTGTTAAATTTAATCTTGTCCAAAAGTAGGGAAATTACTTACAGCGATGCGGGCAGCGTTTACTTAGTAGATCACAGCGACGAAAAATCTAAATTGCTGTTCAAGGTAGCTCAAAATGCTTCTAAACCGGGACTGTCATTTAAGGAATTTGCCCTACCGCTGACAGACAAAAGCTTAGCGGGCTACGTGGCAATTACAGGTCAAAGTTTGAACCTGTCGGATGCTTACGACTTGCCCCCTGGCGTGCCATATCAGCTAGATACCAGTTTTGACAGGGATATTAATTATCGCACTTGCTCTGTAATGGTGCTGCCCATGCAAAACCGACAGGGGGAAACAATCGGTGTACTGCAACTGATCAACCGCAAAACTAAAGCAGAGACGGTGCTGACTGCGGAAAATGCCTGGGAATCGACGCAGCATTATTCGGAGTGGGAAGAAAGGATAGTTCGATCGCTCGCTTCTCAAGCCGCCATCTCGATCGAGCGCAATCAACTACAAGACAGCATAGAACACTTGTTTGAGGGCTTCGTCAGGGCCTCGGTGCAAGCAATAGAAGCCAGAGACCCCTGTACCTACGGCCACTCAGAGCGAGTAGCAGCCCTCACCGTGCGCCTGTCAGAAGAAGTAAACGCCGTCAGCACCGGATGGCTACGCCCTATTTACTTTAATACTCGCCAAATTCAAGAAATTCGCTACGCCGCCCTGCTGCACGATTTTGGCAAAATCGGAGTTCCAGAAGCAGTTTTAACCAAGCAGAAAAAGCTCTACCCCTCACAGCTAGAAATCATTCGCCACCGTTTTGCCCTGGCTCAGCGGACAATGGAAATGGAATGTGTCCAGTCTAAATATCAATACTTGCTGTCCCATTCAGCGTACCGCAAACATCCTAGTGAAGAGCCAGAGTGTGCTCAATGCCAGGAAATAGCACAGCTAGACACTAAGCTAGCAGAGGCAAAAACCGGATTGGCAGAAGACTGGGAAGTGCTGCTAGAGGCAAATGAGCCTCACATTTTGGGAGCAGAACCCCTAGCTCAACTGCGAGAAATTGCTCGACAAACTTACAGAGATATAGACGGCGCAATTAAACCCCTGCTCAGCCCAGACGAAATCTTACAATTGATGGTGTCGAGGGGCAGCCTGACGGTGGAAGAACGATCGGCCATAGAATCTCACGTAACTCACACCTATGAGTTTCTCAGGCAAATTCCTTGGACAAAGGATTTAAAAAATGTTCCCGGCATCGCCTATGGACATCACGAAAAACTGGACGGTACTGGGTATCCCCTAGGTCTAAAACAGTCAGAAATTCCAATTCAAGCTCAACTGATGACGATCGCAGATATTTACGACGCCCTGACAGCAGGCGATCGCCCCTACAAGCGAGCTTTACGCACAGATGCCGCTCTGAAAATTTTGCGACAAGAAGCGGCTCACAACAAAATCAATAGCGATTTATTGGAACTTTTCGATCGCCGGGAAGTCTTCAGCGTACTGGGACACAGCTTGGATGTTAAAGCCGAATCAGTGTAGACTTGTCCGATCGACTGTGCTAAAACCTAAATAGGCGATCGGGCACAGCATCGCAAGTGTCTGTCGCCAAATCAATCAATAGCCTACCGATTGTCGGGTTTACAGGATCTGCTTAGTACAGAGCCAAAAACCAGCAAACCTAACACCCAGTTAGATCGGTACACTCAGTCAGCCCCAAAAATCAAAATAAAAAGTAAATTTTGGCTCTAGTTTTCAAGTATCCTAGTGTGGCAACTACTGACCACATAGAAGACTAAAAAAGTTTCTTTAGTGTAATCGGTGTGAGGAGGAGAGTGAATATGTCGAAATTTTTGTGGAGTTATCTACTGATCAGTCCAGCAGTCTTAGGAGCTACCCTAGTAGTTTCTTCGAGCGCGATCGCAGCAGACGCTCAGTCGGCTGCTGATCTTATTCAGCCTCAAACTGCAAAAACTGAAACCGCTGAAATCTCCGAAGCCAATCTCAATGATTTAGCTGCTGTTGCCGAAACAACCACAGCCCAGTCAGTCGCAGAAAATTCCCAATCCGTTGTCAGCGAAACCCAGCCACCAAGTGCAGTACCTGTAGAAATTGCAGCCACTGAAAGTGCGATCGCAGCCAACACAGCCCCAGAAGTGGCAAACCCCTCATCGGCATCAGAACCGAAGAGCGAATCTTTAGCAGCAGTTGAACCCACAGTCGTTGAGCCAATAGCAACTCCTGTGGCAGAGTCGGCCCAACCAGAGCAAATCGGTGCTGTTCAATTAGAAAGCATCGCCCCGGTAGTGGCAGAGTCGGCACAACCAAGTTTGCCCAAACCCGCTGAATCTGTGGCCCAAACCGCCACACCAGCAACTCAAAACCCAGGCGCTACACTAGAACAACTCAGCGAGTACAGCTCCGAAGGTGCAGCCGGTGGCGAAACTCAGGGTCAAGTTACCTCAGTATCTCAACTTTCCGACGTGCGGCCCACAGACTGGGCATTCCAAGCACTGCAATCCCTAGTCGAGCGCTACGGCTGTATCGCCGGGTATCCCGACGGCACTTTCCGCGGCAACCGGGCCATGACCCGCTACGAATTTGCCGCTGGTTTAAACGCTTGCTTAGACAAGGTTAGCGAGCTAATTAGAGGCACTGGCAACTTAGCCACCAAAGAAGACTTGGCAGCCCTTCAACGGCTCCAAGAAGAATTTGCAGCGGAACTGGTAGTCCTGCGCGGCCGCGTCGATGTCTTGGAAGCTAAAACATCCGAACTCGAAGCCAACCAATTCTCAACCACTACCAAGCTGACTGGGGAAGCAATTTTCGCCCTCAGCGACGACTTTGGCGACAAAAATAGCAAAGCTGTCTTCAAAAATAACAACGAAGCTGTCTTCCAACAGCGGGTTCGTCTCAATTTAAACACTAGCTTCACCGGCAGAGACTTGCTGCTGACCAGGCTGCAAGTCGGCAACGGTCAAAGGTTTAACTTGGGGGCTACCAGCGAAGGCACTCAAACTTGGAATGTAGTCGGCAGAACCGACAACGTTTTTGCCCTCGACACCTTGCTGTACAAGTTCCCCGTCGGTCAGCGACTGAACGTTACCCTTGCAGCCAACGCTGTCGTTTGGGACGACATTATACCGACTGCCAACCCTTACTTTGAAGACTTTGACGGCGGCAACGGGGCATTGAGCGCTTTTGGACAACGGAACCCGATTTATCGCCTAGGTGGCGGTGCAGGTATCGGCTTTGACTACGCCTTCGGTGGCAGGGGCTTGCTGGGCGGCGTGTTCGGCCCGACTTCTCTGTCCTTCGGCTACTTGGCATCAAATGCAGCCAATCCTACCAAGGGCGCGGGTTTATTCAACGGCGACTACGCGGCGATGGGGCAGTTGACTTTTACCCCCGGACGCAATTTGCAAGTTGCTTTAAACTACAACCACGGTTACTTTAACAGAGGTAACTTTGGGTTTGACAATGGTTTAGGGAATGGACCAGGCAGTCTCGGCGGTTTCACCGGTACCGGTGTGGCGAACTCCATCAACGGCTTGAGTGACGGCTTTGCAGGCTTCGGCGCTCGCAAAGTTGTCAGCAACTCCTACGGCGCTCAGGCTTCGTTGCGACTGAACCCCAGGTTTATCCTTGGCGGCTGGGCTGGTTTAACTAATGCCCGCATTCTCGGCGTCGGCGATGCGAGAATTTGGAACTACGCAGTTACTTTGGCTTTGCCCGATTTGGGGAAAGAAGGCAACTTGCTGGGCTTTGTGGTAGGTCGTGAGCCTTACTTGGATAAACTTGAGGCTGCCGGCAGTTTGAGTAGCTTCAGAAATGACCAGTCGTGGCATCTTGAAGGCTTCTACAAGTACCAGCTCACCGACAACATTTCTGTTACTCCGGGCGTGATTTGGGTGACAAATCCCAATCAAAATCGCGATAATGATGACATCATTATTGGTACTCTCAGAACGACTTTCATGTTCTAGGAACAGGTTCTAGAAGGCTGGATGGGTAATCCTCTTTCTACCAAGAACTCTCAATTTTAAAGTTAGCCCTGTCTATGGCAGGGCTTTTTTGTGCGGTGGACGACGAATCAGGAAATTAAGCCCCTAAAAAGACTCGCCTGTACCCTATTTTGGCATAGGGCTAAACGTTAAAGGTGACATCAAACCTTAACATTGCCCGTAGCCACAATGCTAGCAGCAATTAAATCTCCCGCACATCCACTAAACATATTTAGAGACTGCGGCTCACTGTAACTTGAAACAGTACCACTCGCAGTCGCATTTCTCGCCCCCGCAGCCCCCGATTCAAGACTCATTTCAGGCGGATTTGCAAACAAACTCAAAACCAATTTAGGGTCAGCTTTTAAACGAGGTAAATTGACAGCAATTTGAGCATTCGTTACCGCGTCCCCGTAAAATTGCTAGCAGGAACAATGCTGATATCGCTGTTAACTGTTGACTGAACTTTAACATAAGCACTTAACAGCGTCCCCAAAAGCGAATTAAACTTAGGAAACACCCCATTCAGCGTACTATTAACTGGTTGCTGCTTCAAAGAAACCGTATAAGTTTGCGTAATAACAGCAGCTTGTACAGGAATTACCAACTCATTGAAAGCCAAGGTAAGAACTCCAGAAACAACCGCCATTCCTAACTTTTGATATCCGTTCATTGCGACACATTCCTAAATAATTACTTAACTTTCCCGCTGATTCTTAGGAATTACGCAAAAACCCGGTTTCTACGAAAAATCGTCGATGGAGGCGAGAGATATTGACGCAGAAACCGGGTTTTTGGCCCGATCCTTTACCAGAAGGGATAGGAGCATCATATAAACTCAACTTAAAAACTTTCCAAACAGCGTGGAACGGAGGGGCAATTATTTTAAACCCATAAGTCAGAGGAGTATCTTCGGAAAAATTTTGTATTATACCGCTCACGTTTATCAGACAAGACGAACCATGAATCTTTACGATCTGTATCTTTCATCAGGATGCCGCACTTACCCCTATCTAAGTGACCTAGCAGTATCTGTTAATGTTCTTTTAGACTTGGACTTGAACAAGCTCATACAATCAGAACAGTTCATTCCTGGTTTTCTAGGGTTGGAGTTGCCTACAAACACTGCTGCGTGCTTCCTCGAACGGTTAAAGGAGGCTGGGGGAGGGGGAACCATAGTGCCATCGGCTTATCGACAGCCAAGAGTAAGTATTGAAATGGCATATCCCATTGCCTTTCAAGCAATCATCCAGAAGCAAAATACACCCTCTCCTCCTTAGGCCTTTGAAGTTGTTAAATTTTGGGAAGAAGGAGCGATGTGGTGGGAGTTTAAGGGAATTTCAGAAGAGTTAATAAAACAAGGTTATATTCCTGGTTGTGCTTGCATCCGTGTGGACAAGCTTGATGGGCATATTTGGACGTGGGAAGAAGAGCAGAGTCGCATATATGGAGAGGAATACAACCTGGAAATGGCAACTTACCTTGAGCCAATAGAGATATTGCAGTTTTGGTCGGAGCAGTTGGGTTTCAAGTGGAAAAGAGATGACAAAAAAGAAAATCAAACCTACTTAGAAGGTTCAGCATTAATTATATCAGCGTTTAAGCAATCATGGCCGCAAGTAATTGAAAGGATGTATGGTTTTCGCTCGACAGTGCATATGCAGTTTAAGATAATTCCTTATAAAACAGGATGTGATTCTGCTGCAAGTCTCGTGCTGCGGGCAGTGTTCCTCCTACTGCGCTATGCTTCAGAAGATGCGGTTCTACTGTTCAATGCTTATTATCCTCTTATCATACTTCAGCGGATTTCGGGACAACTAACACTCAATGCTGGGGGCTATAGCTGGACTGATTATGACTTTGCTGAAGTAAGCCTACCATATAAAATAGAGAGGCTATCAAGTAAGAGAGACCAGTAACTTACACTTATTTGCAGATAGCGGTGCGGGTACTTGCCCAACTTCCCCCGATGGCGACTTGCCGCCAATTATTGACTTTGACCCCATTGGGCTTGTACTCTCCCCCACAACCGACATCAGGGCCCAACATTCAAGGTGCTTTTGATACCCTACCTCCCCCAATTCTACTACCCATAGATCCGCCTGGAACCAATAATAAAGTACCTACCGATTTAGGTGGCGCTTACACATTTACAGCCAAAACAGCATCAGGTAATAACGAAGCAGGTTCACCGAACCAATACACCTTTAGCATTACTAATTCCGAAGTCAATTCCACAGATTCAGACACCGTACTTGTAGGAGTTTCAGTAGCATCAAAAGATAATCAAGGACTACCTGAACTACCAGAAATAGATAAACTCACACCAATTCTCACATCAACCAATACAAATAGTAACTATTCCCTATTTTCCATCAAACATTCTGGCTTAAACCTGCTTAACTTGAACAGTGCATCGAGGGTTGCGTACACTCTAAAACTGAACGTAGCAGGCGATATCAACAGCGACGGCCGAGTTGATACCAGTGACAGACAACTCCTAGAAAATGCTTTAGGCCGCACGGCAACTGACCCCGATTATACAATTGACCTCGACCTCAACCGTGATGGAATCATCAACTCAGTTGACCAAACTATTCTTAACAACAACTTCGGCTTTATTGCTAACAAGCCGCCAGTCGCATCGCCATTTTCAACCAACACCCATGCAGAATTGGAGACAATCATACCCTTAATTGGTAAAGCAACAGACCCCGAAGGCGACTCCATCTCCTACAACGCACTCAATCCAGTTAACGGTACGGTAAAATTCGATCCTATTACCAAAACAGCCACCTTCAAGCCTACTCCGGGATTCTCAGGCATCGCCAGCTTTGAATTGGCCGCCAGCGACGGCTATAACACCGGAATACCAGCAAAAGTAACAGTTAATGTCAGTGGAGCACCGCTGATTTCTTTAGATTTCGCCAATCGCAACCCTCAGCTTTATCCAGGAGACAACACAGAATTAGTTGTGTTCGGAGACTTCGCCGACCAAAAAGGCGTAGTGCTGCCAGATTCTTACTTAACATACACATCATTAAATCCAGAAATAGCACCCATTGACCCCTTCGGAAAAATCACAGGATTAGCCAACGGAACCTCAATTTTTACAGCATCTCGCAACAACATTCAAGCCGTAACAGCAGCACGAGTAGGCGAAATGCCAATTCCTGCCAACGATGACGAATGGAACGCCCTACTAGCAGAGATTTACGGTTTGGATGTTTACCCGCAAGCAGTAACATTAACAACAGGAGTAAAGCGCTCATTACTGGTAGGAATTGAAGGTCTTACTGACTCTCCAGACCTGAAATTCGGCTCTACTGGCACTCGCTACTTCGTCAGCAACCCGAATGTATTGCAAGTGAATTCAGATGGCATAATTACTGCTGTAGGCGAAGGAATTGCCAACGTCACAGTCATCGACGGAGGAGCAGAAAAAGTAGTTCCAGTACGGGTAAAAACGCCTTTGATAGGCCCGGCGATTTTGGGAGTTGATGGCGGAGTCGTGCAAGGCAGCGACGGCTCATTCGTAATGGTAGCTCCTAGTGCTTTAACTCATGATACAACAGTTAACATAACGCCACTTAGCAGCAATTCACTGCCACTGCCATTCCCCGACAGCATGGAATTTGCTGGGGGATTCAATTTGGACTTGGGGAACACCCCCTTGAATATACCTGTCCAGTTGGCAATTCCCGCCCCAGTTGGCGTACCAGTCGGCACCGAAGTTTTATTTATGCGGAAGGGGTCGCTACCAGGTGAAGCTGATAGCTGGAACGAAACTTGGCTGATACAAGAATCAGGAGTAGTAGGTGCAGACGGCTACATCCGCACCACTTCGCCACCCTTTCCAGGCGTGACAGAAAGCGGTACTTATACAATTGGATTATTGCCCGCAGGAATGCCATCAGTCAGTTCAATTGTGAAGACAGGTACACAGGCTAATTCAGGACTAATTAACCTTTCGACTAACCTCAACTTTGAGAATAGTTATTTAGGAGCAAAAACGAGTGGAATTGGTGCAGTAGCAGCCACAGAAAATCAATTCGAGGCGACAACATCACTATTAGCTTACTTGGCACAATCTTCAAACAAGCCGCTGGAAATAATCGGAATTCCCAAAGTTGGAGAAACTGTCGTTACGGAGGCTCAGGTACAACTCAATACACAAGGAGTTCCTACAATTTCGGCAGTTCTAAATGGGCCGGATACTGGGTTAGCAATTCCCCTCGAACCACCGTCGCTGGAGTCGGTGGAACTGGAGTTCTCCAACAGTGAACCTGTGATATTTTTGACAGGTAGCAATTTCCTCAATGGACTCAATGGTAATCTCGGCTCTAGTTTCGGAGATTTGAATGTTGACTTTAAGGTGGGAGGTAAGAATTACTCTGGAACTGTTGTGCCGGGACTCAGTAGTTCCCTGGGAGAAAATCGCTATAAAGTGGCGGTAAAAGCTCCGATTAGCGTACCTCTCGGTGAGTCGGAAATTGTGCTATCGCGATCGCAAAAGGAGCGTTTTGGCCCTGGTCCTGTTGATTCTTCAGTAGTTAAACGTTCGAGTTTTGAAGACCTGCAATTAGAGCCTGTATTTTCGGATTTGATACTGGTAGCGCAACGCAATAGTGACAAAATTCAGGTAATTGATGCCCTGAGTTCAGTTCAGAGTCCGTCGGACCCGCAACAGAAGCCTCCCAAGGATTTGTCGGTGGGGACATTGGGGACAACTTTGTTAGACCGTCCGGGACTGTTAGCTGTCACCAATAATGCGACTCGCGCCTATGTACCTTTGGAGAGGACGGGACGGGTGGCTATGGTGGATTTGCTCGCGCGGCGGGAGGTGGATGCTGATGCTTCGACACCGACTGTGGATGATATTAATTTACCAACTGGTGCATCTCCTGGGGCGATAACTATTGACCGCTGGAATAATTATGCTTACATCGCTGATTCTAAGCGGGGAAGCATTTACATTTTGGATGTCAATCCAGACTCGGCTAGCTATAACCAAGTTGTCCAGACTATCTCGGTGGATGCTACGTCAGGGCTACGTCAGATTGCTGTCAACAGTGATGGGCATAAGCTGTTTACTACTGCGGCAAATGGTTATATTTACGCTGTGAATATTGACCCAGAAGACAAACCTAGCGTTCCGAATTCTAATCCTCGGAAGTGGTGGGAACAAATTGGAAAAGTATCGACTCCTACAGGGGCTTGGGGTTTGGCTGCAACTCCTGACCCGCTCAAAATGGTTTTTACTAATGGTAATACGGAAACAGATGGAAGCGGTTTTGGGGTGTTGACTGTGAAGGATGACCCCCTTAATTTGGCTCCGACAACTCTCTACACGAATTTAACGTTGGGTAGCGATGTTGATTTCTTTGATGTGAATGAGGGGGTGGCTGTCACGGTGACGGCTGATGGAAAGTATGCGTTTGTGGCGGGTCGTAACAGTAAAAAAATCCTTGAACTTGATGCCAATCCGCTGGCGGGGGGGAATATTGGGATTATTAAAGATCCCCTGGGGCCTAATCCGAAATTAGTTGCTGCTACTGAACCGGTGCCGGGAATTTTAACTAATAATGTGGCTCTTTCTGGTGATGGTAAGTATCTAATTGGTTCTTATCCTACTCTGGGTGGTGGTGGAAGTGCATATGTCTTTGATGTGGAGGAAATTATTAATACTGTTGAAAATCCTGGGGACTACTGGATTGATGGATATTACAGAGGTCGAGGCAACCTTAACTTCCAGTCTCAGAGTCAACGGCGGGCAACTTTGAACGATTTAACCCGCGTCCCTATTGAAGAGCTTAATCCTCTAATCTTGCCTCAGAATACTACTCCTGCGATTCCTAATTTGATTGCGATGGGTGGTAATCCTTTGGGGGTGGCTGTAGCGAGTCCGAAAGATCCACCCAATTGGCCTCCCAAAGACATAGGTTCGTATTGGCTCTCTTACACTGGGACACTGAATACAACACCAGAAAAAAGACGCCAAATATTTAAAGATATCATCAACAACTCATCGATCAAAAAAATCTACATGGATGTACTATCTCCACAAGGCACTACTTTTAAGTACAAAAATAGTAACGAAGCTATGATTTCCGGTTTGTCTGGTCAAGATGTGTTTGCAGAATTTAAAGATGAATTAGACAAATACAACAAAGCACATCCAGGCAAACCGAGAGACATTAATGTAGTCGGTTGGTTTGAGGGGACTGGACTTGCTTTGTCATCTAGCCCGATGTATAAAGCTGCTCAACA
>Ga0316607_1000686_pt1 | contig 11493 bp, 7 predicted proteins | sample MIS2016062E_MG_FD_207674 | JGI IMG/M metagenome (GOLD analysis project Ga0316607, IMG submission 207674) | Microbial mat bacterial communities from Middle Island sinkhole, Lake Huron, Michigan, United States - MIS.2016.062E | ecosystem: Environmental > Aquatic > Freshwater > Lake > Sediment...
AAATGATGTTTTTTGTAGTAAACCAATTGGGTAATTTGTCTTTAGATTTGGTTTTTGCCTCTATTTGATTCAAAATAGCAATCCATTCCATTTCAGGAAATGGATTTTTTTGCAAAGCCAATTTCGTGATTTTTTTACCAATATTAGAATTGATAAACTCTTGAATTTCAGGATTTAATAATTTTAAATCCAAAATTAAATGTCTTTAGTGAGCAACTTGATTACTTTATTTTCTGGAAAAAATTCTTTCCCGATTACTTTCAAAATGGTGTATAACGGAACAGCAACTATCATTCCCAAAATACCCGATAGAAATCCCGCAATCAATATCACAAGGAAAATTTCAAGAGGATGCGAACTCACACTTTTGGAAAAAATTATAGGTGTCGATAAATTGTTATCTATAATTTGAACAATCCAAAAACCTATTAAAACATAGATAGTTGTGGGTAATATTACCGTTTGAAAATCGGCCCCTAAGTTGCTCAACATTGTTAAAATGGCTGCTAAAACTGAGGCAATCAATGGTCCGATATAAGGAATAATATTCAAAACAGCACATAGAAAGGCTATGATGAAAAGATTGGGAATTCCAAAAATTAATAATACTAAAACATATAATATAAATAATATAAACAATTGAAGTAATAATCCGATAAAATAGCGAGAAAGCAAATGATTTATTTTGTGTAATGAATTCATAATTTGTTCTTCGTGTGTGTCTGGAATTAATTTTTTAGCACCAACAATGAAAAGTAATCGGTCTTTGAGAAAGAAAAAAGTAATAAACAAAACAGAAGCTAAACCCATTCCAAAACTTCCAATGGTTTCCAATATACTATTTAATAATGTTGGAATAAAATTGAAATTTAGTTTAGAAGTCAAATTAAATTCTTTTAGCATTTCTTTAGAATCGATATTATGACTCTCTAAAAAAGCTATAACTTGATTGGTCAATTGGGTAATTTTCTGTTCAATCTCAGATGTTTTTAGTAAGGATAAATTCTCTCCTTGAGAAGAAATCAGAGGAATAAACATCAATACAAATCCAGCAATAATTAGGATAAAAATAAAAAGTGTAGCAATTGTTGCCAAAGTGTGTTTGAATTTTAATCTTTTTTTGAAGAAATCAAGAATTGGATTTCCTACCAAAGTTAATATTAATGCCACCACAAGATAGATTAAAACCGACTGGATTAGGTATATAAAATATACAGATATAGCCACTAAAACGATAAAACCCAAAGCTCTTAAAATTCCGTTTGCAATAATTTTTGAAGTAATCATTTTTAGTATTTTTGAGGATAAAGATAATAACTATTGAGGTTCTACAGAAAATAGTTTGAATATTTAGCTTATTTTTCAAACCATTTAGAAGTTAAGGTCTAAAGTTTCGGATTTGTTATAAATTATTGATATTCAGATATTTATAAAATAGTCGTAATTATTAACTAATTGATATATAGTGATTTATATTTTTAAATAAATAAAATAAAAATTAGAGGGTTACCCCAATGTTTTCATCGCTTATAATGGGACCAAACCCCAACAATAAATGAAAAACTCACAATTTATAAGGATTTAACAACTCCGAAACTTCAGTTATGGTTCATTAAGCGGATTGAAACTTAATTTTCTTAATGAGCTTAATGGTTTATTTGTAGGCTGTTTATTGTAAGCTGGATTAATTTAATTGTTTTAGCTTTTCAGACAAAACCCAGTAGAAGTTATGGTTCATTAAGCGGATTGAAACTTAATTTTCTTAATGAGCTTAATGGTTTATTTGTAGGCTGTTTATTGTAAGCTGGATTAATTTAATTGTTTTAGCTTTTCAGACAAAACCCAGTAGGATCACTATTGATAATAATTCTGCACCTAAATCAATTATTGAAAATATAATTCAGGATATTAGCTCCCATTTTCAACGCTTTTTGGCGAATTTCTAAAGGATCATTATTCACTTCTGCATCTTCCCAGCCGTCTCCTAAATCACATTCAAAAGTGTAAAGCAACACCAATCTGTTTTCGACAAAAATACCAAAAGCTTGTGGACGCTTTCCGTCATGTTCGTGAATTTTTGGCAAACCATTGGCGAAAACAAAGGGCTTTTGAAAGATTTGGTGATTGGCAGGAATTTCAACTAAATCATTATTCGGAAAAATTTTCTTGATTTCTTTTCGGATGTATTCATTCAGACCGTAATTATCATCAATATGCAGAAAACCTCCCGAAGTCAAATAATTTCTTAAATTACTGACATCGGCACTGCTAAAAACCACATTTCCGTGACCTGTTAAATGCACAAAAGGGTAGGAAAATAAGTCTGGACTACTGGGTTCTACTGTGGCAGGTTTGGGCTTAATTTTGGTATTAATGTTGGCGTTGCAATACTTAATCAAATTAGGCAATGAAGTAGGATTGGCGTACCAATCGCCACCACCGCTGTATTTTAGCAAGGCAATTTCTTGGGAAGAGGAAGCAAATGAAATTAGCAATAATAAATAAGATATTTTTTTCATATTTTCTTTGAATAACTATATTAATGGTTTTAAAAATCTTTGAGGTTTTTATTACATTATATTTTAATTTCTATAATTTGGCTGGTGTCCACGCCCAAAATATCTACCACTTTCACCATAACTCTATACATTCTTTTTTGGGAGTATTCGTGTTCGGCTGAGGTAAATTCTAATGTGCGGTCTTGTTTGGTTCGGAAGGTTTGCCATTCGTTTTCAAAAATGTAGTTTCCTGTCCATTGCTCTTCTACTGAGCCTGTCGAAGTATCTCCTGATTCATTTTTGATGCGAATGATTTCTTTTTTGCTGTCATAATCAAAATCCACACTCCAATAGTCAATCCAATCGTGCCAATTTTCGGTTAAGTTTTCTCTTGGTTGAATAATGCCATTTTTGTCTTTGGTTATTTTGAATATTTGTCCGTTTTCAATCACTATTTTACTACCTGCTCGCATACTTTCCTGTATGTCTTCGATGTCGTCTTGGGTGTAGTTGGTAACAAAATCCGTCAATTCTATTTTTACTTTGTTGTCCTTAATAATGGGCTTGGCTTGAAGATAAGACACATCATAAAACTTTACTTGTCCTTTATTCACAGCTCTTGCATCAAAAACATCTTTAGGAACATACCGCAAACGAATGTCCACGCCTTGCTCTTTGATTTCTTGAATGATTCGAGGATAGGCGCCCATTTCGAACTCAAATCCCAAAATATCTACTTGAGTGATTAAATGCGTTTTGCACTCTTCAAAAATTTCCATGATTCTGGTTTCGGTAACAGGCATATCGAGTGGACCAATATGCACAAACCGACCGGCTTTTTTGGCGTGTAGTGTGGCATAGTTCTCAATGCGTTGAGCGGAATAGGCTCTACAAATTAAGTCTAAATAGGCTTCTTCTTTTCTTTTTCTTTGCCCATTGACCAAGTCGTCCATAAAAAACTGGCGTTCATATTTGCCAAGGTTTAATATTTCAAACGCTCTAAAATCTTGCCCTTTGTCTTTGAGTTCTCTTTGCACATTAATTAATCTTTTTCTTGTAGTGTGTATAGAAAACCTGCCCAAATCGGTAGTAATCCATTTGCGGTTGAGTTTCTCGGCTACTGCGGCGGTTGTGCCACTGCCACAAAAGAAATCGGCAACCAAATCGCCTTCGTTACTACTGGCTTTGATGATGCGTTCTAACAAAGCTTCGGGTTTTTGGGTGGGATAGTCTACCCTCTCAATTGCCATAGAGTTAACTTCAAAAATATCATTCCATAAACAATCTACTAAAATACCTGGCATTTCTGATAGATAGAATTTTAATCTTTCGTTCCCTGTTTTTGTTTTAAAAATACGACCATCACCACGCAGTAAATCAATTGACTCTTTACTTCTTGTACCAATTGGTTGATCTGTCCAAGGTCCCCTACCATCATTATCATCATTTTTATATCTCTCTTTGATATATTCATCTGTGTATGGGATATATTGTCTGTTGAATTGAAATTTTTTTGATTTTACATAGAATAGAATTAAGTCATTATTTCTACCAAAGTGATCAGAAATTGCTTTTCCTGCTTTTCCTGACCCTCTTTTCCAAAATATTTCATTTTTAAAATTATCATTACCAAAAATGTCATCAAGGCAAAGTCTTAAAACACTATTCACACGCCAATCACAATGCACATAAATACTCCCATCTTCAGCCAAGAGGTTGTGTATGAGTTTCAATCGTTCATACATCATACTCAAGTAGGAAGAAATCCCTTTTTGCCAAGTATCACGGTAGGCAATTTCTTCGAGTACGCTTTGGCTTTTGGTGGCGGTTTCGCCGTTGAGTTCTATGGTATGCGAGAAGTCGGCACCCACGGCAAAGGGTGGGTCTATATACACCAGTTTTAGTCCGCCTTCTTTTTCTATTTCCTCCCTCATGGGGCCGTTTGCCAATGATGAAAGAATGAGTTTGTTGTCGCCCCAGATCAGTTTATTGTGCCAACCAGCTTTTTGTCGGCCTTTAAGGTCAAACATATCAAAACTATCGCCTCCTTTTTTGTCTTCTTTTCGGGGTTCGTCTATGTGTTCTATATGATGAAAAGGTAAAGCCACATTGGTAATGTCTTCTTTACGACCGTTCCAAAAGAGAAATACATCTTCTTCGTCGGCATACATTTTGTAAATCAAGTCTTTGGCAATGGGCTGGTTGTTTTGTATGGATTGTATGATTTGTTTTTTTTCGTTGTCGGATAGATTCATATTGTTATTTTAATTTTTTTGTATTGTTGTGTTGTAACAAAGATTTCATTTGCGTAATTGCCATTTTATTGAGGTGCAATAATCTATCGCTTTGTGTTATGCCTTGATGAATGAGCAAAGCGTTTGTGCTTTCCATGTTAGATAAAACTACCAATTGTTCTATGGTGGCGGTATCTCTTATGTTTCCTTTTTCGTTGGGGTTTTCGTCTCGCCATTGTTTGGCAGTTTTTCCAAAAAGAGCTACATTGAGTACATCGGCTTCGTTGGCATAAATAAAGGTAGCTTGTTTTTTATCAATTTCGGCAGGGATTAAATTTTCTTTAATGGCATCGGTGTGAATCAGGTAATTTACTTTTGTTAAATAGCGTTGGAAATTCCATTCTAATTGCTCTTTACTGTTTTCTGTTTCTTTGAGGCGTTGAAACTCTCTTACTAATAAGAGTTGAAATTTAGCACTAATCCACATTCCAAAATGAAAAGCAATATCTTTGTGAGCATAAGTTCCACCGTATCTTCCTGTTTTGGCTACAATGCCAACTGCATTTGTTTTTTCGCACCAGTTTTTGGTAGAAAGCACAAAATTGTTGCTCCCTGCTTCGTTTTTAATTATACCGAATTCGGTATAATTAAAAGTTGGATTATATAACGTTTCCCATTCACCAATATATTCAATGGTGCTTTTTAAACTTAACCATTTGAAAATTAAAATTTCTTGGTACTGGCTTTTTGCCATATCTGTCAAAGAGATATAATCAGTATTATTTACTGATAGTATTGTAATCTCTGTATTTTCTATTCTTATTTTTGCCATATAATTTGAATTTATTCTGCTGGAAAAATGGCTTTTACATCATTAAAAGATTTTAAGTTCTGCTTGTAATCTTCCCAATCTTCTTGTTTAATGTAAATGGCTGTGTATTGTTTTTCGCTTTGCTGTGCGTTTACATCTTTGCACCATTGTACCAATCGCTTTATCTTCCTGATATCGTCTAAATCTTCTCGTCCTTTGGTTTCTACCATAAAAATATTTTCATCGCTTGTTTTTACAAAAAAGTCGGGAAAATACTCTCTAATGTTGCCATCTTCTGCCTGATATTCTATTTTGAAGTTTACACCACCATCGCCCATAGTATTTTTTGCAAAGGCAATCACATCATTAAACCTGTATTCGCAGAAAGAAGCAAATTCCAATTCAAAGCCATTGTCGCCAATTACCTTGTTAAAAATAGATTTTTTAGGTTTGTGTATATGAGGTTGATCGTCGGTTATTTTTGGTTTTACCGTTTTTAGTGAAATGTAGTTTTTAATTTCGGCTGTTCCGCTATCGGTTACCGTAAGTTCGTTAATGGCTTCTTTAAAAACTTTGTATAAAATTGCTTTAGGTTGTACTTCGGATAAATTGCGAATGGTTTGAGCGTTTTCTAAATCAACATTTTTTTCAAAAAGATAGTTTTGAATAAAAGACTCTACTTTGGGATAGAGTATATTAAAACCACTAAACAAACGACTTTCTTTTAGAATACTTTGAGTAAAGAAACCAATTACATTGCGATAATCGGCAAGACTGTCTTTAAAAATGGTGGTATGCGAAATAGTATCTTCAATGTCTTTAAAAACAATTTCTTTTAATTCTTCAGAATTGAAAGTTTTGAAAGGTGCTTTTTCAAATCTGAGTTTACTGATGTCTAATTCCTCTAAATTTTTGTATTCACGATAAATACGAGGGGTCATTTGTGGGATAGGAATATCCAAATCGTCTAAATTCTTGTTAGGATTTTCTTTGTCCACTTCCACAATAATTGGATTTTTGCCACGCTTACCTGCTCCCATAGGCGAGTATTGAAACTCAACACCTTCAGTTTTAAGAGATTCTACAAATTCAATAAAAGCGGATGTGCCAATAACCGATAAATATTCTTGTGTTTCTAAGGAAAACATTTTTCGCAAACCACGCCCAATGGTTTGCTCGGGTAGGATTTTAGAATCGGCATTGAAAGGACGAAGTCCTACAATGGTGGTTACATTTTTCACGTCCCAACCTTCACGAAGCATTAAAACCGAACAAATCGCTTTGTAAGGCGAAGTATCTTTGTCCACATCATCGGCTGCTTTTCTTAATGTTTCTAAATCTTCTTTGGCTTTTTTGCTCGATGAGGTTTCGGCAATTTCGCCTTTGCTATTGGTGTGAATACTTAATACGGCATTTTTGAGCAAAGGGTAAGTTCGTTCTAAATAGGCAGCAATGGCATCAGATTCTTTGGTGGTCATTGCCATGATGAAAAGCAATGGTGTTTTTTGGCTTTTCATTTCTTCGTATTGCTTTTCCCATTCAATGTACCCCAAATGAATAAAGTCTTTGTAGCGTTCTACCACATCATCAGATGGTTTTTCTTCTAATTTATTTCTAGATGCTTCATCGGGCAAAACTGGCGATTTTACGACATTCTGTTTAATGGCTTCTACTAAAGGATAATCGCAAATAGTCTGAACGAAAATTGATCCATCGTTGTGTTTTGGTGTAGCCGTTACATCACATTGCAAACCAATGTGTTTGCCTGTTTTAAGTTTCAGTTTATTGCTAATGTCAGCTATGCTCTTAAACCATTCTAAAGAAGAATCGTGAATGTGGTGGGCTTCGTCATTCAAAACTACCAAATCTTTGATTTTATTACTTCTCAATATTTTTCCTAAATCTAAGCCTTTTGAGGTGTCGGCATCTGCTTTTGGTTTTTTTCCTAAAAATAGTTCTTCTACGCTTGGCTCGGCATCTTCATTTAAAAATACACGGTGAATATTGGTTAAAAATATATTACCCGAATCTGTTATTGGTTTTAGTTCGTCTTGAATGTGTAATGTCAGTTGAAAATCATTGAGCCAATCACGGTTTGCCCAACCATTTTCTGGAATAAAAGGGTCTTCAAAAAAGTACTTCAAACCGTCAAAGTCTTTTCTAATTCTGTTCAGTACAATGATGTTGGGTGCAATTACTAAAAAATTTTTTGATAGACCTGTGTTTTCTTCATATTTCGTATTGAAATAAGACCACACCAAAACCAAGCCCAAAACTTTTGTTTTCCCTGTTCCTGTAGCCATTTTTATGACATATCGTGTCCACGATTCATCAAACATACCCGGACTAACACGACCCAAACCATCAAATTTTATGAGTTCGTATTTGTCTTTGGCTTTTGCTATTTCATACAAATAAATAACCGATTCAACCGATTCTCTTTGCGAAAAATAGAAACTGAATTTTTGTCCGTTTTCGTTGGTGTGTTCTTTGTTAAACCAATGATTTAAAAGTGCTTTTGTCGTTTCGGTTGCTCCTTCATAATTGCTGTTCCTCCATTCTTCAACTGCTTTTCGTACTTTATGTACTAGCGGAGCTAAAAGCATTTCATATTTGTTGTTAAAAGCTTGTAATTGTGCTTGTCCTGGTGTCCATCTTTTTTCAGGCGTTAAAATCTCAAAAGGTTTGTTGTTCATTTTTATTTTTGCTATTTGTGTCTAATATACTTTAATTGATTAGATTTTTCGGTTGTTCTATTGTTTTTTTGTAATTAAAAAGCAAATTATTAAAGTGTGTCATTCACAAAAACAACACTATGACATGCCACCACAGCTGCAGTTTCGGTTCTTAATCGTGTATTTCCCAAAGATACAGGAATGAAATTGTTTTCTAGAGCTAATGCTATTTCTTTTTCCGAAAAATCACCTTCTGGACCAATGAGCAAAGTAACATTTTCGTTCTTTTTCAAAACCGATTTCAAAGTTTTTTTGTCTGTTTCTTCGCAATGTGCAATCAATTGTAAACCTTCGTTTTTAAGCTTGATAAATTCTTTGAAACTAATCGCTTCATTCAGTTTTGGAAGAAATAAAACATTGGATTGTTTCATTGCCGTTAAAATAATTTTCTCAAAACGTTCCTTGTTTACAACCTTTCGTTCCGAGCGGTCACAGATGATTGGCGTGATTTCGTGAACACCTATTTCGGTGGCTTTTTCGAGAAACCATTCGTAACGGTCATTCATTTTTGTTGGGGCAACAGCCAAATGCAATTGAAATTTTGAAGGCTCTGTTTTTTCGACAGCAATAATTTGAACCGTGCATTTGTTGTCAGATGCCAAAGTAATTTCTGTTTTGAATAACAAGCCTAAACCATTGGTTACGAATAAAATATCGGTATCTTTTTTTCGCAAAACTTTGATAATATGTTTGCTTTCTTCCTTGTCAAAAGAAAAGCTTTCTGTGGTTTCGTCAATATTTGGATTATAAAATAATTGCATAGTTTAGAATTGAATTCGGGCTTTCGAAACCACAGACGAAGTTTCGAAATTTTGAGTTAAAAATTTTTGATACCCTACAATTCCTATCATGGCAGCGTTATCGGTAGTGTATTCAAATTTAGGAATAAAGGTTTTCCAACCGTATTTATTTTCGGCTGCTGCCAATGTATTTCTTATTCCGGAATTGGCAGAGACTCCTCCGCCGATGGCAATTTGTTTTATCCCGGTTTCCTTTACCGCCAATTTCAATTTGTCCATTAAAATTTCGATAATGGTATGTTGAATAGAGGCACAAATATCATTGAGTTTTTCGTCAATAAAATTGGGGTTTTCCAGTTTTTTCTTTTGAATAAAATACAAAATTGCTGTTTTCAAACCTGAAAAACTAAAATCCAAACCTGGAACTTTAGGTTTGGTAAAAGCAAAAGCTTTTGGGTTTCCCAATTTGGCATATTTATCAACCAAAGGACCGCCAGGATAGGGGAGACCTAGTATTTTGGCACTTTTATCAAAAGCTTCTCCCACAGCATCATCGGTGGTTTCGCCAATAATTTCCATATCAAAAAAGTCGTTTACTTTCACGATTTGGGTATGTCCGCCAGAAATGGTCAAGGCAATAAAAGGAAATGTGGGTTTGTCAAAGCCTTGCTCATCAATAAAATGCGCCAAAATATGCGCTTGCATGTGATTGACAGCAATCAGAGGAATATTTAATGCCAAAGACATTGACTTTGCAAATGAACTTCCTACCATCAAGGAACCCATCAAACCAGGCCCTTGAGTAAAGGCAATGGCGGAAAGTTGTTCTTTTGTAACATTGGATTTGCGTAAAGCAGCATCAATCACGGGAACAATATTTTGTTGGTGGGCTCGGGATGCCAATTCAGGAACAACACCTCCATATTGATTGTGAATCAGTTGGTTAGCAACTACATTCGACAAAACTTTATCGTTTTTTAAAACTGCTGCGGCAGTGTCATCGCAAGAACTTTCGATCGCAAGAATAAATACCTCGGAATTTTGCATAAAAAGGCACAAATTTTGAATTATATTTGACAATCCGTAAAAAAAACTTTTCGGAGATGCCAAAATTAAAGAATTTTTATCAAAAATGCCTTTGTTTAGTTGTGCAAAATGAATATTCCAAATAAATTAAAACCACAAATAGGTATCAAAAAATTCATCAAAATAGTATTGCGTGCCATTCTTGGACTAATTCTGCTAATATTGATACTTGGTATTGCATTATCGTTACCATTTATTCAAACTAAAATCGGGAATTATGTGACGAATACGCTCAACGAAAAATACAAGATAAATATCAATGTACAGGAAGTTTCATATACGATTTTTGGCGGTATGAAACTAAAAAAAGTTTTGATTTTAGATCATCACAAAGACACTTTAATTTCGGCTAACCGAATAAAAACCAATATTTTAGACTGGAATAAATTAGTAGCTGGGGATTTGATTTTTAGCGATATTGCATTGGATAGTTTGCATTTCAACATGAAAACCTACAAAAATGAAAAACAATCCAATCTTGATCAGTTTGTTGCTGCATTTGATTCGAAAACGCCACCTTCCAAAAAACATTTTTTGTTAACCGCAACCAAAGTAAAAATTACCAACGGACGATATATTCTTATCGATGAAAATAGGGCAAATCCAAAAGATGTCGATTTTACTAAGATTAATTTAGCGGCTACTGCTTTAAAAATCTATGGGCCAGAAGTAACCACGACTATTAATTCCTTATCATTTCAGGATCATCGGGGAATATTTGTGGAGGATTTAAGTACAAAATTCAGCTATACCAAAAAACAAATCAAACTAGAAAATCTAGATTTGCTTACCAAAGAATCCAAATTACAAGGTTCGGTGGTAATGAATTATGAAATTGAAGATTTCGCTCATTTTACTGATAAAGTCGAATTTGATATTAAACTAGAAAAAACAACTTTGGCGTCTAATGATATTCGCAGTTTTTATAATGAATTGGGTAGAAATCAGCAGTTTAAAATCAAAGGAAGAATAAAAGGACCGTTGAATAATTTGGTTTTGTCGAATTTTAGATTATTCGATTCCAAAAAAACTCAAATTATTGGTACAATCAACTTCAAAAATCTTTTTCCAAACAAAGGGAAAACGTTTTATATGAATGGAAAATTTGCCAAACTTTCTTCAAGTTACGATGATTTGGTTACCATTTTGCCCAACGTTTTAGGCAAAAAATTACCCGTTATTTTAAAGAAATTAGGCACAATCAATTTAGTTGGAAATGCAGAGGTTACTACTACTTCTTTGGATGCCAAATTTTTGATGGTATCACAAATTGGGAATATAAAATCGGATTTGATAATTAAAAATATGAATTTATCGGACAAAGCCAATTATGTTGGAAATGTTGTTTTGGATAATTTTGATATTGGGGCATTTATTGATAGAAAAGAC
>Ga0316607_1000688_pt1 | contig 11479 bp, 10 predicted proteins | sample MIS2016062E_MG_FD_207674 | JGI IMG/M metagenome (GOLD analysis project Ga0316607, IMG submission 207674) | Microbial mat bacterial communities from Middle Island sinkhole, Lake Huron, Michigan, United States - MIS.2016.062E | ecosystem: Environmental > Aquatic > Freshwater > Lake > Sediment...
TATTTTTTCCTTGTTCAGCAATGTCTTTTTGAACCAATTGTGCCAAGGTACTCATCAAAACTTGCTCTGAAATATCCATGATTCTAGAACATTCCTGAATGTAAATTTCGCGCTGAATTCTGTCTGGAATTTTGGATATACTCACGACCATATCCCGAATCAAATCGGCTTTTTTTATGGGATCGTTTTTTGCCTCATTCATCAATAACGAGGCTTTGAACTGGATAAAATCTTTGGAATTTTCATCCAAATATTTGACCAATGCTTCATAAGGTGTTTTCTTGGCAAAACTATCAGGATCTTCTCCGTCGGGAAAAGCACACACTTTTACGTTCATTCCTTCTTCGAGAATCAAGTCGATTCCACGAATGGAAGCACGCAATCCAGCGGCATCACCATCAAAAAGGACGGTAATATTTTTCGTCAATCTGTTGATTAATCGGATTTGGTCTGGGGTCAAAGCCGTTCCTGAAGAAGCCACCACATTTTCTATTCCAGCCTGATTGAATTGAATCACATCGGTATAACCTTCGACTAAAAAACAATTATTTTCTTTGGCAATAGCTTGTTTGGCTTGGAAAATTCCGTACAATACTTTGCTTTTATGGTAGATTTCGCTTTCGGGCGAATTGAGGTATTTTGCCGCTTTTTTGTCATTGCCTAAAACCCTTCCTCCAAAACCCAAAATCCTTCCCGACATACTTTGAATGGGGAACATTACTCGCCCTTTGAATCGGTCGAATGGTCGGTCGTCTTTTGGAATAGTCAACCCTGTGCTTTCAAGAAATTCTAATTTATAACCTTTTCCCAAAGCTTCTTTGGTAAAGGCATCCCAAGTTTCGGGGGAATAACCTAGTAAAAATTTCTTTATAGTTTCGCCTGTAAAACCTCTTTCTTTGAAATAGGAAAGACCAATGGCTTTACCTTCTTCAGAATGTAAAAGCGTGTTGTGGAAGTAATCTTTGGCAAATTCAGAAACCAAATACATACTTTCGCGAACATCGGTATTGGCTTTTTCTTCGTCAGTTTGTTCCGTTTCTTCGATTTCGATATTGTATTTTTTTGCCAAAAACCGAATGGCTTCTGGATAAGTAAAATGGGAGTGTTCCATCAAGAATGTTACTGCATTTCCGCCTTTTCCAGAGCTAAAATCTTTCCAAATTCCTTTGGCTGGCGAAACCATAAATGATGGAGAACGCTCATCCGTGAATGGACTCAATCCTTTGAAGTTGCTTCCAGCACGTTTCAATTGTACAAAGTCGCCAATAACCTCCTCAACACGAGCAGTTTCGAAAACAGTATCTATGGTGGTTTTTGAAATCAATTTGAGTTTTTTTTATTTTATAGATTGTTGTTGAAATTTTTATTGCTATTGAAATTGTTATTAAAATAGAATGATTTTACTATACTGAAATAACAGAATTATCAATCATACCCGACACTGTTTCCCACCGTTTTATTTTTGGACTTTGGATACTTTCAACAAGAGATAAATCATTTAAAATTTTATTAGCCAAGACTCTTGCCATACGAACAGGAACAGCATTACCTATCATTTTATAACCATCAGCAATATTTTTGTAATAGAATTTGAAATTATCAGGAAAAGTTTGAATTCTTGCACACTCTCTGACACTTAATCTACGATACAAATCTTCTTTTCCAGGAACAAAAATTCTTAAATTTTGTTCAACAAATTTGAATTTTGGAGCTTGTGGATGACAAGGAGCGTGACGACCTCCAGCTTGAATTGTGAAAGAAACTTCATCCCAAGAACGAACTCTATTTCTAGACATATAAATAGTAGAAAATCCACCTGTCATATATTCGTGATTGGAAAATAGACAATTCTCACCATTTGAAATGTTACCTTTTTGTGCAGGTAAAACATTGTCTTTTAGATCGCCAATTGCTTTTATTAAAGGAATTTTATCTTTTAAAGTAGTTGGAGTTGGAAACTCAAATTCTATTCCTAAATCAGTACGGTAGCCAACAAAGAAAACTCTTTTTCTATCTTGTGGCACTCCATAATCAGACACATTCAACATTTGAAAAGATAAATTATATCCGCATTCACGAAACATACTTTTAATGTTTTCTAACGCATTTCCGTGAGCTGCCAAAAGCATTCCAGACACATTTTCAGCAAGAAAAAATTTAGGTTGCTTGTCTGCAAGAATTCTAATGAAATCATAAAAAAGTTGTCCTCTTTTATCGCCAATTCCTCTCATTGCTCCAGCTTCAGACCAACTTTGACAAGGTGGTCCCCCAATAATTCCATCACACTCTGGAACTTCATTAGTAGGAATATCTGTAATACTACGTTTGTCTAAATAAACGCCTTTATGATTTTTTTCGTAGGTTTCCCAGATAGATTTATCGTATTCATTTGCCCAAATAACATTAAATCCAGCTTTTGAAAAACCTAAATCTAAACCACCTGCACCAGCGAAAAATGTTGCTAATTTCATATTAATTGACTTTAAACGTTATTAATTTACAATCCAATAATTGAGCAGGATTATTTGGATTCTTGATTTGAGTATCTTCAAAAAAATAATTGTCCTTAGTGAGATTTTGAAGAGCAGTTTTATCAGCATTTGGAAATGAATTAAACTTTTCAGTTTTCATCAAACAAAGAACTTGAAACTTTGCTGTTGCATCAATTTTATTAAGATACGAGAAAATTTTATGTGGATTTTCAATGTGCCACATTCCACGAATACGCAAATCGGTTACACCCAAAGGATCAACTTTTTTTACTTTACCTAATTCATTCGTTTCTGTAAATTCAACATCGGGTATTTCCCTAATTCCTGAAGAAATAGTTTTCTTAATTTTTTCGTAAATAGCTTTATCGGCAGAAAAACAATCTCCATAAACAAACCATAAATATTTAATGTCAGTGTCGTTTGTATGACCTACAATGTAAATAATATCTTTTTCAGACCAATCTTCACATTTTTTACAAGCTTGGGTAAGCATTGGGCTATTAGCAAAAAGTTTGTCTTTTGGGTAGGAACTATTTAAAGCCAAAGCACTTGAAGGACTTTGAACTTTTTTTGTTTCAATTGCATCGCCATTTCTTAGAATTATATCAGGAGGATTATTTTGATTTCCTAGATATGAAAAAACATCATTAAACTTTTGTAGCCTATCGGTTTCAGACAAATTGAATGAATTTGCAAAAACATCTTTGATATAATTTTCAAAAGCTTCTCCAACGGAGTTTGCTCTATTTCGACCAGTATAATAATCTTTTACTTTGATAATTGGATTTTCTACTATTAATTTTATCGCTTGGAGCAAGTTTGACATATTAATTTTTTTATTGTGTTAAATTTACTAGATTTTTATGAAATTAAACTTAGGATTTTGAAATTAAAATTAATCCAAAAACATTTAAGATTTAAAAGGTTTTTAAATATGTCTGTTTACTAATTTATTTTGTATTTCTTCTACTGAATCCTGTTTTTGGAAATGCCCTAAAACTATGTGTCCTACTTCTTCCTCTCAATCACATAATTCACCATCAAAATCAAGGCGTCTCTAAACTCCGATTTTGGGTAAATATCTAAAAGCAACAGTGCTTCTTGTTGGAATTGAGACATTTTTTGTTCGGCATAAAGTAGTCCGTTATGGTCTTTCACAAAAGCAATTACTTCTTTTACTCGCTTCTTGTCTTTATTGTGGTTTTTGATGGAATTGATGAGCCACGATTTTTCTTTGGGAGTGCAATTGTTCAAAACGTGAATCAAAGGTAAAGTCATTTTTTGTTCTTTGATGTCGATTCCTGTGGGTTTGCCAATGGCATCTTCGGTATAATCGAATAAATCGTCTTTGATTTGAAAAGCCATTCCGATTAGTGTGCCAAATTTTCGCATATTCTCAACCTGGATTTCATCTTCAATCACCGATTTTGCACCCAAGGCACAACAAGCAGCAATTAAAGTTGCTGTTTTTTTTCGGATAATTTCGTAATACACGTCTTCGGTAATATCGAGTCTTCTGGCTTTTTCGATTTGCAATAATTCGCCTTCACTCATTTCGCGAACTGCAACTGAAATAATTCTCAGTAAATCGAAATCGCCATTATCTATGGACAATAACAATCCTTTTGACAGTAAATAATCGCCAACAAGAACGGCAATTTTGTTTTTCCAAAGCGCATTGATGGAGAAAAAACCTCTTCGTCGATTGCTGTCATCCACCACGTCATCGTGGACTAAAGTTGCAGTGTGAATGAGTTCAATTACGGATGCGCCACGATAGGTTCTTTCGTTTACAAATCCAGACGAGACCATTTTGGCAGTCAAGAAAACAAACATCGGACGCATTTGTTTTCCTTTCCTATTAACAATGTAATAGGTAATTCTGTTGAGCAAAGCCACTTTGGAAATCATCGATTCGTGGAACTTTTTTTCGAAAAGTTCCATCTCATTTAGAATTGGCTGCTTTATTTGAGAAGTGATATTCATTTAGATTTCAAATATACTATTTTCGGTTAAAAAAGCGTTATCAATATTAATGTAAATGAAAATGTTTATTTTCAAATCCGTTTCTGTTTTTAATCTTAGTAATAGTTTTCAAATAAATCGTCCATTTTGTCTTGTTCTTTTACCCTTTTTCGGCGTTAAAAAATCTTTCAATAGCCCAGCTATTCAAAGATTTTTTGCCTTGAAAAATGACAAAATAACGTCGCCAAAATTTGAACACTTTATTTAAAAACTATTACTTATAAATTTTGTGCCTGATTATCAGAGCAATATTGTTTGTTTTTTCGTATTCTGTATCAAACTACAGCTCTTTTTTTGTTTAAACTTAAATTATTTACATCAATTTATTAACTATAATTAAACCTTTTTTAAATTTCTTTATCAAAGAATTAAACCATTAAATTTTTATTAATTATGAAAAACAAAATTTTATTATTCGCTGCATTGTTAGCCATTACTTTTTTTATTGGTTGTAACAATGAATCTGTTAGTGAAGAAGCAGCCCAAAACGCAATTACTGTTGATGAAACTGTTGTAAATTCTGAAATCGATGCCACAGTTGATGATGTTTCTTTCATTGCTGAAGACCAATTTGAGGTTCAAAAGAGTTCGGCTGCCAAAACAAGTACTCCTATTAAAAGTATGTTGCCATTATGCGCCACTGTTACTTCAGTTTTGACCAATGATACTTGGACACGAACTATTGATTTTGGTACTCAAGGTTGTGCGTTGCCAAACGGAAATGTCTTAAAAGGAAAAATTAGCATTAGTTTTTCTAAAAATTTCTCAACTCCAATTAGAACGATTACATACAAATTAGAAGGATTTTATCATAATGATAAACTAATTGAAGGCAGTAAAACAATTACCCACGAATTAAAAACTTCCGATTTACTTGAAGCAATACACCCTGTAACTACCCATTCCATAGATGTGAAAGTTACCTTTCCCGACGGAAAAATATATACAAGAATTGGAACAAGAGTGCGAGAAATGGTCGAAGGATTTGCAACTTTCGCCAATTGGGAAGACAATGTTTTCAAAGTTTGGGGATATGATATTACAACATTCCCAAATGGATCAAAATACACTCGTACCATACAAAAAACCACTCCTCTTTTAATTAAAATGAGTTGTAAAATGCCTTTCCCGGTTTCGGGTATTGTAGAAATTGTGAAAAATGATGCAACAGCTACCTTGGATTATGGAAATGGGGAATGTGATAAACTGGCAACTATTACAATCAACGGGGTTACAAAAGAAATTGTACTGAGAAAATAAATAGTATATAGATTGAATATGAGTATATTATCAAAAAGAGATTGCAAACTGCAATCTCTTTTTTTGTTATAATTTAAAACTTATAATTTACAAAAAATGTAAAATTTCGTCCTGGCTCAGTAATAGGAACTCTGCCAAAATTAGCTTGATTATTGAAAGCAAAAGTCAAATGATTATTATAGTATTGGTCAAAAAGATTGAGAACTCCCACGCCAATATTCAAACTTTCGATAGGTTTAAATCCTGCTTTTAAATCCATCACTTCGTAGTTTTGGGTTGCAATTTCATCATAGGAAAGTGCAATCTTTGGTTGTTTGGCAGTTAAAGTATATTGTGCTGATGTCCAGAATTTTCCTTTTTCGAAGCTCAATTTCAATCGGGTTACCAATGGTGGAGTTAGTGGCAAATTTTCGTCAAAATCCTTGTTTTCTGTGTAAACATAAGCAACTTCGGTCAAGAAATTAAAATAATTAGCAAATTTTAAATCGCTAAAAAATTCAAATCCCGTTTTGAATGCGTTGTCAATATTTCGAAACACTTTTGGATGAATTGGTTGTGTTGTAGGATTGTATTTTCTAACAAGCGTTTCATCAACAACTGCCAATATGTAGTTTTCATAAATCGAATAATAAAGAGAACCTCCGAATTTTATTTGGTCGAAAAAACCATTCAGTTTTTCTTTTCCAGTAAGCCCAATTTCAAATTGATTATTGGTTTCTGCTTTTAGATTCGGATTACCAATGTACTCGTAAGGATCTCTACCTACATTGAAATAAGCGATATAGCGCTCTTCGATATTGGCAGAACGAGTTCCTCTACCAAAAGCCATTTCCAGAGTATAATCAGGAGAAATCAATCTCTTATAGGAGATGGTTCCACTAAAATTAGTTTCATTACGCTTGTCAATATTTGAATATAAATTAACGAAACTAGCATCTAAATCTTGAGCATCTGAGGCAACAAAATCGACTCTTGCACCTAAATTTACAATAGATTTTTCTGAAATAAACCATTTGGCTTCAGCAAAAGTCCCGAAAGTATTATTGTAACTATCCTGCCAAACTTTATCATAAAAAGCTAATGGCGTTACTAAAGTAACCCCAGCCATATTTTTCTTTACTAGTCTGTCTCTGCCACCATCTCTAGAAAGATTTACCATATCAATTCCTGTAAATAATTTCCATTTTGGCGATAAATCCCATTCGGTTTCTAGTTTTCCCCCATAAGTAGTCGCATTTACTTTGGCAATAGCTTCACTCGTTGGAAAAGATGGTCTTCTGTAATTACTCATAATATGATCGACATACGAATAATATACTTTAGCAGTAAATCCCTTGAAAACAGAGGCATTGCTTTTCAATATATAATCTAAACTGCCAATGCTACTGTTGTCCTCGTCAGTATCCATAGGTAAACCTGCGTGCAAAACATCTCGGCCAAAGTTTTGTCGAAAATTGGCTTGCAAGCGTTGGTTTTCGGTAAACTCATAGCCCATTTTAATGCCATAACCAATACTGCTGAAAGAGGACGAAATTTCATTTTGATTGCCATCTTCATAATTCCCGTAATTGCGATAACTCAAATCTGCAAGAATATCAAATTTCTTCATATCACTTGATAATTGCAGCATATTTACAAAGGAATTTCCATTGCTTTCATAACCAGAAGAAATAGATCCTCCAAAAACTTTCCCAGTCGCATTTCCGTTTTGAGTTACCATATTGATAACACCGCCAAAAGTATTTCCGTAGCGAACCGAAAAAGGCCCTTTGATGATTTCAATTTTTGTGATTTCCTCAGGATTTACCAATGTTGTTATGGGATCCATTCGGTTGGGACAAGCGTGAAAAGCTTTGGTTCCTCCATCATATTGCACGTTAAGTTGCTCATATTGATTAGCTCTAAACGATGGATCAACCGCATAATTTCCTCTCTTGATGAGTGAAAACCCATTAATATCAGAAAATAATTCTCCTGAATTTTTTGGTTGCACTACTTTTTCTGTAAAATCTTGTTTCACAATAGTAAGCGTAGGATCTGTTTTTACATTTCCTGTAACAATTACTTCTTCGAGCAAGATTGTTTTTTTGTTTATTGTATCTTTTTTTGTTTGGATTGTATTTGGCTCTTTAGTTTGTCCAAAAGACAAAGCAAAACAACATAGCAAAGCTATAATGAATGTATTTTTCATTGTATTATTTTAAAAATTTAGAATTAATTTTATTTACGAAAATGAAAAATAAGAATTTGGCGGGTGGAAGTTGGATGAAGTAGAATTATAATTATGAAGTGAACATTTTGTTTTAATTCCGTTTTTTTGAGGTAAAAAAACTATAAATTCTATGTTTTCGATAGATTGAAAGTACAAAACGGTTTCTTTTTCAATAACAGTATTTTTATCACTATTGTTGTTTTCGGTTTCTTTTGCGAGTTTGGCCAATTTACATTTTCCATTACATTTCATAACAGGTTTAGCCTTGTTCTCACAATATTTTTCAGTAAATTCAGCATTGTTGAAAGAATAGTATAACAATGCATAAGTCATTCTAAAATTATAGAACAACATCGCAAATGTGAGAATTAATAACAAAAAATATTTTGGCAGTATTTTCAATACAATGAATTTTCAAACGAAGGTAAGTGATGTTAATATCAAAAAATATGATAAATATCACTAGTTAGAATTATTCTTACTGCAACAAATGTTACAGTAACATATTTGTTTTGAAAACAGTTTTTTGGAATTGAAATAGTTCTTTAATCTCATAGATTATTACATTCATAAGATTTCAAAAAATGACGAAGATTGCAACTTGTAGAGTTAAAGAATTCGAATCTTTATGCTTCTTTGTTTGCCAATTGTCCGCAAGCGGCATCAATATCTTTGCCACGACTTCTTCTCACTTTTACTACAATTCCAGTGGCTTCAAGTGCTTTGATATAAACATTAATGGATTCTTCCGAAGCTTGTTGAAATTCGCCATCATCAATAGGATTGTATTCGATAAGATTGACTTTGCAAGGCACATATTTACAGAATTTAACCAAAGCTTCAACGGATTCTTTATTGTCGTTGATGCCTTTCCATACCACATATTCAAAGGAAATTTTACTTTTGGTTTTTTTGTACCAATATTCCAATGATTCTCTCAAATCTGCCAAAGGAAAACTTGCACTAAACGGCATAATCTTAGAACGAATTTCATCAATTGCAGAATGTAAGGAAACAGCCAAATTGAATTTTACTTCATCATCGGCCATTTTTTTAATCATTTTTGGAATACCAGAAGTGGAAACCGTGATGCGTTTTGGCGACATTCCCAAACCTTCGTTTGAAGTGATCATTTCGATGGCTTTCAGCACATTGTTGTAATTCATCAGCGGTTCGCCCATCCCCATAAAAACAATATTCGACAGCGGATGATTGTAATACAAACGGCTTTCTTTGTCGATAGCAATTACTTGATCGTAAATTTCGGCGGGTTCAAGATTTCGCATCCTTTTGAGTCGGGCAGTGGCACAAAAATTACAATCCAAACTACAACCCACTTGACTCGAAACGCAAGCTGTTGTTCGAGTATTGGTTGGAATCAAAACGCTTTCGACCACCAAACCATCGTGCAAACGAACCGCATTTTTCACCGTTCCGTCTTCACTTCGCTGCATCGTATCGACTTTGATGTGATTGATGACAAAATTGTTTTCGAGCATTGTTCTAGTCGATTTTGCCAAATTGGTCATATCATCAAAACTATGTGCTCCTTTGCTCCACAACCATTCATAGACTTGGTTTCCGCGAAAAGCTTGGTCGCCATTGGCAACAAAAAAATCGCGTAATTCCTCTTTGGACAAGGCTCGAATGTCTTTTTTTTCCATCATTGGGCAAATATCAGAATGTTAACATCTACTTATCTTTAATCCTCTTTTTTACAGAACTCCATATTTTGGTTAAATCATTAATTACTAGCTTACCTTTTTGAGATTTTATTTTCCCTCTCAAATAAACCACTTCTTTATTCTTGTTTATAATTCTCATCCCTATTGAAAATTTATTTCTTTTTTCTATATAGAAACAATCATATATTGCATATTCAAAATCTTTGTTCCTAAAAATGAGAGCATTTTCTATGTTTCCATTAATCTCACTATAGGAATAACTAAATTTACCCCAACTTTCTTGAGTTTTTTCAGGGAATTCAATTTCAATCTTATCAAGTGTACCATACCTACATATAATATAATTTTCATCTTTATCTTTAGCCAACATTATCTTCTTTTTACTTCTAGTTTCGAAAGAAAAAATTATTTCTTCATTTTTTAAAAGATATTCTTGAGCAAAAGTTATGTTCGATATTATTGAAAAAATCAATACTATTGTAAATTTGTGTTTTTCCATATTCAAAAATCTAATATCTTTCTTATTAATCAGAAACGCAAAGTTAATGACTATTTTGAATTATATTGATTTTTTCTAAACCTCAAAATTTTATTTTGTAAATTTGTTTTGTAAAATATAAAAGTATGGGACTTCCAGAATTAAAACAGAAAATTCACAATCAAATCGAAAATGCGGATGTGCGTTTACTGCGTATCGTTTCTTCGGTTTTTGATAATTATTTAACTGATGATGAATTTGTTGAAACCAATAATGATAGTGTTTCTGAACCAATTGTTGCTTATGATGTATCTGGAAAACCTTTGACCTTAAAACAATATAATGAGGATATCGACAAAGCACTTGACGATTTTGAAAATGGAAGATGTATTTCGCACGAAGCACTTTTAGAAGAAATCAAAGGTTGGAGAAATGAAATATAAAGTCAAATGGTCTGCGAACGCAAAAAATGAATTAAAAAGATTAGATAATATTATTTCAAATGCTAAACTTGATGCAATTTACAATGCTCCTGAGAAAATTGTTTTCCCTGAACAATTTCAAATTGATGAATATCGAAAAGATTGCCGAAGAATAATTGTTGATAACTACAAAGTTTTGTATCAATTTAAAAACAATGAAATCAGAATAGTCAAAGTTTTCAATACGCTACACGACCCAATAAAAAGTTTAGTTTAATGCACTTCATTTCCCAAGAATTAGAAAATTATATCGAGCAACATTCCGAAAAAGAACCCGAATTGTTGGCGGCTTTGAACAAAGAAACTTATCAAAAAGTTTTGTTGCCACGAATGTTGACTGGGCATTTTCAAGGTCGTGTTTTGAGTATGTTGTCCAAATTAATTCGTCCTGTAAATATTCTCGAAATAGGAACTTATACTGGTTATTCGGCTTTGTGTTTGTGCGAAGGAATGTTGGAAAACGGCACGCTTCACACCATTGACATCAAGGAAGAATTGGTAGATTTTCAACGCAAATATTTTGATAAATCGCCTTGGGGAAAACAAATCGTACAACATCTTGGCGAAGCTTTGGATATTATTCCCACTTTAGATTTGAAATTTGACTTGGTTTTTATCGATGCCGACAAGGAAAATTACATCAACTATTTTGAAATGATTGTTCCAAAAATGAACCAAGGAGGCATTATTCTCTCGGACAATGTTTTGTGGAGCGGAAAGGTTTTGGAGCCTTTGCAAGCCAATGATGTAAGCACAAAAATACTTATGGAATACAACCTTTTATTGAAAAATGATCCAAGAGTGGAAACGGTTTTATTGCCTATTCGAGATGGATTGACGGTTTC
>Ga0316607_1000691_pt1 | contig 11454 bp, 7 predicted proteins | sample MIS2016062E_MG_FD_207674 | JGI IMG/M metagenome (GOLD analysis project Ga0316607, IMG submission 207674) | Microbial mat bacterial communities from Middle Island sinkhole, Lake Huron, Michigan, United States - MIS.2016.062E | ecosystem: Environmental > Aquatic > Freshwater > Lake > Sediment...
TGATAGGGGGGGTCTGTCAGAATTAGATTGACACAATTATTAGGCAGTGAGTTCAATACATCTAAGCAGTCACCTTGGTAGAGAGTGACAGCAGGGGATTGAAAGTAGATGTTCATTGGCTTATTCTCTCTATAGCGCTCTGTACTGAACCGATCGATTCCATAATTTAAGTTATTATACATCGGGAACCAAACCTCAGTCTAGTTTCTCAGAAAATTAAATTATGGGTTTGACGATCGCTTCCCTCAACCTCTTTACGAGCTTGAGGGAAGACACCCTATTTTATCAATTATTGTCTAGAGATTTTTGGGATATTTATTACAATAAATCCTTCAATTTCTCATCTTCTCCCAACACCTCGATCGCCTGTTTAATCTTCTGCGTCCTCTCCTGATAGCCGTAACCAGTGGAAGCATCACTCGCCTTGTCTCCCAAAGTGGCGATCGCATCTTCATTTCTCGCCAACTCGACCGCCGCCTCCAAAGTCTTCTCAAACTCCTCCGGTTCCCCAATCCAGCCATCCGCCGGGAAACAACCCACCACCACATCCTCACCCTAATGGGCGCTGTTGACCGGGCACACCAGTGTCTTGGGGAATAACTCACGGGGAGGGGCGATTCCCTGTGGCATATTTTAAAGATTTCGTATTTGTGCGCGCTAACCTTTCTCAAGACAGATGTCAAGCTGTACAATACCCAAAAGGGTAAAAAAAGGTAGCAAAAAATGAGTTGGAGCTGCGACGGCGAACCCAAAAATAGTCCAGACCAATATAACGGTACTGGCCCCCACCCACCCTGTGACAACGACGGGTCAATCTGCATGATGTGCGGCTTGCCGAAAGAGGCTATGGTTCCTGCTGGAAATGGGGGTTCAGGAGGTGAATTGCCAATCAAAAAAATTCTGATGGCTGTAGCAGGAGTATTAGTCGTCGGTAGTGGCGGATTTGGCTTGTACAAAGCGTTTTCAGGCAAACCACAAGATTCTTCCCAGAAAACGAGTGAAGTCACATCTACTACTCCCGCAACTGCTGCTCCATCAGGGGAATTCCTCAGTTCTAAAGCAGTCAACGCCGCGCTGATTAGTCAAGGGGAAAAAATTCTGCTAACAGGCGGCAAAGCTGATGCTGAAAAACAAGCTGGGGCTGCTGCATTTGTAGGCAAAAATTGGGATGATGCGATCGCCAAATATCAACAAGCAGCGAAAACCGACCCCAACGACCCAGAAACTAAAATTTACCTCAACAATGCGACGGCTCAAAAGACAGGAAATCCCCTGACAATAGCCGTAGTAGTTCCCATCGGTGCCAGTGCTGATGCAGCCAAAGAAGTGCTTCGAGGAGCAGCTTTATATCAAGAGCAATTTAACAAAAGTCCAACGGTTCCCGGTCGGTTATTAGAAATTGTAATTGTTAATGACGAAGTTGGCAAAACTCAGTCGATCGCCCAAGACTTGGTGAACTCTCCCAACGTATTGGGAGTTTTGGGACACGGCATTGACAGCAGTTCTCAAGATGCCATCAAAACCTATGAAACCGCAGGATTAGCAGCCATTTCGCCTGTCAGTTCCAGTGTTTCTATCGACTCTTCCAACAAAGCGACCTTGAAACTAACCAAGTTGCTGGAAAAAACCGATGAAATGCTGAAAACTTACCTCCAAAAACTTGGGGAAACAGTCGCAAATTATGCTAATAAAAATCACTCCCCCGCCGCGATCGCAATTTTCTACAATTCCGACAGCATTTACAGCAAGCAACTCAAGGAACTATTAGTCCTGGAAGTGCCAAAAGCTAGCGGCAAAATTGTCAAAGAAGTTGACATCAAAGCTGGTGCAACTTTTGATGCCAAATCTGCTGTCGCTGATGTGAGCAAAGCGGGAGCAAATGTGGTATTTATGGCGATGAGCAAAGACCAAGTAGAACAGGCGATCGCCATCGCACAAGCCAACAAAGATACATCCCCACCTTTAGCATTAATGGGAGGCAGTGAACTTTATAATCCTACTACTTTAATCAAAGGAGGAGATGCAATTAAAGATTTAGTGCTAGCCGTTCCTTGGAGGTGGGAAAAAGACGATCCTTTTTCCAAACAAGCCTCCGAGATGTGGAAAGGACGAGTCAGTTGGCGAACTGCAACTGCTTTCGATGCCACCCAAGCTTTAACAGCAGCAATCAGCAGCAATCCTACCCGCGAGGGAACAGTCAAGTTTCTTACCCAAGGAACTCTGATATCGGGAACTGCCAAGGAATTTGACCTGTTCAAAGAGATTCCCTTAGTGACAACTGTCGAAGGTAAAGACGGCCCTCCGGGGTCTAAATATCAGTTCGATGCTGTTAAATAGTTGGCCAATTAAGTTAAAACTACTATAGGTCGATCGGTGATTAGAACTCAACGCCCGCTGTGGCAAAATCCTTTATTTCAGAGACCATTAATTGTGCTGTGCTTCTGTTTAATTGCTGCCGCACTGTTTGGCATATTCGGGTTTGGTAGACCAAATATTGCAGTGGCGATCGCCCTCGATTTGAGCAGCAGCACCTACCAGCCGCAAGCCTTCAATGCTCCGGGTACAATTATGCAGCAAGAAGTGGCAGCAGTCAAAGCCTATTTAGAGGTTAATTCTAAATTAGGAAGCAACCCAAATACAATTCAAGTATTTGGGATTGGTGGCGGAAAAGCTCCAGCATTAACCAGTAACTTTAGTTCAGATACCAAAAAGGTAGAAGCCGAATTAGGTCGAGCTTTGCAAGACCCAAACCTGCCTAAATCTATCCAACCAGAACCACCCCAAGACAGCCTGGATGTTCCTATTCGGCAGGCATTAAACGCTTTTAAAACCGTGCCAAATAGCTGTCGCGAAATTGTGATTGTTAGCGATGCGGGAATTGAACTTTCCCCGCAAAGTGTCAGCGAAGCTGTCGCTAAACAAGTTAAAATTAATGGCATTACCTTCGGAGGTAAAAGTTTCGAGCCGCTAAAACAAGCTACTGTACAAACAGGAGGAATTTATATTTCCGGTGCCGATGTTAATCTCAATACTTCATTTACAGAAAAAATCTTTCCCAAGCTCAATAGTAACATCAAATGGGTGATTTTTTGGTTGGGTGCTGCTTGGATTGCTTTGATGTGGACGCTGACTATGCCGCTCGATCGGTGGTTGTTTCAAGGCACTATGAAGATGAATATGACTGTAGCAGGTCAGGCGGCTTTGGGAAATGCGTTTTTCTGGACTGCAAGTACGCCTAGCATTATCTGGAAATTAGTTGGTTTGCCAATTTTTGGTGATGGTTGTTAAGCCTGAAATCCACGATATATCTCGCTTGTAGTCGAGTCTCGATCCCCCTAAATCCCCCTTAAGAAGGGGGACTTTGAATGCTCCGGTTCCCCCCTTTTTAAGCAGGGCTGTTTCATTCTCGGAAAAACCGCGATTTTGTAGGGGTAGTGCGACCCCTACTCCCCGTGCCTACCCCCCCCACCAACCATCAAATCAGCGTTTCAGACCTCTGGGCGGGCACTCTTGGCACCGCCCCTACAAAGAATGAAACAGCCCTGCCTTTTTAAGGGGATGGTGTAAGCATGGTTTTCTCCGTCCCAGAAAGCGCGGGACTTTGAATGCTCCGGTTCCCCCCTTTTTAAGGGGGGTTAGGGGGGATCGAGAGGAATGTAGAAAGAAGACAATAAGCTGGTACTACGTTTGACGTTAAGTTGACACAAATGTTAATTTAAAAACAAAAAGGAGGAGTTTTATGGCTGCTGTTGATGAAAAAAGTATGGTTCCTACAATTTTAATCGGAGTAGGAGGAACGGGTAATGAAGTGCTGGCAAGAGTGCGGCGTTTAGTAGAAGAAACTTACGGGAGTTTAAAGAATTTTCCGATTATCAGTTTTCTGATTATTGACACAGACAAAGAATACAAACTAAACAATCCTGGTGCGGGTGGAACTCCATTTAAGGATAACGAGAAATACTTTGCTAAAGTCAGCGGTAATGAAGTTGAAAATATCATGTCCAACATGGACAACTTCCCCTGGATTGAAGCTTGGTTTCCCAATGAATTAGAGCGAAATATGACGGCTTTAGAAGCGGGTGCCGGACAGATTCGTGCCTGCGGTCGATTTGCATTTTTTCACAACTATCATAAGATTAAACAAGCATTTAATTCAGCGTGCGATCGCGTAAAAGGTCACGACAATTTTATGCTTGACAAATACAACGTCAAGGTAAACAGTAACTCCGTAAACGTGTTTATCACCGGCTCAATTTCTGGTGGTACCGGCAGCGGAATGCTGATCGATATCGGCTATGCTGTCCGCAAGTGGCTACAAGGACAGTCAAGTCCTACTACTACAGCGATTGTGCCGATGCCTAATGCTTTTGCTGGTATCAATGTAGGCGATCGGGTTTTAGCTAACGGTTACGCAGCCTTAATGGAATTGAGCTATTTCTCCGACTACCGCACAGAGTATTCAGTGCAGTATAGTGCCGGTTTAATCGATGAAATCCGCGACAAAAGACCAGCCTTTGACTTCACTTATTTAGTCGGAACTAAAAACGGTGAAACAGAATTTCCCCTAGACCAAATTCGGGAAATGATCGGTCAGAATATTTTTCTGGACTTGACCTCAGATTTTGCTCCCCACAAGCGATCGATCCGAGATAATATTAAAGGTTCTTGGGCCCAAGCAGACCCTGGCGGGCGTGGCTATTCCAAACAATTTATGAGTTTTGGGCTGTCCACAATTGAAATTCCCATCGCCCAGATTCGCACATCTTTATCCAATCGGCTAGCGGCGGATTTTGTGACTTGGTGGCTGAACGAATCTGTGGTATTAGTTCCCAATTTGTTGGAGGTTGTACAAAGTGACCTCAAGCGGATTCGGTTGACAGAAATGGAAATGCTGATTGACTTGAGTGCTGCGGGCGATAAGTCTTATTTAGCAGAACTTTCTAACTGGGTAAACAGCATCCGCAACGAAATTAATGCAGATAACAAACTGCAATCCACTCAACAAGGATTCTTGGGTGTTTTCGGCTCTGAAAAAGGCAAGATTCTGGAATTTGTCAATTACTTGCAGAAAAAAGTTGAGGAATATCGCAGCGATCACCTGCGCGAAATGAGTCCTGATGAGCGACTACATGGCGATTACTTGCAAAAAATGTATGACAATCGCAACCGGATTATCAAAGAAGGACGCAAAAACCTAGAAGCTGAGTTTTATACGATTCTTGAAGACCGCAACAAAGGGCCGAAATTTGCTGATGCTTTTATCGCAACAGTGCGGCAGATTTTTCAAAATGCTGTGGAGAAGTTTCGCCGGGAAGCAGAAAAAGTTTGGGAGCCAAATGAGGCTCGTTTTCAGCAACAATACCAAAAGGGTTTGGAAGATATTAGACACTCCCAAGAGCAGTTTGGTTTGAGCAAACAAGACATTATGGAAAAGTATTGTGCTACGGCTCTGGGCGGGTTAGAGGGGAGTTTGATCGCAATTATTCAGCGCAAATCGAGAGCCTTGGGGTTGGAAGTAATTGTCAGGCTGCAAGAGCATTTAACAGAGTTGGAAAGTCGTTTGGCTCGTTTAAATCAAAAGTTGCGCCAAAATCGCGATGACTTTCAAAAAGCAGCAGACCAACAAGCAAGTAGTGCTGATGTGCTGGTAATTAATGGTATCAAATTATTTGACCGTCAACAGCTAAATGATTTGTATCGAGATGCGATCGAGCAATTAGCAGGTGCTTCTGAAGGTGCGAAAAGCAAGTATGAATTGGGGATGGACGGAACTTGCAGCAATTTGTCGAGTCAAGTGCTTGCAGAAGCTAGTCCGATGTGGAAACAAAACCGGGAGGCGGATGAGGTGATGCGGCTGTTTGATTTGCCGCAATTGCAGGATGTGCAAGATCCAGATTTCAAGGAAATTATTGATGAAAAAACGCGGTTGGTGATAGCTACAGCACCTAATAACAGTCGGTTAAAGCGAGATTTGGCAGCCTGTGACGGACTGTTCAAAATGTTTAAAAATGATGAAGGTGACATCCGCAGTCAATTGGCGATCGCCTACAATAAATCTAAACCCCTAATTTTGCTTTCCGAGCCGATAATGAGGGGCAAAGATGCGGGATTTACGCCAGCACTCAATACCAAAGCAGCCCTGGTTGGTGGGCGTAACACCAATGAAGCAGCCGCCATCAAATTAATTCCTTTGATCCGAGAACGGGTGGGTAGCAACGATGCAATTACTCCTCTGGGAGAAGCAGAACGCCACCGGATTGTTTTTGTGCAAGAAGTCGGCGGTTTTTCGCTGCGCTGTATTGAAGGAATGCGGGAATTGCAACAATCTTATCAAGATTGGAAAGGTCAATCAATCCAAGCAAAACGAGCACAAGCACGGGGAGAAAGCAAAGACGCTCCTATCCCAGTTCATATTCAAAAAGAAGCGCCTTTTTGGGATGTATTTCCAGAGGATGATAAAATTTTAAAATTGGTAGTGCAAGCACGATCATTACGGGTTTTGCGACCAGAAGAAAACCGCAATACGAAGGAAAAAGCGATCCGCTACACGGTAAAAACTGTGCTGGGTCAAGAGAATGTAGATCTTGCTTCTAGTTGGGAAGAAACGGTGCAAGTTTTGGCAGTTGTGGCCTGTCGTCCTGATAAGGAAGAGATTCAAAAACAGGTGACGGCAATCCTGCATGGGGCGGAAACAGTGCCACAAAAACAACAGTTATACGGTCAATTGACAGCATATCTCGATGTGCGGGAGACGGAATTAGATAAAGAAGGAGGAAAAGATAGTCCAGTTTATAAACGAGAGGTCAAGATTATTCAAGAGGTGATAGAAACTTACAAGTTTTTGCCACCGGGGGCTGGTAGTCAAACTTCGGCGCAGACTCAACCAATTCAAACGGCAGTAACTCCGAAATTGGAAGGAATTTATACTGCTACTACTGTCATCAGTGATCCTGGCGGTGTTTCGCCAGCGCCAATTCAACCGCCGACTGTAACTAAGCAAGACTTTGTGTTTTGTACTAGCTGCGGCCACAAGAATCCAACTAGCTCTAAATTTTGTGCTAAGTGCGGTACTCGACTAACTCAAGTTGGTTAAAGGTTTTTGTAGTCCATTCGTTCCTAGGCTGTGCCCATTGGTGACAACTTAAGTTCAAACCCATCCACAGACTGCTGCTTAACTATTAAACTTAGATCCCCCCTAGCCCCCCTTAAGAAGGGGGGAACCGGAGTCTTCTCAAAGTCATTGTATATCACAGATTCAACGCCCTTAAGCGGATTCCCAGCCTTAAGAAGGGGGGGAACCGGAGTCTTCTCAAAGTCCCCCTTCTTAAGGGGGATTTAGGGGGATCTAGGCTCGGCATATAAACGAGATTTATCAAGGGTTTTAGTCTTAAGTTATCACCAATGGGCTCTGCCTGGGAACCAGTTACAAAGAAGCAGGATTAGCAAATAGTGATATTACCAGAAATATCGGCTGGAACTTTGATTAAAAACCGCTACCTAATTGACCGCATTCTGGGTCAAGGTGGATTTGGTCGCACCTATTTAGCGTTAGATCAACAACAAGGAAATAACTGCGTTCTCAAGGAGTTTGCTCCTAGCAATACTAAGCCAGATGCCTTGCGAAAATCTCGCGAACTATTTGAGCGAGAAGCCAAAATTTTATCGAGGCTCAATCACTGCCAAATTCCGAAGTTTATGGAGTGGTTTGAGGATGATGGGCGGTTGTTTATTGTGCAGGAATTTGTGAATGGCAAAACTTATTGCAATTTACGGCAAAGTCAAATATTTGCAGAAAAAGAGATTTTTCAATGGCTGCTAGATCTTCTGGAAGTCCTCGAATATATTCACGGAAAAGGGATTATTCACCGAGATATTTCGCCGGACAATATCATGCTTCCCAATGGGAAATCAAAACCGGTTTTGATTGATTTCGGTGTGGTTAAATATGCGGAGACTAAACTACGCACTACTGGTGAGTTAAACCAACCTACGCAGGTGGGAAAAGGGGCTTATGCTCCTTCTGAACAGTTGCGGGGCGGTGAGTGTTATCCCAATAGCGATCTTTATGCTTTGGCTGTGACGGCGATTGTTTTGCTAACTGGTAAAGAACCCAATGCTTTGATGAATTCTGATTCGGAGTGGGAGTGGCGATCCTCTTCGAGGGCTTCGCTAACGCACGCGAATGTCAGTGACAAACTGGCTCAGATACTTGATAGAATGTTGGAGAAAAAACCGAGCGATCGCTATCAGTCAGCTAAAGAAGTATTAAATGCTCTTATGAGTTCATCAAACACTGAAGTGAGTCCCGATCATCGACTACCTCCGACTCAACTTTCTCCAGATAGTCACAATCCACCTTGGAAAACGATCGCCCTGATTGTCCTACCAACTCTCCTAGTAGGTGGGATTGTTAGTCTGGAGTCGCCTCGCATCCCTTTTGTGTGCGGCGCTCTCAACAACTGTGCTGCGGATAAACCCTTTAACGAAAGTTACAACAGCGCGGTCAAACAGGCTGCTGACGCCCGTGTTTTAGGGCAAAATGCTCAAACAGACCAAGAGTTGCAGACGGCTCGCGATCGCCTGAAAAACGCCATCGACCAACTATCAAGTATTCCGCCAACGGCCAAAGTCTACCCCGACGCCCAAAAGCTGTTACCTTCCTATCAAAGCGAGTTGACGGCGATGGAAGCGCATTTGACCAGAGAACAACAAGCTATGAAACAATTGGAAGAAGCAGAGGCGATCGCAGCCAATGCGCCAAAAGAAACCGAATTATCAAAACAGAAAGCTCTGTGGACTCAAGCAGCAGACAAACTCAAAGCAATTGCTCTTGATTCCTTCGTTGCTGACAAAGTGAAAGCTCGTTTAGCAGAATGTGATCGTCAAATTCAAGACATTGAAATTTCCATCCGCCAAGCCCCCAGCCCCCAACCAACACCAGCTCCTGACGACCTTTTTAGACCCCCATCTGAGGGTAGCGAGCCGGCATTAACGCCACAACCCTCGCCCTCTCTCCCCAATGCCCCAACTCCTAAACTGGAACCCCTTTTCTAATCTCGAATCTAGGTAATATCAAGTAGGGTTGTTTCGGAATGATTAAACCGCAGAGACCACAGAGGGCACAGAGTAAGAGAAGAGAGAGATGAATAATTTCGATCCCAACGGATTTGATCTGAGGGCGGGTTTATTTAACCTGTTTGCACCCCGCTTGGCTATTGGTGAATCCTTCGGCTACGCGAGCGGGCATCGCCCGCCCCTACAGGTTTTTGAGGGTGGTACAAGATGTTACGTTCAAGAATTATCATACTTTAGTTCGTTCTGTTCTTTTCTAAATCTTTAAGTTTTCTTTTTAAGTTTTGGTTTATAATTACACTCAACAGGTAGATCTAAAAAAATAGTCAGCGGACCGCGATAGCAGGTTGAATCATGATGTTTGCTGCGAGTCAGTTATCCATTTTCAAGCCCGTTGCGCTAAGTCGCGTTGATTTAATATCCACCTACTCAGAATCAGCCATCATTTCTATCTAACAAATCCATCAAATAAATCAGGAAGAAAATTGCCAATGAAACTTCAGTCACTGATATCGCTAATTACTGCATCTGCGATCGCACTTGCTACAACTATTGTCGCTAGCAGTCCGACTACCGCCCAAACCGCAAGCTCTTTTATCTGTGGTAAAAGGGAAGGTCAGCCAGCAACTATTTTGCAAAGACCAGAAGGCAATGTCACAGTAATTAAGTGGGTTTCTAATAGTTTCTCAGAGTCTGGATTCGATGCTGAACGCCGCTGCGAACTGGTATCTGGCAGATTTCAACAGTATCACAAAGCAGGAATGCTCAAATACCTGACAACAGGAGTTATCAACCGACAACCTGTCGTTTGTGTTGCCCACACAAAGGGCGGCGACTGTGCCCGCGACTTGCCAAACAACGGCTTGTTATTTACAATTAAACCGGGCAGCGATGCGCGAGATACATTAAAACGACTGGTGAATTTGCGCGATCGAGCTAGTGGCGCAAATTCACTCAACGAAAACGCGCCTTCTAGCCGAGTTTATGTCGAAATGAACGATCGACTTTACATCGACATGGGCGAATATCTCCAAACCCAACCCGCAGAATCTGCATCCCCACAGTCTGTGGAATCTGATGCTAGCAACCCACTTTTTTAAGATGAGTTTTGGGTGGTATGGCAGTTTTTCATCGGATGAAATATGGTAGGGACACGGCTTGGCCTCATTGGTGTCAACTTAACGTCAAACCCAGTCACAGAATGCTGTTTGACTATTAAGCCTAGATCCCCCCTAGCCCCCCTTAAGAAGGGGGGGACAGGAGTCTTCTTAAAGTCACCCCCTACTCCCCTTCTTAAGGGGGATTTAGGGGGATCTAGACTTAGCATAAAACCCAGATTTATCAGGGGTTTCAGCCTTAAGTTGACACCTATGGGCTTGGCCTAAGTCCCTACGGGGATATTGATAGTACCTATAAACCTGCAATCTGCTGTATTTCTCAAATATCCTGAAATATGAGATAATTTTTGATGGCATAGGAGGTGATTTGTGAAACTTAAAGTATTAAATTCAATTCCCACAAGATTAGCATTTACTTTGGCAATCACAATTAGTTTAAGTAGTGTCAGCTACGCTCAAGAATTAAGTTTTTTTTGCGGTACAATTAATGAGGAGCCAGCAATCATAGCTCAAACAGCCCAGGGCAATATACCAGTAATTAGGTGGGTATCCGAGGATTTCCAAGTTTTAGGAATTAATTCTCGATCGCAGTGCGAACAAATGGCAGAAAAAATGCAAAAAGATTGCGTGCAACCTACTGATAGCAGCCAGCAAAAAGCTGTTTGCACCATCATTCAAGGTGGTATTTCCTCTGCGGACAAGGTGCTAAATCCTGAATTAGAAAGTGATTTGTCTGAGCAATTGCCTCCTCTTTGGGGGTCGGACATTCAACTCTCACAATCCCATCAAAAAGTGCCAAGATTTCCTGTTTATATTCAGATGAATGTTTGGCTAAACGGGTTTCCCCCAACAGTCGCATTTCCAGGCGATCGAAATATTTTCACCACTCCCGCATCTCCCGGTAGCATCAAAGGCGAACCTGAGCCTGAGCGTCCTTTGTGGTGAAAATTATCTGGATAAATATAGCAGTTTTCAATCGGATGAAATACAGCAGACGGCTGTAGGGACACAATCAGGGTGCCTATTGGTGTCAACAACCAGCCTGAAAGCCATGAGAAATCTCGCTTTCACCCCAGTCTAGATCCCCCTAAATCCCCCTTAAGAAGGGGAGTAGGGGGTGACGAAAGAGAAGATTCCTGTCCCCCCCTTAAGAAGGGGGGCTAGGGCGTGTTTTCAAACTCGTTGTATCCTAGAAAATAGGTAAAAATAGGCGATCGCAAGCACTTAACGCTCATGAACCGAGGAGACTTAAGTAACGAACAGT
>Ga0316607_1000693_pt1 | contig 11413 bp, 7 predicted proteins | sample MIS2016062E_MG_FD_207674 | JGI IMG/M metagenome (GOLD analysis project Ga0316607, IMG submission 207674) | Microbial mat bacterial communities from Middle Island sinkhole, Lake Huron, Michigan, United States - MIS.2016.062E | ecosystem: Environmental > Aquatic > Freshwater > Lake > Sediment...
TTAAATCCTAACGCTTCGAGCAATTCTACAAAACAGTAAATTTCCGAACCGTTACTTTCTGAAAGCATCTTGTCAAGCTTTTCCCATTGAAGTTGAGCTGACTCTGATAAATTGTGGAACTTGATCCGAGAATCTATAATATCTTTGAGTACCATTTGGAGCAATTTAGGCTCATCGCTTGCTTCTGTTAATGTCACCTCGATATAACCTGCTGCTTCTTGGGTATTTTTCAGAGATGCAATCAGAAATTCTTGGTAACTCCTACTCGTTGGTGCTTTCACGTTTTTCATAATCTCTCCAATTATGATTTTATCATACTTGCTCTGCAATTTGTATAATAGGGCGATCGGCACGCATTAAGTGGCAAATCCTACTTAAGACAGAGATATTCGATCGCAAAAATAGTATACTTTTTTGCAGTAAAGAAAGTTGAAATCAAACAAGGAATTGCTAAATGAATCTAAAATCGATCGCCAAAACCAATCTACTCTTGAGCAGTCTGATAATTAGCATCGGATTGCAAGCACTTCCAGCAGCGGCGGAAGCAGTCACCGATGCCCAAGTTTCCGCACTCGTAGAAGCACTGCGACAAGCCGCACCACCTCAAAGTACACATGACGGAATGTACAGTCAGTGGCAAGTTTTACCGGGCAATATTTCCCGTTGGGCAAAATTCTGCACCAAACAGGATTTAACACCGCAACAATTTGAGGCTGACGCGACAAAAGCAAAGTCAATTGTGACTTGTATAGTGGGCGATTTGTTGCGCGATGAATACAAAGCTAGTAGCAATAATGAATTAGCTGCTATTCGCCGCGCGGCTTGTTGGTGGATGACAGGTGAATCTGCTGCTTGCAAAAGTGGGGCAACTGCTACTTATGCTGATAAAGTTGTGAGTGTTTATCAAAAGCAGCGGCCGAAAAAGTAAAGTGCTTGTTAGTGGGATTTAGATTTTTTTAACCGCAGATGCACGCGGATTAACGCAGATGAATTGCTAAGTGAATGGAAAATTAGTTGGGCGGGGGCGGGTTTATTATATGGTTGGTTTCTAACATAAATGATTGGTAAAACCCGCCCCTACACAACCAATAACTAATCTATTTTTCCGCCTGATTTTTGATCAACCGTTGCACGCTGACTAAAGCTCGATTTAATTCATAAATTTTTATTTCTGAATTTTGCAAAAAAGCCTGTTGTTCTTCTTCAATCATCAATACATCCTGCCGCACTAAACCATCTAATAACTTTTGAGCCGCACTGAACAAACTATCTTTGATAAACCTGCGAAACCACACAGGCAATTTGTGCAGCCGCCAAAACGCATTTAATGAGGTAAAATGAATTAAATAAGCACGGGTTGCTGTCTCGCTCACTGGACAAACTAAGCAGTAAATCTTAAAGTCATTCCCTAAAGTTGAAACCCAGTGAGGGTAAACATAACTCACTTCTAAAGGTTCCGGGTGCAGTTGTCGCAAAGATTTAAAAAATAACTGAGAAACTGACCAAATTTTATCTATTTTGTAATAACTTTCTGCTTGGTAGAGAGCCGTTACTTTATGCTCATCTTCTGCTAAAGTATCTAAGACTGGATTAGCCCAAGCTTGCAAATCTTCGTGCAAGTGTCCGTGATACATATCCATTAAATTTTCAATCAAAAATGAGTAGTGGGCCTGACATTCGATAACTGCAACTGTGGCAATATAATTGAGATGTTCCCACTCTGGTAAACTTAATAAATCAATCTGTTCGGCTTTGGTTTCGTCGCCGGGAAATATCCAGATAAAACCGGATTTTTCCTTAACTGGGAAGGAGCGAATTTTGCAATTAGGTAGCTTTTGATTGGCTGCTAAATAATCGACTTCTGCACATTCTCCTATTGCATTAAACCGCCATCCGTGGTAAGCACATTCTATCAAGTCTCCTTTGATTTTACCGTGACTAAGTTTAACTTGTCGGTGCGGACATCTATCTTCTAAAGCGTTGATTTTGTCTGCACTATCGCGAAATAGGACGATCGCCAGATTCCAGATTTTCACAGCTAGCGGCTGAGTTTGTACCTCTGTACTCCGAGCCACTGTATACCATTGATTGAGATTAATCCCCAACTGGCGAATGTGAGTTTTTTCGGTGCTCTGAGATGGAGATTTTAGCCGGTTATTTTGCATGATAGATATTCCCAAATTATAGCAAGCTTAACATTCCTGTAGGGGCGGGTTTCACCAACCATAATTGCCAAGAATTAACAATCTATAAAACCCGCCCCCAAGGGCTACAAACCTTAGATTTTCAGTACGCCTTCAGGATTTACCGTCAAGAGCGATCGCCTCTGCAAACCCTCCCGATCTAAAATAGCATTAGCCGCCAACAAACCGCTGCTAACCGCCCTTTCCATTAAACCGCAAGGAAACGGCATTTTCACCCAATCTCCCGCAAACAAAAGATTAGGAACATCGCAGCAAGTCTCCGGGCGTTCCGCATAACTACCGGGCGGATATCCAGAGAAATTCTTTTGATTTACCAATTCCCGATGCAGCATATTTGCTGTTTTTAATTCTGGCACAATTTCGTACAATTCTTGCTCAAAAGTAGCGAGCAAAACTTGCTGATTCGGAAACTCTTTTTCCTTGTAACAATAAGCGTGTAACTCCACTACGCTACCGCCAGTTTGTTTGTTCCACCCTATGAATTGATCTTGAATCCGGTGGTAAAGTGTAATGCTGTCAGTCAGTTTGTAGCCGGAAAGCGAACTAAAATTGCTGTGTTCCCATGCAAAATCGCGATCGAACCAAAAACGACCAACCGCAAACGGATCGGCTATTTTCAAACTCTCAATCCGACTCTGTACCTGCGGATTAACCTCACCGCTAGCCAAACTAAACAAATGCTGCATCCCCGGAACATCGGCAGCCAAAACATAGTAATCAGCCTGCAATGTTTCACCCATTTTCTGAGGTTGGGAATTGTCAATGGCTGCTGCCAATTGTACCTCATCTTCTTGTTTAGCAACCACCTTAAATCTGGGCAAATCCCGTTGTGCTGGCCCGCTGACAACTCGCCCTTCAGCATCAAAAACTGCCCCGTGACAAGGACAATGAAATTGACCATCATTCTGTTTTTGAACGGTGCAGCCTTGGTGAGTACAAGTCAGAGAGATCGCCTCTTTTCCTCCCGGTAATGTGGCATATACGCTATCTCCAGCACCGAAATATTCCGTAGAGTTACTGTCATTTAACAGCGAGTTTTGCTTGACCCAAAAAGGTACTTTACTTTGCACATCTCCCGACTGGTAACTCAGAGAATCAATCTGGCCGTTTTTCCAATGAATGCCACTAACTGCGACATCTGTCAATACTTTTCCGCCTTTACTTTCAATGAATTTAGCAATGGGTTGCACTAAACTGGTTCCCATGTCTTGCCGCGTGCCATTAAAGGCTAAACCTTCGGGATTTCCGAAAAAATAAAAGTGGAAAAACTGCATTAATTCTCCCACACTCAATTCATCGGGAGCGTTGAGGCTAGACTTAGCAAAAGGCAAAAAATACAAGTCGTAAAGCCCTCGCGGAAACTCACCTTTTACCCAGTCGGCAACTGATATGTTGTCAAGTCTAGCGAAACTTTTTTGAGTTTGAAAACCGCCGATTTCCCGAAAAACTTGCCAGTGCGCGGGTTGAGTCAGATTGATTCCCCACTTGAGCCGGTTGGGAGAAGATATCCCCAAGTCAACTATATTCCAGGGAAAAGCTGAATGATTGGGGCGGAAAACTTCGGGCTTGTATTTGCCATCTCGAAAGATAACGGCGTAGGATTCTAAAGATAGAAAATTATCGGTAATTTCTAGTTCTTGAACCACAGTTTTTAGGTTGTAGTATTGTGGGAAAAAACCGTGAAAACCGTGTTCCATCATAAAGGTTTCGTTCCCCACTTGAATCGGCCAACTAGCAATTTTGCCGCCGAGTTGGGGCGATTTCTCCAACAGTGTCACGGCGAAACCTCGCTGACTAAGTTCGTAGGCGCAGGCGAGCCCAGCCAAGCCAGCCCCGACAACTACAACGGTTTTGGGGCTGTTTAGCAGTCGCGGTAAGTCGAGGGTGTTTTGCTGAAAAATGGTGGGCTCTGGCTTGGAAAATCGAGAGTAGCCGAGGATCCCGCCGGCGGCACCAACTCCGAGGAATTTGAGGGCGGTTCGTCGCGAAACTGGTTGAGGTAGCGAAGAATTGGTTGATTCACTCATCGGCGGTACACAGTAACGGGGGTTGAAATAAATGGGGCCTAGGCCATCAGGCATATATCATAAAGCTTAAAACATGATATGTGAAGAAATGATAAGACACATCACCCATTTGGATCGCAGGAGTTGTGCGATCGCCCATAATCTATCCCTGGTATGATATCTTCTGAGGCCGATCTAAAGTTATGTGTAGCCTGGATATTGGCAATTTCCGGCGATGTGCGATCGATAAATTTGGATTTTTTAACCGCAGATTAACGCAGATAGACGCAGATGAATATAAGCAGGTGGAAAATTTGGTGTTTATTGGCAGGATTGACGGCTTTTTTGTGTTGTTTACAAGTACCTGTTTCTGCTAGCATTCAAGCTGGTAGCACTGCAATTGTCCGCAGCCAACTTGTCGCTGCTCAAAATCTCCAGTCAGCGGGATTGTACCGTCAAGCTTGCAATAGTTTGCTGTCTGTTTTGGAGGTGACTAACCTCGACTGTGAAAACTTAATTGACAACAAAATATCTCTCACAGAGCAAGCTATTATTGAAAATTTGCCTAACAGCGAAGTCGCGCTGTCTGGGTTGAGAAGTTTAGGCGATGTGTTGCGCCTAACTGGTGCTTTGAAAGTTTCAGAAATTATGTTAAACCGCAGTTTGGCAATAGCTCAAAACTTGCAGTTAGATTCAGCTATCAGTGCTGTTTATCTCAGTTTGGGGAATACTCAGCGAGCTTTTGGCAAGCGACAAGCAGATATTAATAAGGATGCTGTGGCTCATTATGATCGGGCTTGGGAGTTTTACGAAAGGGCGATCGCTTCTTCGGCTCAAACCGAACATTTACAAGCTAAATTAAATAAACTGAGCTTGCTTGTGGAAAATAAGCCAGAGTCAAATATTGGCAATTTGTGGCAAGAAATCAAGCCCATAGTTGACAATTTGCCTGTTAATAGTGAATCTATTTACGATCGCATCGACTTTGCCGAAAGTCTGACTTGCTTGAGAGTGCAAACAATGGAGCGATCGCACATTGATAAAATCTTATTGCCTTTCCCGCCCGCCGTCAAACACTGTGCTTTCAAATCCCAGCGTCAAAATGTAGAAAAACCCGCATTGATTTATATTGCTAAACTATTGGCAACCGCAGCAAATGATGCTAAGAAAATCGGAGATTTGCGAGCCGAATCCTATGGGAAAGGTAGTCTCGGCGAATTGTATGAAATAACCGGACAAATACCGGAAGCCAAACAGTTAACCAGCGAAGCTTTAGGCATTGCACAGTCGATACAAGCTGCGGATATTGCCTATCGGTGGCAGTGGCAATTGGGCAGATTGACTGTGAAAAATGGCGGGGATCGCAAAAGGGCGATCGCAGCTTATCAAGCATCGGTTCAAACTCTCCAATCTTTGCGGAAAGATTTAATTGCAGTGAATCCAGACGTGCAGTTTTCCTTCCGAGACAACGCCGAACCAGTTTACCGCGAACTCGTAGATTTACTGTTAACAACAGATGGCAATTCTCAACCAAATCCCGATAATCTCAAACAAGCAATTCAACAAATAGACGCACTGCAACTGGCAGAAATCCAAAACTTTCTGCGGTGCAATTTGTCTGCTTCCGTAGCAATCGATCGCATACCAGACGATGGAGCCGCGCTGATTTATCCAATTATCTTACAAGATAGAATAGCAATAATTTTTCAACTTGCAGGAAAACCGCTGGTATATTATCAAACTCCTGTAGATCAACAAATAGTAGAAACTACTTTGCGAAAACTGCGATCGAACTTGAGGGAACCGGGAAAAAACCCCCAAGTAATAGCTGAATCGCAGAAAGTCTACAAATGGTTAATCGAGCCGCTGGAAGCAGAACTCGCAAAAAACACTCAAATTGAAACCTTAGTGTTTGTATTAGATGGCGATTTGCGAAATATACCGATCGCAGCACTGTATAATCAGAAAACCGCCCAGTTTTTAGTAGAAACTAAATATGCGATCGGCATTTCTCCGCAACTCACACTTTTTGCACCTCAACCATTATCAAAAAACTTAAAAGTCTTTGTCGGCGGCATAGGTGAAGCGCAAAACATTGACGGTAAAAACTTTGAAATTATTCAGAAATTAAGAGAAGAACTAGAGGGAATAAGCAAAAAAGTACCCGCCAGTCAACCCCTACTCGATACAAACTTTACCAAAGCCAACATTCAAAATCAACTGCAAACAGGCAACTTTTCAGTAATACATCTAAAGACTCACGGCGAATTCAGTTCAGATCCCGACGAAACATATATTGTCGCTTACAAACAACTCCTCAAAGGTCAAGATATCGCCAACTTAATCGAAACAGAAACTCAGCAATCAAACAACATTGAATTGCTAGTTTTGAGTGCTTGTGAAACAGCATCAGGAGACAACCGAGCCGTTTTAGGACTTGCGGGAATTGCCGTGCGTGCGGGGGCTCGCAGCACTTTATCAACTTTGTGGGAAGCGCAGGATGCACCGAATACGGAACTGATGTTAAAGTTTTATGAGGAACTGTCAAAACCGGGAACAACGAGGGCAAAAGCGCTGCATATTGCACAACAATCGCTGTTTGAAAAATATCCTGCGGCCAATATTTGGGGCACATATATTCTAGTTGGAAATTGGCTATAAATTATTAGGATTCCTATCACCACAGCAGAGGACTTTAGTCCTGATTCACTACAACTGGCCCCGCTAACGGTTCTTTCGCTAACTCTTGTGCTCCAATAAACTCTAACAATTTATACCAGTCTATTTTCAGTTTTTCATCTTGTGGCGAAGCCAAAAGCAAATTGCCCAAACGAGTCAACGAATCGTACCAAATATCAGGTGCCGCCGCATTAATCAAACGCTCAGTTTTAGCAGTTACCGCTACCCGATTCACCCATCCATCCACCACCAAATCTGCACGGGATCGCGTACTATTCTTGCAGTATATTCTCAAATACCAATGGTAATAGTTCCCTTCTTTCAAAGCATACTCTGGAGACAATGGCAAACTAATGCTAACAATCCCTGAAGTTTTAGGTAGCTGAAAATCTGTTTCGTAAATCACAGTCTTTTCGTCTTGACTCAGCAGCACAAATTCTCCTTTTTTTAGATCTTCAGGAGCATAGGGAATGTAAAACCAAAAAGTAGGATTGGTAGCAGTAGTCGAGCCTGGAGTTTTGGGAGGAATCAGAGCAGTAAGTGGCTGGTTTGTTTTTTTGCAAAACGAGTTGGAGGGATCTAGTCCTCCCCCTGGCTTAGTATTAGGAGGGGGCGGTGTTTGAGGTGTTGCGGAAATAGCAGAATTGGCGATCGCTGATGCAAAGCCGATCGCCCAAATTGAAACTAACAGTATTTGTAACAGTATTTTCATCATAAAATCTGTATATCTCGCTTGTATCGAAGTCTCGATCCCCCTAAATCCCCCTTAAGAAGGGGGACTTTGAGTGTTCTTGTCCCCCCTTAAGAAGCGGAACTTTGAGTGCTCTTGTCCCCCCCTTTTTAAGGGGGGCTAGGGGGGATCTCCGGGTTTGAAAACACGCCCTAGCACAGATCGATCGTAAATCAACCAAATACAACCCGTACAAACCAAAGCCACAACTGAAGGAATTAACGGCATCCAACCGCCAAAAGTCAACATGACAATACAACCTTGATACAAGACAAAAATTGCAGCCCCAGAAGCCATTCCGAACACTAAAAGCGATCGCCCGCGCCAAGCTAGCAAGCCACCACTCAAACTCGCCAGCCAAACAAAAACAGCATCTCCCCACTGCAATCCTTGCCATTCAGGTAAAACCCACAATAGAGGTCTTTTATCAATTACAGCACTGAGGATTTGACTAATCATGTGAGCCTGAATCCACACTCCAGACATTTTGCCGTAAGGAGTATCAGAATCCTCCCTAGAAGCTTGCGAAGTGTGGCCGATCAGGACAATTTTACCTTTGACTAAATCGGAGTTTATTTTACCTTCCAATACTTGTTGAAGTGTCACTTTTAAAGCAGGTTTTGGGTAAGCTCGATAGTTGAGCAATATTTGATTAATTCGCGCATCTAATTTTTGATAACCTCCTGTACGTTCCGCCAGTCTTTTGAATGTGAAATCACCCACTTCAAACTCTTGGTTGTGAGTTATATTAATGTCTATACCTTGATTTTTTAAGAACTGCAAAGCTAACAACCAACTGAAACTGTTCGGACTTTTACAATTATCAGTGAAACGGGAAAGATTGGGGTGATATGATAAAGGTTGAATGCGAACGCTCTCACCTTTTTCGTTAGGTTTTTCCTCCTTGATTAAATTGCTAAAACCAACTTGTTTGTTTAATTGAGCCTGAGAAAATTCCGGTGGTGGCTCGTAGATTTTGAAATAATTGTAACTACATACAGTAATCAGATTTGGGTTTTTTGCAAAAAGAGCAATTAAATCTTTACGCCCTGGAGGTCTGGCTTGATAGCGGTGCATATTCAAGCCGATCGCTAAAGGTTGAAAATGCTCTAGTTTGTCGATCGCCCTCGCTACAATAGCATCATTTTGAGGATAATCGTATTTGCCAGTATCGCTGTCTGTCACCTCTACAACCAACTGCCGCGAGTCAATGAGTTCAGCTTGCCGTTGGCTCATTAGTCGATCGAACGCTGCCAATTCCCACGGCTGCATCAACCCAAAATAACGCCCTACCATCACCCCAAAGGTACACCCCACACTCGCCAATACAACCGCCGCCAAGCGCGAAAAAACCTGAACTGGTGGCTTGTTTGCGGGAGGATGGAGAGCCGGAAGGTCGATCGCACCTGCCGGCGAATCAGGCTCAATCAAAAAATCATTCCAAACAGGCGGAATAGCCCCCGGATGCTGCCAAATTACAGGTAGCCAACTAGCACAAGGAAACCGATCCTCCAAACCCTCCAATCGCTGTCGCGCTTCCCTCGCTGCTGTATACAAAGACTTGCCCTTTACAAACTCCGTCAGAAAATATTTCAAAAATTCTTGAGCTACAAAATCCGGCACCAACTCCCGCATTAAAATCATTTGCGGAATCATCTGAAAATCATCTAATTTCCTAGCCAAACCCAACCCATCGCAGCAGTTAAAAATTGCCAATTGCAAACCCCCATCCACCGCCTTTCTCAAGCCGTACCACAATTCATCTATGGTTAAACTATCATTTGGATTAATATAAATTACACCTTCATCATCCTTAGTTTCGCCATGTCCGGCAAAAAATATAATATCCCAAGATTCTTCCCAAAGGCGATCGTTAATTTCCTGACGTGTGGGTTCTGATAAAAAAATTACTTTAGCATAGTCAGATAAATCATTCAAAATTTTTTCGTCTTCTGTGACATCAATCCCTTCACTGTGACCGATAATTGCTAAAATTCTCACCTGAGATTTGCGGACTGGTTGGCGCGGAATTTCCGATTCTATATAGTTTAATTTACTCAGCGACGGTTCAACTTGAGGGAAGCTTTTAAATAAATCCCAGCGATGCCAAGGCAGCTTTTGCAAGTGCGGATCTTCGGTACAAATCAGCACCCTTGCTTCTTCGTTAATATTTAGATTATCTCTAATCAGCCTTTCCACATTCAGAAACTCTGGACACTGCAACCAATCATTCAGCATCAGTGCCAGTTTTTCACCAGATTCTCTACATTCCTTATGCAAAGATTTGGTGCTAATTCTTTTTGATTTAATCCGAAAAGACCATCCTTTACCAGCAGAGCGAAAAGTGATATTGTGTTTGGGATTTGGGTGCAGCAATGGATAAATTAAACGCAGATCTTTTTTTGACTGGCGGCGGTAACGCGCTCCCAGAACTCGATATTTTTTCGCCCAATGTTCTTCTTCAAAAGCTGCTAATTCTGGATTGGCAGGCAATTTTGCGGGTGAGGTAATGTCAATCCAGAACAATTGATTGTTTTCCCCAATTTTTAAACTAATTCGGAAACCCTGCGTTTTCAAATTGCCGTCTAATTTGATCACAACTAACTTATCCATTACTCACCCCCATTGATATTTGACGATTAGATTAAAAAATTTTCAGTCACGCTGAAATCGCCCAAAACCACTTTGACGCTAAAATTCTCTCCTGGTTCTCCGTTAAACTCAAATAGCAGATTGTCCGTTTTATTGGCTCTAGCCTGCATCAAAGTTTCTCCTTCATCGTCTAGGATCATCAACTGCAAGTCATGGGGCAGATTTTTTTGACCGTTTGCGGGATAAACCTCTACGGAAATATCTATCTCCGATTCGTCAGTTTTGCTCAATCCCACAACTAAAGCTACTCCCTCTTCCCCCCGCTCTAAGTTGAGGATTTTACCTCTTTTTGGCGGGAGAGTTGCTGATTTTGAAGCAGCGGTTTCTAAAAGTTGAGGACTTCTGAACGCCCACTGTAATTTTTGTCCTGAATCGAACAGATTTTCCACTGTTTCCCAGGCTGGCTCGACAACATTGTAGAACCACTGGCTGAGATTGACTGGCTGGAATGTGTCTAAATATTCTAGCAGGTTTTCGATCGATTGTAACTCGCTGACTGCTACTTTTTCTCGATCGGCATTTTTGACAAATCCCAGCAACTTCGCCTCTTTTAGCGATTCCGCCATCTCTAGGACCACATAACCAATTCTGTCCGATCGCACTTCTGCGGGAATCGAGACAAAATCTTGACCGGGCGCTACCCACCGACACTCCAATTTGCCAATATTTTTGACATCCAAATCCGCAACATTCATAAATCTCTGCACCGCCGGATTCCAAATATCGCTCGCCGCCAAATCCGTCTCTATTTCCAAGCATTGAAAGTAAAAATTGACGGCGTGTACGGCCAAAGCATTCAGGTAAACTTGTTTGGCTGTTTCGGGATTAGTTTGTTGCTGACAAAGCTCTTGAGCGCTGCGGTGGGCCGAGGTGCCGATGGGAATTGTCAAAACAAAATCAACTGCTGTGTTATTCATGATTTATCTATTCCTGTTTAATGTTCTACAAGTATTCTCTGAATCGGGGCGTGAATTTCTGCAAGCATCTCCTATAAAAACAGCTCAAAGTCGGAACTTTTACTCCGAACTCTTCCGAAATTTGCTGCCAACTTACTTGATCCCCTCTCTTCAAAAGTAACATTTGAAAATTGATTTGCGGGTGTTTTTTAATCACTGCGCTTTTAAAAATATCACCCGGATCGG
>Ga0316607_1000694_pt1 | contig 11408 bp, 11 predicted proteins | sample MIS2016062E_MG_FD_207674 | JGI IMG/M metagenome (GOLD analysis project Ga0316607, IMG submission 207674) | Microbial mat bacterial communities from Middle Island sinkhole, Lake Huron, Michigan, United States - MIS.2016.062E | ecosystem: Environmental > Aquatic > Freshwater > Lake > Sediment...
GGCCGCTAAGGCTGACGGTGACAAGCCCCCAGCTAAAGCTAAAAAGGAAAAAGCTCCTGCTGTTGAAGACAAGCCGTTTGCAGAATTTATTCAACAAGATTATTTGCCGGCCTTACAAACTGCTTTAACTAAGCAGGGCGTTGAGGATTTAGATGTCAGTTTTGCTAAGCAAAAAATCCCCGTTGCGGGCATGAGTTCCGCCGGCGATTGTTGGCAAGTAGTGGGCAAATTTCAATCAGGTCAGCGCCAATTTAACTTGTATTTTCCTCAAGAAAATATTCAAAGTCAAAGAGCTTTTTCTTGCGCTGAAAATAACACCAAAACTAGCACTTTAGAGCCTTTTTTGATAGATGAGCGCAAAATTACCCTAGATTTAATGGTGTTTGGCGTCGTCCAGCGGCTTAATGCTCAAAAATGGCTGAATCTTAATTAACCTGAGTTCGGGATAAGAAGAGGAGGAGCCGTGTAAGCTGAAATACAGCGTATTCCAGGTTTGTGAATTGTAGGGACACGGCAGTGTCCATAGGTGTCAACTTAAGCTCAAGCCCAGTCAGAGATGGCTGTTTGACTATTAAATCTAGATCCCCCCTAGCCCCCCTTAAGAAGGGGGGGACAGGAGTCCTTTCAAAGTCCCCCTTCCCCCCTTGGGGGGGGGCTAGGGCGTGTTTTCAAACCCGGAGATCCCCCCCAACCCCCCTTAAAAAGGGGGGAGAAAGAAGCTCAAAGTCCCCCTTCTTAAGGGGGATTTAGGGGGATCAGTATCTGATGGATCAGTTTGAAAACACGCCCTAGGGGGGGGTGGGGATTTAGGGGGATCTAGGCTTAGGTAAAAGCAAGAGATACCAAGGGTTTCAGGCTTAAGTTGACCCCAATGGGATCTTGGAATATCCCTACGGGGAAGCTCACGATAGGCGGGTATACTTCATAAATGTGGAATCTGCTGTAAATGTAAATGCAAAGCAATAGCCAGAGAACTCAAAAAATCAGGTCATCTTCTCAATCAGTGGCTGCATCAATCCTGTTGGATGAAACAAAAGATAAAAATACAATTTTTTGGCAAGAATGGCAGGCGAATCAAGATTATCTTTCCCATTGCTGTTTCAAGTGGATGAACTCAAACCCAATCGATGCCGAAGAAGTATTGAGTCAGGCAATGCTTAAAGCCTGGACAGAATGGCAAAACTATGGAAGTAAAATTAAATATCCTAAAGCTTGGTTAACTAAAATTATCTATAACTTCTGCATAGATTTGCATCGAAAACGGAAACGAGATGCAGTAACATTTGAAAAAATTGAGGATATTAAATTTGAAGATCATCCAGTATTCTCTTTTAGGGCAGAATTTCCTGAATCCAAACTTCTAGATTTGGAGATACGGGCATATCTCCGCCACAAAATTGAATCTTTGCCTGCCAGACTTCGCCAGCCTTTTGTCTTACATTACTGCCAAGAAAAATCCTATCCAGATATTGCCAAGCAACTCATCTGCTCTGAAGAGAACGTTCGCAAATCTGTTAGAAAAGCTCGCCGGATTTTGCAAAGGCATTTAAAAAGGTATCTCGCCGGGGAAGATGATACTGCTCTAAATTCCCACTCACCATCCTTAAATTTGGAAATTCCTTTGGGAGAAAAGTCCCAGGCTGAATCTAATTGGGAATCACTCATGCCCACAAAAACCCTGGACAAAGACATTAGTTATCAAGTCACCGTACTATGTCTGGAAACCTTCCCACATCATTGGTACAGTTCTACCAATCCTCTGGGCTGGAGATGAAAGTGCGTTGAGTCAGCCGTTGTGTATCCCGCCCGTGGGGAAGTTGAGAAGATGTTGCAGCGACTCAACGGTAAGAGGAGCAAAGGTTCTAGGCGTTGAGGAGGGATTTTTGGGGAGAAAATTTGCTCGTAACTCGAAAAATTCCCAAATTGGGGCTGGGCAACGTCTAAATAAATAAGCGGTCAGAGAAAACCGCTTAGAGTCCATGTATTAGTTACATCTTTCTTAACAAAACATGAGTACATCCCGCAAAATACAGATCGCACTTGGGGCAATTCTCCTGTGGTCATCTACATCAGTCAGCAGCTTTGCTACGACCAATACTATCAACCCAGGAAAAAATCACTCAGACACGGTGAAACTTCCCGTTGAAAGTCTTCCATCGGGGCAGTTAAATCTAACACCAGAGACTCAATTAATTGCTCAAATGGATATTGGCGATATGCTTAGGCAAATGCCTAGTTCATATGCTTATACCTCAAAATTTGAAGAGGCTTGGAAGCAACCAGATAGGAAGCAAAGAATATTGGGTTTTTGCAACTCTCCACCATCTGGTCTGAACGTTCAAAGGTGTTATAGCTATCTAAAACTTTGGTTAATAAATAAGCAAGACCAATATTTTAACTCAGGCATGAATCCGCCCGATCCAGCCTTAGAAGGACAAGACTTTCGAGATCTAATAACTGCTAAACCGCCGGGCCAGTAATCCAACCCATGACGAGAAATCGGCATTTCGGCCATCATTGATAACCGAGAATCAAGCTCTTGATTATTAGCTAAACAGACGGGAATCCCCACACTATACCGCCTCGGTTAGTGTGGGATGAAAGGCGTGTGAGGCGAGGATTCCGCCCACTTGCAATCTAACAATCAAAGATGTTAGCAGTAAAATCTCTTTCGGTGTTCAAAAACTTGAAGAAAAAGCGATCTGCTTGTCGTAGTGCACGCTACGAAGGGCGGTATCGCTTTTTATTTACGACAAAGACTAAATATCCAAAAATACCCAAACTTCAAAAAGAAGCCAGTCTAAATTATGTCTGGATACTTTGCCACATCATTGGTGCAGTTCTGCAAATCCTCTGGGCTGGAGATGAATGTTCACCTGTTCTTAGAACAAAAGCCGACTAGACAAGAGCAGAAATTGAACACCTTAAATAAGTATGTCCAGAAGTATCCCCAAGGATGGAAAAAAAGATTAGAACTGGCTGACTTGCTTTACGAGATGGGAGACTGGCAAAAAGCTGTTGCCGAATATCGTCAAGTAATTGAGCGACAACCTCAATTACTTAGCGTGCGGCTGCAACTGGGGAAAATCTTGCAAATAATGAGGCGAGAAAAAGAGGCTGTAGAAGTCTATGAAAAAGGCTTATCCTGTTCCGACAATGCAGCGACTCAGCATCATATCAAAGGATTGATTGCAGTTTGTCGGAATGAGAGTGAGAAGGCAATAATTGCTTTTAATTTAGCAGCTAGTTTAGAGCCTGACAAAGTAGTTCACTGGCTGGCTTTGGCACAGGTGCATCAGCAGATAGAAAATCATCTTGGCGTGCTCAGTGCTGTGGAGCCAATTTTGGCAATCAACCCAGATGATGTTGTGACGTTGATTTACAGCCATGATGCGAATCTGGCGGTGGGGGATATGAGCGCCGCAACAGAGCAGTTGAGCAAGCTTATAGCTCTATTTCCGAATGATTTTAGGGTACTGCAACGACAAATTGAGCAACGTCTTCAGATGAGATTAGTTTCTGGTAAAGAAGGGAAACTGACCAAAAAGATGATTACCTCTTTACTGCTACAAACTCCTCATGGGGCTGAGGCTCACAATTCTCTGGGCTATTATCACATCTTCCGAGGCGATTGGCGGCAAGGTGTGGAGGTGTTAGCAGAGTTTACCACCGAACACCCCAATTATCCTTATGGTTGGTATTACTATGGGCGGTGCTTATTCGACACGGGAGACTATCAAAAAGCAGCACAGATGATGGCGAATGCTTATCAACTGTATCCCGATGATTGTGCAATTTATCAGGTCTTGTGTGAAATTTTACTTTTGGCTGTTGGGAAAGTCTCTACCCCCCCAACCCCCCCTTGCCAAGGGGGGGCTAAGAGAACGAGGGGGGAGAATTCCATCAAAGTCCCCCTTTTTAAGGGGGATGCGAGGGGGATCTCCGGGGAATGTAGTCGAGGAGATGCTGAAACGATTTCCTGAACGTTGGAGTGTTTGGGCGACTGCGGGACGGGTGTTGGTGGAACATTTCAAAGAGATTGAACGAGGATGTAAAGTTTCTGTTCAGGCGACGAAACTTCAGCCGCAGTTAGCTGATGCTTGGTTTCGTCATGGGCGGGTGTTGGCTTTGGCGCTTAAACATCAACAAGCGGTGGAGGCGTTGGAGAAAGGATGGAAGTTGTTACCAGCCGGAATTTCTCTGCAATTCGTGCCGACGGCGGTGTGGCTGGCGGAGAGTTACCAGGTGCTGGGGGATGTTGCGGCTAGTCAGCGCTGGTGGAAAGTTGCCGGTGAGGGATGTCAGGAATTGAAAGCGTTTAACGGGGCTATGGCTGACTACTGGTTAGGGAGAGCCTTGGTGGGATTGAGGGATAAGTTGGGGGCGATACAGGCTTATGAAAGTGCCTTGAGTCAGCAGTTGTTGTATCCAGCGCGTGGGGAGGTTGAGAAGAGTTTGCTGCGGTTGAAAGGTAAGAGAGGGAAGGGTTGTAGGGGTTGAGGGTGGATTTTTGGGGAGAAAATTTGCTCGTAACTCGAAAAATTCCCAAATTGGGGTTGGGAAACGTCTAATAAATAAGAGGTCAAAGAAGACCACTTACTGGCTGTACATTACTTACATCTTTACTTAGCAAAAAATGAACACATCCCGCAAAATACAGATTGCACTCGGCACAATTTTCCTGTGGTCATCCACATCAATAAGCAGTTTTGCTGCGACCAACTCAATTACCTCTGAAAAGTTTCAGTCAGACTCTGTAAAACTTCCTGTGGAAAGTATTCCATCTAAGCAGTTAAATTCCACACAAGATACTTATTTAATTGCTCAGTCTTCAACTCAGATATACGATATGTTAAACAGGGCAGATTCGTCTAGGGATAAATATTTTCCAAAATTTGAAGATGCCTTGACAAAGCCAGACAGTAAAAAAATATTATTGGAGTTCTGCCCATCTCAACCTCAAGACAAAGTTGACAACTGTTGGCGGATGCTAAATAATTGGGCAATGACGAAAGAGATGATGGCTCTGGACTCCAGTAATTACGCTCTCGTGGACAAAATGCGTGATATAAGCATGGCAGTTATCGATATTCGGAGAAATAAACGCTAAGAGAGGGAAGGGTTTTGGGGGTTGAGGGTGAATTTTTTGGGAGAAAAATTGCTCGTAACTCGAAAAATTCCCAAATTGGGGTTGGGAAACGTCTGTTATCTGTTGACAACTAGAGGATGCAAATCTCAATGAAATCTCTAACTAAAGTTTTTTTTGCTGTGTTATTAGCTGTAACCTTTGCCTTTGGAAGTTTTCAGCTTCATGCTAATGCTCGGACTATGGCTGATGTGGATGGTGAGGTCACTAAAGCTCAAAGTAATACGTCGATTCTGGTAGGAAATTGGTCTAACCAGTTAGGATCGAAAATGACGATCACATCTGTAGAAGAAGGAAATGTTCAAGGTTCTTATGAAACCAGTGTTTCCGCAAGTGGCTGTGCAAAAGGAACTTTTCCATTAGTAGGACGCACAAACTTACCCTCGTTGGGATTCGTAGTTTCTTGGACAAACGATTTGTCGAAATGTAGTTCGGTTACTGCTTGGTCAGGTCAACTGCAAAAAGATCAGATAGTTACGACTTGGCTGCTTACAGCGCAGACAGTCGCTAGCAATAATTGGCGATCTACAACTGTTAATCAAGACGTTTTCACAAAAGACAATTGATCTTGCAGCGCTCGCTCTAGTAGGTGCGTTAGCTCTCTTCGTAACGCACCGTCTCAATTATCGGTGCGATGTCTACGAATACGTGCGACGCAGGAATAAATAATTACGTCAGGAAGCGCGTATCTAAAGGCATAGGCTTGAAAAAGCCAGAATCTGACCAGACTAAGTATGTTTCACGAGTAGTAAAGCAGGGTGGATTTATTGTCAGAGGATAAGTAGGTAGGCGCAAATAAACCTTGCTATGTAACCGAATGTAAAGCTGCTAGAACCGTAAGCGAATTGCGACGTTTAACGAACAATGACATACTTATGTATTTTCCCACTCATCTACTTAATTGCTAATTGCTGATGCCGATAAGATTGTTTTTCGGAGATGCCCAATGCCCTGTTTGGCCAATGACTATTGACTATTGACTGCTGACTAATGACCGATTTTCTTCGGATTTGGTCAAAAAATTGCGAGCTTGCATAATCCCATAAAGGTTAACATCTGTTTCTAACAAACAAGCGTGACCGCTGTTAGCCAGCATCACCATTTCAGCATTAGGAATTACCTTGACTAAAAGCTTGCCTTCGGCTATTGAAGGTAGAAGCCGATCGGCACCGCTAGCAATTACTAGCGTCGGCTGTTTGATGCGGCGCAACTGATTTTCGTCAACATTAAACGATCGCACTAAAGCTAATCTCCACACAGAAGTGCTTTGAGGTACAGCCTGCATCGCCTCTAGCAAAGCGACACGATCCGGGCGGCCAATCCTTCCCAAGGACGCTAGCATTGGCAATAAACCCACAACAGAAAGCGGATAAAAGCTTGCTGGTAGCCACTGAGTCAGGTACGAGCCCCACTGTACCCAAGGCTGTTGTCGGAATGAAGAAGCTGGATTGACTAAAATTAATCGATCGCACAATTGAGGAGCTTCTAACACAACTTTCATCGCCAAGCAACCCCCAAATGACTCCCCACACAGATAAACCGGTCGCTGAAAACCGACTTGCTTTTCTGCTTCAATTAAGGCTATTGTTTCGCTGACAAGTACCTCCCAACAGGGTGTATCATTCGCGGGTAGAGCCAAGCAGCGAATGTCGAAATCCTGGGCTAATTTAGGAATTTGCGATCGCAGCAGCAAACCACTACCATCCATACCAGGCAAAAATACAAATAAAGGTAGATCTGAATTAGGAGATTTGGGCGTTATAAAACGAACTTTATTACTAAAATTTGGCATAAGAAGAAGGAAGAAGGAAGATTAGATTTTAGGTTTAGTATCAATTCCGGTTGAATCGGAATGATTTAACCGCAGAGGGCGCAGAGAACACAGAGGAAGAAAAGAGAGAGCAATAATTCTGATAGTCACCTCACAGATTTGATCGAAAATCTGACAACAGTCAACAGTCAACTAGCTTAGGAGTAATTGTGCAATTTCTCGATGACAATGTTCTGTAAGTTCAGCCACAACTGCTTTGGCTTTTTTGCCTTGATATTGCTGTTGTCGATCGCCCGTAATCCAATAGGGACGGCCGACTAAAATGTTAACTCGCTTGTAAACTATCACAGGATGCCACCCAGCTCGATCGAACAAAGGTTCCGAAGGATCGAACAAACTCAACAACCTCAGCGGTATACCCGATCGCACCGACTGTTCCTCAAAAGCACTAATCGCGATCGGCAAAATCACCAAATCCCGCACCGGAGCCCGCAAAGCCAAATGAGCAAATCCCCGCTGAAACTTCCCCACAGTCTGCGGTTGAGTGAAATTCACCATCGGTTCCGCCCCCTCTGGAAACACGCCAACCATCTCCCTATTTTGTAGCAAAGCCGTCGCCTGATCGAAAAAATGCTGCTGTCGGTGTTCCGGTTTCTTCAAAGGAAAAGCGCCGAAAGATGTTACCAATTCCCGAACCACCGGAACTTGTCCCATGTAATGATGACAAGCAAAACGGATCGATCGACCCAAAGCCGCCGTCAGCAACACTGGATCTAAGAAACTGCGGTGATTGCTTACCACCAATACCGGGCTCTCTTGCGGGATGCGATCCTCCCGGTGCAAAAACATCCGCGTTCCCAAACTGGCTAGGAAAGAGCGCGAAATCAGCAATGTGCGATCGGGCGACATAGGCAAAAAGACAGGTGCGACCCTCTGAAAGTTAATTTCATCTCCATATAACTTAACATTTCTTTACCAAATTGGCGATCGGTCATAAAGTAGATTTTTCCCAAACTAAGAATCTATAAGTGTTGTTGCGACTTCTATAAAAATGTTTAAAACCAGCGTTAAACCAAGTTAGGCTGACTAAACTAAGAAATTTCAAGTATTTTCGCGCAAGTCCTAATAGCAACCTCGCCAGGCCCAAAATGAATAACTTGCATAACTATCGCCTTAAATGCACCCTGACCTTCGGCGACATTTACGGTCAAATCATTATTTGGCTGATAGTCATCTTTCTGAGTCTAGCCTCCGCCCTCGCCTTGTGGAGCAGCGTCCGTCAAATCTACGCTTTAGCCACCGTCGGATTGATCTTAGTCCTGTCTCTACCCTTCCTGCTGTTTGCGTTTGTGACGACTTTGCTAAATCACATCGAAGTCACAGCCGTAGAACCCGCTACCGAATCCAAACCATCCGCTAGCGCCAATTTACCTGGTCAAAAAACAGCCCCAGCAGTGGGCTAATCCCGATAGCAGATTTTTAATTTTCAATAAAATTAAAAATCAAAAGTTAAAAACTTCCTTACCTTTGCGTGAGGATTTTTTTTGTGCATCAGAATTACATATACAGCAGAACACTCAACATTACTCAAAAAATGCTAGAACACGACGTAATCATTGTGGGCGGCGGTTTAGCAGGTTGCCGCGCCGCCGTGGAAATTGCCCGGACAGATCCCAGCTTAAAGGTAGCTGTAGTTGCCAAAACTCATCCAATTCGATCGCACTCCGTCGCAGCCCAAGGCGGCATGGCATCCAGCCTGCAAAACGTCGATCCCGAAGACAGTTGGAAAGCCCACGCTTTTGACACCGTAAAAGGTTCAGACTATTTAGCCGACCAAGACGCCGTAGAAATTCTCACCCGCGAAGCCCCCGGTGTAGTCATCGATTTAGAACACATGGGAGTCCTTTTCTCTCGCCTCCCAGATGGCAGAATAGCCCAGCGCGCTTTTGGCGGACATTCCCACAACCGCACCTGTTACGCCGCCGACAAAACCGGTCACGCCATCCTCCACGAATTAGTCAACAATCTCCGCCGTTATGGAGTTCACATCTATCAGGAATGGTACGTCACCCGCCTAATTTTGGAAGAAGGCCAAGCCAAGGGCGTAGTTATGTATCGCCTTGTAGACGGTCAAATTGAGGTCGTGCGGGCTAAGGCGGTGATGTTTGCTACGGGGGGTTATGGTCGGGTTTACAACACGACCTCGAACGATTACGCCTCGACTGGAGACGGTTTAGCGATGACTGCTATGGCGGGATTGCCGTTAGAAGATATGGAATTCGTGCAGTTTCACCCGACTGGTTTGTATCCCGTGGGAGTGTTGATTTCCGAGGCTGTGCGGGGCGAGGGGGCTTATTTGATTAATTCCGAGGGCGATCGATTTATGGCCAATTATGCCCCCTCGCGGATGGAATTAGCGCCTAGAGATATCACATCCAGAGCCATCTCCTTAGAAATTCGTGCAGGCCGAGGCATTAATGTTGATGGTAGTGCTGGCGGCCCGTTTATTTACATGGATTTGCGGCACATGGGACGGGAAAAAATCATGAGCAAAATTCCTTTTGCTTGGGAAGAAGCCCACCGTTTGTTAGGAATTGATGCCGTAAATCAGCCGATGCCCGTCCGTCCGACAGTCCACTATTCAATGGGGGGAATTCCGACTAATGTCAGCGGGCAAGTTCGCAGCAGTGCTGATGGTTTGGTGGACGGTTTCTTTGCAGCCGGAGAAGCAGCTTGCGTGTCAGTTCACGGTGCAAATCGTTTGGGCAGTAACTCGCTTTTGGAATGCGTCGTTTATGGCAAAGTGACTGGTGCAACCATAGCACAATTCGTGCAAAATCGCAAGCTTCCAGCAGTGGATGAACAGCGTTATGTGAATGAAGTAAAAGAGCAAATTCAGGCAATTGTAGAGCGTCCCGGAAAATACCGCATCAATCAAATTCGGCAACAGTATCAAGATACGATGACTGAGTATTGTGGCGTATTTCGCAGCGCCGAATTGATGCAGGAAGGTTTGACAAAATTGGAGGAATTGGAGCGACAATATCAGGAGGTTTATTTAGACGATAAAGGCAAGTTGTGGAATACGGAAATTGTGGAAGCTTTGGAGTTGCGGAGTTTGATAATTGTCGGGAAAATGATTTTAACTTCGGCTTTGAACCGGCAGGAAAGTCGGGGAGCTCATTCGCGGGAAGATTTTACTGAGCGGGATGATGGCAATTTCTTGAAGCATACGCTGGCTTATTATTCGCCTGCGGGGATTGATTTGGCTTATATGCCGGTGGCGATTACGATGTTTGAGCCGCAGGAGCGTAAATACTAGAAGCTAGTTTGAAATCCTTGTTCCTGTGCTGAATTTGGGAACAAGGAAAACCTTCGGAATTGAGATCGTACCATTTTATCAACAGAGTATACTGGCTGCAACCCTTATTGGGTCTAGTTCCTAGACCTATTTGTCACCCTCCCAGGTCAGTGACAAGACCTAAAAAGTTTTTATTCGAGCGAGGAATTGTGTACGTTCGTACACAAAAAAACCAATCGGCCGATCGCTCTGAGACGAAATTAGACAATCTTTAGTCTCTTGTACCACTTTTAGTTATGTTTTGCTATAGTTATGTCAGATATGACATATCACTAAATCGATGCGCTCTATGACTATACAGTGGTTAACTGATGGAATCCCAAGGCGAGAATAAAAATGTTGTTTGGTTGAGTGGCGAAGTAAAAACTCCCCCTTTTTCAACCTCAGCGCGAAGTGAGGCAGGGATATTATTAAGGAGGTTACAAAATGGATAAATTTTAGCGAGGCCTGTTTCTCGACCTATGCCAAGCATCAGCCCTCACTGCCACGAATTGCGGATCGATGATAGTGAAGCTGATAAACAGTGGCGAATTATTTACCGGATTGACTCAGATGCTATTGTCATTGCAGATGTGTTTCAAAAAAATACCCAGAAAACGCCTAAGCGCGTGATTGAAAACTGTCAAAGACGACTGAGATTGTACGATCGAAGCTCAGGAGAAACCTAGTTATTTCGGGACTTTCATTAGGGTGGGCATTGCCCACCTTACAAATTGAGAGACAATTCACCATTCACAATCCTTGGTCTGTGTAACTTATATAATTAAAAGAGGTAATATTCATAATGGATGCCATTAAACGTCAACGTTTAGAAGCAGCAGGTTGGCGGGTGGGAGATGCCGCAGACTTTCTGGAACTTTCAGCCGAAGAAATTGCTTTTATTGAAATGAAGCTGTCTCTAATTAAACGATTGAAGCAGCTTCGCATCATTCAAAATCTTTCTCAAGAAAGTTTAGCTAAGAAAATCAAGTCTAGTCAGTCACGGGTAGCTAAAATTGAAGCAGGCGATCCGTCTGTTTCTCTTGATTTGATGGTAAGGACAATGCTAGCGATGGGAGCAACTCGCGAGGATGTGGCACTGGCTATTACTTCTTCCAAAATCTGAGAAGCAAACAGTTGATAATTTAGAA
>Ga0316607_1000695_pt1 | contig 11405 bp, 11 predicted proteins | sample MIS2016062E_MG_FD_207674 | JGI IMG/M metagenome (GOLD analysis project Ga0316607, IMG submission 207674) | Microbial mat bacterial communities from Middle Island sinkhole, Lake Huron, Michigan, United States - MIS.2016.062E | ecosystem: Environmental > Aquatic > Freshwater > Lake > Sediment...
ATTACTATGGTCGAAAGCACCAACGCCAACCATTTGGCGAAAGCCAATGAAATCATCAATGCTTGTTTGCCACACGCCAATAAATCAGTTAGAATAGGAATCACAGGAGTTCCGGGAGTTGGAAAAAGTACGTTTATTGAAGCTTTTGGGAAACATTTGACTTCCTTAGGGAAAAAAGTGGCTGTTCTTGCCGTTGACCCATCCAGCACCATTTCGCACGGAAGCATTCTAGGCGATAAAACCCGAATGGAAGAATTAGTAAAAGACCCGAATGCTTTCATTAGACCATCGGCTTCGGGAGAAACTTTGGGCGGTGTGGCACGAAAAACCAGAGAAACCATCACACTTTGTGAAGCTGCTGGATTTGACATCATTCTTATTGAAACTGTAGGTGTTGGACAAAGCGAAACCGCCGTTCACAGTATGGTTGATTTCTTTTTGTTGTTGAAAATTTCAGGTGCTGGCGACGAATTGCAAGGCATCAAGCGGGGCATTATGGAAATGGCAGATGCTATTGTCATCAACAAAGCCGATGGGGATAACATCAAAAAAGCGAATTTAGCAAAAGTAGAATTCAATCGAGCTTTGCACTTATTTCCTGCCAAAAAATCGGGATGGACACCCACAACTGCAACTTGCAGTTCCATAACTCAGGATGGAATTCCTGAAGTTTGGGGAACAATTGAGAAATTTTTGGAACTTACGAAAGGAAATAATTATTTCTTTGAAAAAAGAAAGGAACAAAATCAGTATTGGATGTTGGAAACCATCAACGAGCAATTGAAAACAAACTTTTATAATCATCCTGAAATTCAAAAACTTTTAGAATCTACAAAAAAAGCGGTTTCAACTGATGTAATATCTCCTTTTGCAGCCGCTCAAGTATTGTTGAATGTATATCAAAATTACAAGAAATTATCCTGATACCATTTTACTTGTTCTTCTAAACCTTGCTTCAAACTCGTTTGCGGATTATAATCTAATAATTTTCTGGCCTTATCAATTACTGCATTAGTTCTCATTTGATCTCCATCTCTTGCATCAACTATATTAATAGCAATTTTTATATTCAGAATCTGTTCGACAATTTCGATTCCTTGCTGAGTTGTATTTTCGACTTCTGTCCCTAAATTAATGATTTCATTATTGACCAAATCTTCTTTGCCAATAACACTTACCACACCATCAACAATATCCTGAATGTATGTAAAACTCCGCAAGTGCTTCTCACTTCCTTTAAACAATGGAAAAGGGATGTTGTGAAAAGCATTGGCAATCAATTTCGTGTACAATTTTTCAGGTCTTTCCCGTGGCCCATAAACTGAATACAATCTGAGAGAACAAGCTTTGATTTTTCCAGCTCGGCTGCTAGCTAGAACTAACTGTTCGGCAGCCAATTTAGTAACTCCGTAAAATGACGCGGGTGTTGGAGCAACAGTCTCATCAAAAGTGGCGTTAATGCCGTAAATAGAAGATGTGGCAATGTTTACAAAAAGTCTAAGATTCTGATTTTTAAGAGCAAAATCCAATATGTTTTTTGTGCTAATTACATTATTCCCTAAATAATCTTCAAAACTTGAAGAAGCAGAAATTCCAGGTTGAGCAGCAAAATGAAAGATATAATCGAAATCAGTTGGCAAAACATTCAGTTGGTGAGGAAACCTAAGATCTAACTTTTCTATTTTAATTCCTTTAATTTTTAACACACTTGCATTCATTTCTTTTAAAGAAACATCGTAATAATTCGAAAAATTATCCAATCCTACAACTTCATTTCCAATGGATTGTAAGCGTTCAGCAACATGGGAGCCAATGTATCCAGCTGCTCCTGCTATTAGTATTTTCATAGTATTTATTCCTCCTTGATGTTTGTTTTTTTAATTTGTAAAAGGTACGCTTTTTTTAAAATAGCATCACGAGTGTTTGGATTTAAAAACTTTAAATTTAATCTTGTAATTCTATAATGGTCTATTTCAATTTTTTTAGACCATTGAAGGTTTTTTGCACTTAACTCTTTCATCTGATCCTCATAAACAAACAACCATTTACTGTCCATTTTATTCTCAGAAACAGTTTCAACATTAATCTTGGGGGTTAATCTGTTAGTATAAAAATCTAAAGACCAACTATTATAATCTCCAGACAACATAAATACATCATTAGGATTTATGTTTTGTTTATTAATAAGCAAAGCAGCGTTATTTCCTGCTTGAAATTGTAATAGTCTGGGATAAAACTGAGTATTTAAACTAAAGTTTATAAAAACCATAAAATAAACAGAAATCAATACTAATTTTTGAGCACTATCTATTTTAGAAATAATAATGTAAACTAAAATAGAGATTAAAATTAAATCACAAATAAGCCAAGCTATATGGGGTAAAGGGAAAGACCACAAAATAATAAATAGCACAAAACTACTTCCTAAAGATAATAACACATATTGTATGACCATTAATATTTTTATTGTTTTTATCTTATTAGTTTCAAGTAAATTGATAATATATCCTGCAACTAAAACAGATAAAATGGGCAGAAGGCTATTTAAATAATGGGGCAATTTAAATTTTGAAGAACTTATGACAATCATAATTATCAGAAATCCAATTGAGCTCAATGCTTCTGAACCTGATTGATATTTAAACTTTGTTTCAATAAAAAATTTTATTTTTGAATATAAAGCTAAATACGCCATAACCGACCAAGGAAGAAAAGCCCATAAAAGTGTGTGAAAAAAGAAAAAATAATCAGGACTTGTTTGAGTAAAACCCGAAGCTGTCAATCTATTAAAACTTTGATCCCATAGTATAAATCGAATTCCAGAAACATTAGATTGTCCATGTATTATTTTTTCAGGATGCAAATCAAACTGAACATAATATGAATATAATACAGGGCTTATTGCCAATGCAAACGTAATAATTGCAATAATTATTTTCCAGTTCCAAATCGCTTTCCAGTTTTTATTATAGGCAATATAACTCATAAGACAAATTACAGGAACAAAAACGCCCAATTGTCCTTTAGAAGAAAATGCAATTGCGACTCCGATAGTTCCAAGAATTACATTTGCAAGTCTATTGTGATTTACGTACAAAACGAGTTGCCATATCCCAAAAATAGTTGCACCAGTCAAAACTGCATCAGTTCTAACATCGTGATTGGCCAAAATAATGGCTTGAGCGGATAAAAAAACGAGTGACGCTAAATGGCCTGCTTGAAGTCCATAAAATTCCTTTGCCAGACGATTAGTAGAATAAGCTCCTAAAATTGTAAATAAAAGAGCTGGAATTCTATATGCCCATTGAGAAATTCCGAAAAACTTGAAAGACAATGCGGCTAACCAAAAATGCATATGTGGCTTGTCGAGATAATCTTGACCTCCTTTATAAATATTTAAAAAATCATTTTCAAGAAACATCCGCATGGCCATTGTGGCATGTTGTGCGGAGTCATTCTCCATCAATGGAATCCATAATCCTGAAAGATAAACTACTGCAAGTAATAGGTATAATGGAATGTAATCTCTTTTTGAAAGGAATGTGTTCATTGATATATTGTATTGTAGGGTTAACTTATAATTATAAAAGCCATCGAAAATAGCTTTTGAATTAGGCATCAAATTTAAGAAACAAATTTAAGAAAAGATTTCTTATCAAGAACTAAATACAAAATAGGTTTATTGTTTTATATTTGCAACATAAATATATTGTGCTATGAGTAGTTTAACTCCATTTTTATCTATTGTAATTCCTGTTTATAACGAAGAAGGGAATGTTGGTTTATTAACTGAGTCTATCGAAAATGGTTTAAAAGATTATCAATATGAAATTATTTATATTGATGATTTTTCTAACGATAACACCCGAAAAGAAATAAAAGATTTAAATAATCCCAATGTTGTTTTAATAGAACTAAAAAGAAACTATGGTCAAAGTTCAGCTCTTGCAGCAGGAATTGATTATGCAAAAGGAGATTACATTGTTACAATGGATGGCGATATGCAAAATGATCCATCTGATATTCCTGAGATGTTAGCGCTGGCTATTAAAGAAGATTGGGATTTAGTCACGGGAATTCGTCAAAAAAGAAAAGACAATTTTGTTAGAACGCTACCGTCTAAAATAGCCAATTATATTATTAGAAAATCGACAAAACTACATATTACAGATGCAGGTTGTGCGTTAAAGGTGATGACATCCGAAACTGCAAAAAACCTTCCTCTTTATGGAGAATTACACCGATTTATAGCATTAAATGCACATATAGATGGTGCAAGAATTACTGAGATTCCAGTAAAACATCATGCTAGGCATTTAGGAGTTTCAAAATATGGATTAGGAAGAACCTTTAAGGTTATCAATGACCTTTTACTAATTCTTTTTCAACGCAAATATTTACAAAATCCTTTGTATTTATTTGGTAATTTAGGGATGACATTTTTTGGTATTGGTGTCATTATCAATTTGTATTTATTGGTAGTGAAATTGATGGGGAACGATATTGGAACTAGGCCATTGTTGATTTTAGGTATCTTATTGATTTTGGTGGGGATACAGTTTTTTACCATAGGAATTGTTACTGATTTGTTGATGAGAACCTATTATGAATCTCAAAATAAAACGCCTTATAAAATAAGGCACATTAGAACCTATACTAATGAAAATAAATAGAAAACTAGTTTTTACTGTTCTTAAAATTGCGCTTACATTCGTATTGTTATATGTAGTATTTTCTAATATTCCGTTAAATGATGTATGGAGAATTTTAAAACAATCTAATCCTATTCTACTTTTCTTAGCTTTAATTAGTTTTATTTTATCCCAATTTGTATCAGCCAATAGATTACTAGTATTATTCAAATGGTCAGGATTTGAGATAGATTCAAAAAAAAATTATATTCTATATCTCGTTGGAATGTTTTACAATTTTTTTATTCCAGGAGGTATTGGAGGAGATGCTTACAAGATATACATATTGAATAAGGAATACCAATGGCCCATAAAAAAACTCACATCGGTCGTTTTTATTGATAGACTAATGGGGTTAATTGCTATCGGAATTTTAATAATCATTTTTTGTTGGTTTATTCCTTTCTTTACTACTGAAAATTTAATTTGGTTACTAATTGTACTACTTGTAATTGGTCTTGTATCGTCCTATTTCTTTATAAAATGGCTGTTTCCTTCCTTTTTGGGAATAACAATAAAATCAATTCTAAAATCAATTCTGATACAACTTTTGCAATGTATTTGCATCGTATTACTACTATCAAGCATCTCGGAAACAGATGATTATTTTAAATATGTGATTGCTTTTTTACTATCGTCTGTACTTTCTATTTTCTCGTTTTCTGGAATAGGAATTAGGGAAATGATACTCTTTCAAGCATCAACTTTATTGGTTTTCGATTCAGTTAAAGCGGTAACAATAGGGCTTTTATTCTCCATACTCACTGCTTTTGTATCTTTGTTTGGAATTTATTTCCATTTTAATAACACAAAAATTAAAAGTTTAAAAAAATTAAACGCTGTTTGCAACAAATAAATAAAATCAAAAGATTAATTCAACCTTAAAAACAAAATAAAATGAAATTAAGAAGTAAACTTTTTATTGCAGTTGGAATAATTATCCTAGTTGGAGTGGGTAAATATGTTTATGATATGAACATCAACCATAATTTTGAGACAATTACCGAAGGGAAAGTCTATAAATCAGGAGTAATTCCGCCAGAGCAGTTGGCGGATTACATCAAAAAATATAAAATTAAATCGGTTGTCGATCTACGTTTCCCAGGAACAGGAGATGATATAAATAACCCTGAAATACCTGTTGAACTTACCGCCGAAAAAGAGGCTATTGCAAAAATAAAAGGAGTCAATTATTTTAATAACGGTTCTGAGCAAGTTCCTAATCAGAAAAACATTGATGTTTTTACAAAAATAATGGACAATAAAGCCAATTATCCGGTGTTAATACATTGCTATCACGGAACAGGTCGAGCTGAGATGTACTCCGCAATTTATCGAATAGAATATGAAAATTTTACCAATGAAGAAGCTAGAAATAGTGCTCGAACACTTATAAAATGGAGTTCATTTGATAATGGAAAACCTAAAGGCGAATATTTGAAAGCTTACAAAAGTAGAAAGCAATTAGCAGGAGAAAAGAAATAATCTACTTCTAAAATCGAAAAAAATCAGCCACTTGGGCTGATTTTTTTTAAATTTTAACACAATGAAATAGGCATTACTCTTTCTCGTAGCGTTCCATTTCTCGGTCATAAAATTCATTGGCAAGAACAATCAATGCTTCCATTTCGGCATTGAGTTCGGCTTCGTCAAGGTCTTCGGCTTCTTCCATAAATTCGACTTCATCATCCCTTAGATTGATGATGAATCGTGGATAATCTAGATGAATGATGAAAATATCATCAGGAAAATCGGTGTTGTCGCCTAGTAAAAATTTTGGTAAATCCATATAGTTAGGTTAATTGTTTAATCGGTTATTCGGTTAACCGATTAAACAAATAACCGATTAACCGAAAAAATTATTTATCAGACAAAATCACTGGTGCACTTCCTTTTCCCATAAAAATAATTTTGGTATTGGGCGAAGTGGCAATTTCTTTTTGTGCTTTTATTTGTTCGTATTGCAATTGTTTATCTGTCAATCCCGTAGATATAATTCTTTGATAATCAGCAATACCTTGTGCTTCAACTCTTTTTCTTTCGGCTTCTTGTTTTTCTTTTTGAAGTACAAAAGTCATTTTCTGGGCATCTTGTTCGGCATTAATTTTACTTTCAATGGTCATCTTAACCGAAGCAGGAAGGTTGATGTTTCTTATTAAAAGTTGCTCTAATATCAAACCCCTACTTTTAAAATCATCTTCAATACTCTTGAAAATTTTCTGTTGAAATTCATTTCTTTTGGTCGAATACAAAGCCACAGCATCATAATAAACAGCATTGTCACGAATACGGGTTCTGGTAACGGGACGCACAATTTTATCGGTATAATTTACCCCAATTTGCTTGAAAATTTTAGGTGCATCTGTGGGTGTAATTTTATACAAAACCGTCAAATCAATTACCACTTCGAGTCCATCATTAGACAAAACTCGAATGGCATCATCGCCTTCTTGTGCTCCTTCGTTATGAACAGCCGACATAGTGTAATTTTGGGTTTGAATATCAAAATCGGTTACGTCCAAAAGCGGGTTTATCAAATGCAAACCGCTTTCCAAAATATCAGGTTGAACGCTTCCGTAAAGCGATTTTACCCCCACTTTTCCTGCATCGATTTGTTTGAACATCGACGAGAAAATTCCCAAAACAATTACTAAAATCCCAATGCTTCTGAAGATTCCAGAGAACTTGAATAACGGATTACTTGCATTGTTTTTTAAAACAAAACTTAGAATCAGTAAGATAACCCCAACAATAATTAATAGTATCATTTTTTTAAATTTAATTTGTTCGATTATTATACGACCAATCTCAAAATATGTTACAATTTTGTTTACAAAAATGTAAAAAATTACTGATTTTGGTTTGCTAATCTTTTAGTCAATCTCGCAAAACGAATATACAAAAACAAAGCTGCCGAAGTCAATCCTGATAAAAGTCCAATCCAGATGCCTGTTGCACCCAAATTGGTGTGTTTTCCTAAATAGTACGAAATCGGAAATCCTACTATCCAATATGCCACAAAGGTAATGTACATTGGTATTTTCACGTCTTGCAAACCTCTTAAAGCCCCCAAAACCACGACTTGAATTCCATCGGAAATTTGGAAAACTGCTGCAACCAAAAGTAATTTGGACGCAATAAATATAATTTCAGTATTATCCAATTGTTGCGAAACATCGGACATATTCAAAAATAAATGGGGAAGAAATTGATGCGAAATCACGAAAACCAATCCGAAGAAAGTTTCGACCATTATAGTAAATAAAAAAATGGAACGAGCCACAGTGATTAATTGCTTGTAATCCTTCATTCCTTTGGCATTACTCACTCGAATCATCGCTGCCACACTAAAACCAATTGCCACCATAAAAGTGGAAGAAGCCAGAGTCAAAGCAATTTGGTTCGCTGCCTGACTATTTTTTCCAAGTGAACCCGAAAGCCATATTGCAGCCGTAAACAAAGCTACTTCGAACAACATTTGCATCGCAGAAGGCAAACCCAAATTGATAATTTTTTTCAAGATGGATTTCTTGATTTCCTTGAAAGTAAAATTCTTGAAAAATCTTTTGAAAGCAATATTATGTTTTAGAATGTAGTGCATAAAAACCACCATCATAATTCTAGAAATGACGGTTCCCAATGCCGCTCCAACAATCCCTAATTTTGGAAAACCCCAAACGCCATAAATCAATACATAATTAAAGAATATGTGAACCACATTAGCCAAATAAATAGCGTACATCGAATATTTGGTTTGCGACAAACCATCGGCAAACTGCTTGTAACCTTGGAAAATAATAACCGGAATTAACGAAAAAGCCACCCAATCGATATAAGGTGCCGCCAAATCGACAACGGCTTTGGGTTGATTCATCAAGTTCATTATTGGCTTTGCCAAAACAATCAAAATAAAAATGCCAATTCCCAAAATGGTACACAACAACAAACCGTGATGAAAAGTAGTTCTGACTTTTTTGTCGTCTTTTTCGGCATCGGCTTCTGCAATCAAAGGCGTAATAGCAGTCGAAAAACCAATGCCCAGCGACATTCCTATAAAGATAAAACTATTGCCCAGCGACACCGCCGCCAGTTCGGTAGAACCCAGATTTCCCACCATAAAATTGTCCACAATTCCAATCAAGGTATGCCCTAACATTCCCAAAATAACAGGAAAAGCCAATCTTAAATTATAGGAAAACTCTTTTGTGTATTGTGATAAATTCAATTTGCTTTTTTTATTTTAGTAGGCAAAGATACTCAAAAATTTAGCCTCTCCCGAAAGCATTCGGGATCACGAATTTTCACTAATTAATTTCACTGCTTTTATTAATTTTAATTTTATTTGGCACACGATTTCTTCTAATAAAACCACAAATTTTATTATCGGGGGTTAATTGTTTGTATCTGTATTTAATATAAGGTCTTGCTCCATCATTTGGATGAAATTTAGTTTCTAAATATTTCATTTCATCATTAGATAATTCTCTAACACTTCCATCTTCCTCTACATAAACAAATTCAAAACCTACTTCATTTTTTCTAATTGGAACGTTTATTATCAAAACAAACAATACATAAAAAATCAAAACAACCCCTATTATATAAACTATTATCATCATAAAAATTTATTAAGATTAAAAATTAGTGTTCATGCGTGTAATTGCTTCGCCAGTTCACTTCGTTCGTGTCGTGGCTAAAAATTATTTTTCCAATTGTTTTTTATACTCTGCAAAATTAGCTTTTACTTTTTCGTCTAATTCTGGCTCTTTGATGTCAGTATGTTTTTGCATCTCTTCCCAAATAATTTTTGCCACAATATAGCGTGCCATTTCCTTGTCGTCTGCAGGAATGATATACCAAGGCGCCATTTCTGTCGAAGTTTTACTAATCGCTTCCTCATAAAATTTCATATAATCTTCCCAATGATCTCGCTCTTTCAAATCTCCAGCCGAAAATTTCCAATGATGTTCCACTTCCTCTAATCTTCTCAACAAACGTTTTCTCTGCTCTTCCTTACTCAAATGGAAGTAGAATTTCATTACAATAGTTCCATTTTGAGCAATATGTTTCTCGAAATTTTTGATTTGTTCCAAACGATTTTCCCAAAACTGTGGCGTAATATCTTCTACTTTTTCAATTCCAGGAAGGTTTTCATTCAAAATATATTCAGGATGCACTCTGGTTACCAAAACATTTTCATAATGTGTCCTATTAAAAACGGCAAACTTCCCTTTTTCAGGCAAAGCAAGATAATGTCGCCACAAATAATCGTGTTCCAGTTCGGCTGAATTTGGCGTTTTAAAACTATGCACCACAACCCCTCGCGGGTTGAATTCCTTGAAAACTTCACGAATCAAACTGTCCTTTCCCGAAGTATCCATTCCTTGCAAACAAATCAAAACACCATAACGATTGTGGGCATACATCACGTCTTGCAATTCACTCAACTTGGCTTGCACCTTATCCAATTTCTCTTCCTTATCATCCTCAGAGGCATTATTAAACAAATTTGTTGGAATTTTTGACAATTCAATCTTGCCAACTACTTTAAAATCATCTGGATTTATAGACTTCATAATGAAATATTTATATTTGTAAAAATAATAATTTGAAGCTATTTCCAGCTATTCGTTGCAATCTTTTCTTTTTTTTTTGGAAAAAAAAAGAAAAGGATTTCCACTTCTATCTGGGCTAGGGCATTCGTTTTCAAAATCACTTTTATGGAAAAATTCACACTCGAACTTTTATTTAAAATCATCGGTATTGGCTCTGCTTCAGGCTTGGTTTACAAAGACAATTCCTTATTTGTCATTTCAGATAATAGCTCATTCCTTTACGAATACTACATTCCTGAAAATGAACTATCTAAAATTAAGCTATTCGAAAACGCACAAGAGAACATTCCCAAAAAAGACAAATTCGATTTTGAATCCATTGCCCTTAAAGGAAATAAATTGCATCTTTTGGGTTCGGGTTCTACTGCCAACAGAGAAAAAAGGCTCATTTACAATCTAGATTCTAAAAAAATAAAAGAAAAAGATTTATCAAAATTGTACCAAAACCTGAAAAAATACGCTTCTATCTCTGATGAAGAACTCAATATTGAAGGTGCCATTTTTAGCAATAAAAATTGGTTCTTATTCCAAAGAGGAAACGGAGCCAATTCTAGAAATGGAATCATTAAAACCAAATCACTCAAAAAAGAATGTCAAACTGAGCTTGTCGAAGTGCGATTGCCAAAAATCAAACACGTAGAAACTTCTTTTACCGATGCCGTTTTGGTCGAGGATAAAATTTACTTTTTAGCCACAGCTGAAGACACCACTTCTACTTATGATGATGGCGAAATTCTAGGAAGTATTATTGGTCGCCTCAACAGCCAAACTTTCGAAATCGAGTTCACTCAAAAAATATCCGATACCCATAAATTTGAAGGCTTGACACTTTACAAAAAGACCGAAAATGAAATCCAATTTCTGATTTGCGAAGACAATGATACCGATATTTTAGAAACGAATATTTATAAATTAACAGTAAAAATGAAAGTGTAAAAAATATTATCATTTATAAAACCAACAATCCAGATTCCCTCAATATATTGACAGGTTTTGAATACCAAAACAATTCAAAATTCTCAAAATGGGTTTCAAAATCGGCTTTAATTTCTTGAAATGTAATCCCCCTAACTCCCGAAAAGTCGGGACATGCCCCCGA
>Ga0316607_1000696_pt1 | contig 11372 bp, 7 predicted proteins | sample MIS2016062E_MG_FD_207674 | JGI IMG/M metagenome (GOLD analysis project Ga0316607, IMG submission 207674) | Microbial mat bacterial communities from Middle Island sinkhole, Lake Huron, Michigan, United States - MIS.2016.062E | ecosystem: Environmental > Aquatic > Freshwater > Lake > Sediment...
CAACAAAATTACTATTAGAAATAAGTCTTTCGAGTGGGGAAAACGCACTTATTTAATGGGCGTTTTGAATGTTACCCCTGATAGTTTTAGCGACGGCGGCGATTTCAATACCATAGAATCGGCTTTAGCGCAAGCTGAAAATATGGTAAAATCTGGAGTAGATATTATTGATATTGGCGGTCAATCTACTCGACCCGGTGCTGCGGAAATATCCTTAGAAGAGGAGATCGATCGAGTCGTTCCAGTTGTAGAAATGTTGCGACAAAAAGCAGATATTTTTGCAGCTATACCTATTTCTGTTGATACTACCAGAGCGGATGTTGCCCAAGCTGCTGTGGCTGCGGGAGCTGATATAATTAACGATATTTCAGGAGCTACTTTTGACTCGGAAATGCTGTCAACCGTTGCTAAATTAGCAGTTCCCATAATTTTGATGCACCTGCGGGGAACTCCCCAAACGATGCAAAAACTCACAGATTATCGGGATTTAATTGGCGAAATTACCGAATTTTTAGAGAGTCGAATTGCCGCAGCATTAGCAGCAGGAATTGACAAATCTCAAATAATTATCGACCCCGGTATTGGCTTTGCTAAGACTTACAGTCAAAACTTAGAAATTCTGCGGGAGTTGCCAAAATTTCGTTCTTTAAACTGTCCGATTTTAGTCGGAGTATCCCGCAAAAGCTTCATCGGACAGATTTTGAATCAGCCAGAAGCAAAACAAAGAGTTTGGGGGACAGCGGCGGCTTGTACAGGTGCGATCGCGAATTCGGCCGATATTTTGCGAGTTCACGATGTCAGAGAAATGCACGATGTCTGTCAGGTAGCCGACGCCATCTTCAGAAATCAGTCTTGAGCAGTGTGAGAATCAATAACTTTCATTTCCCCTGGGTGAGATTGTGGATCAATATCAGGCATAGAACCCATCAACTCGCCCAGAGCTTCTGTCATGCACTTCGGGTCCATAAACAGAATTTTGGCGTTATCACTTTCGCCCAATTTTTGTTGAGCTTCCAAGTATTTTTCTGTTACTAAGTAATTCAAAACTTGCTGGCTATTGGGATGGGAATCGAGAGCCTCAATTAAGACTCTCATGTACTCTTTAGTACCATTAGCTTTATTGACCATTGCTTGACACTCGCTCTTGGTGGCCTGCTCCAATTCCATAGCTTCTTTCACCCTTTTGGGAGGTGTAATGTTTTGAATTTCCACCCGGATGACTTTGACACCCCAAGTTTCAGTAGCTTCGTCCAATTTCTTGAGTAACTGCTTATTCATCTCATCTCGTGAACTCAAGATTTCTTTCATGGGCAACCGACCAATTTCACCTCGGAATGTAGTTAAAACTAAGTTGGCGATCGCATTTTCAATTTGATCGATTCCGTAATAAGCTTTCTGCAAATTTACAACCCGCCAATACACCACGGCATCGACGTCGAGAGCCACATTATCTGCCGTGATGGCTGACTGAGGTTTAATATCTAAAACTCTCTCGCGGCTTGTGTCTACGCAGACGACTTTTTCTACCAGGGGGGTGATCAAGTTGAATCCCGGATTGAGAGTGCGCTTGTATTGACCCCAACGCTCGACTAAAGCTGCGTCGCCGCCATTGATTATTTTGACGCTTGAGCTAACAGCGTAGCTGAGGATGAGCGCAACGAGCATGGCTAGAATAGACTGCCCCATTTCTACTTTCCTGCTAAGGTTGACTGAGAGTTGATTCAGGATTCCACTCTAATTTAACTCAAAATGAGCAATACAGTGCTACAATATCTCGACTGTTAATAAGTCCTCACAGTTGGCCGCCATTGTCGGACTCTATCGGTGCGATCGTGTACCCTTGGATATCAACAACAAATTTCCCAAAGACGTCAACAATCCACCGCGCAGGAATAATATGTTATCAAAGAGGAAAAACGATCGAGAGTTTCGCTTCACAAAATCTTTTACCTGGATGACCCCAAGCATTTTGGTGGCGGGAATATGCACTTGGGCAGTTACACCATCGGTAAAAGCTGAGCCCAGCACGCTGCCAAGGCCCCAAAACTTGCAGTCGCAGAACTTACAGCCACCGGGCAGGCAAAGGCTAGTGAGGGAAGTTTTATCCTACGAGATGAAGGGAGATGAACTCAGGATTTGCAAACAGCAAGGCAACTCCGAGAAAAAGTGCGAAGTTGTAGCCAAAGGTTACACCGTAGGTTTGAGAACTGCCAACGACCTTTACAATCAAGGAAATATCGCCAATGCCGAAATTTTGTACCGACAACTGATTGCTCGCTTTCCGAAACAGGGAGATGCTTATTATAAGTTGGGAACCGTGCTGTCAGCCCAAGGTAAAATGAGCGATGCGATCGCCCAATTCCAAAAAGCAATTCAAGTAAACCCGCAACACGCCAAAGCTCACAACGATTTGGGCGTAGCGATGGCAAGTCAAGGCAAGTTGCCTGAAGCAATTGTCGAGTGGAGACAAGCCATTAAAATCAATAGCCAATATCCCGATGCTTTAAACAATTTGGGAGTCGCGTTGTTTCAGCTCTCCGAGAAGGAAAATCTAGCAGAAGCCGTAGCTGCGCTCAAAAAAGCTCAGGAATTATTCGTCAAACAAGGTAGAACTCAAGCAGCTAATAGAGTCGAGGAAATTTTACAACAAATTAATTCGCAGTCGAGCGGCTCTTAAGCTGCATAGGTTGTTGTTATTAGTTATTGGTTATTATCACCAAGAAATAACAAATAACAAATAACAAATAACAAATAACAACTAACTAATGACTACTGACTGCTGACTACTGACTTCTTAAAACATATCCTTCAAAACTTGTAAAATCAAATCCCCATCCACTCGATCGCTGACCGCAGCCTCACCCAAGCGCACTGGTAGCACAAACCGCACCTTACCATCCTGCACCTTTTTGTCCAATTGCAAACTCTTCAAAATCTCCTCAACATCCAAACCAGCCGGCAATTTCGTAGGCAAACCAGCCTTTTCGAGCAAAGCTAACTGGCGTCGATCGCACTCAGCATCCCACATTCCCAACTCCACAGCCAACCGGCTCGAAGCCACCATCCCGATACTCACACCTTCTCCGTGATTCACCAGCTTGTAACCAGTCAAACTTTCCACCGCATGGCCGATCGTGTGTCCATAATTCAAAATCGCCCGTAAACCAGACTCCTTTTCGTCCTTGCTTACCACATCCGCCTTAGCTTGGCAAGACCTGCTCAAAATTTCTGCCAGCAAATCCGCCTTCACGTAGCGCATTTGATCCAAACGCTTAGACTTTTCCAACTTCCCGAACAATTCAACATCCCAAATCACCCCGTACTTAATCACTTCCGCCATAGCCGAGCGAAACTCCCTCGCCGGCAGAGTTTTCAGCACATCCGGGTCAATTAAAACCAGACGCGGCTGGTGAAAAGCCCCGATTAAATTCTTCCCCAAAGGATGATTCACGCCGGTTTTGCCACCAATAGCAGCATCAACCATTGCTAGTAGCGAAGTCGGAACTTGCACGACATTAATTCCCCGCAGCCAAGTCGCCGCGGCAAAACCCGTGATATCCCCAACCACTCCGCCGCCCAAAGCCACCATTGTCGAGGAACGTTCTAAACGGTTGGCCAAAGCAGCACCGTAAATTTTCTGCACCGAATTTAAAGTTTTGTACTGTTCTCCCGGTGGCAAAATGCAGCTACTCACCTCAAAGCCTGCGGATTCGAGGGCTGTAGCAGCCCGATCGCCGTAATGCCGAAAAATCGACTGATTCGACACTAGGATCACTTTTTTGCCCAAATTCAGCTCGCTCATCAGCGTGCCAAGTTGGTCTAAACCGCCGGAACGCACGCAAACATTGTAAGATTGTGGTCCCAAGTCAACTTTAATTACTGATTGCATATTTATCTACTTTAGATATTAGATTTTAGATTATAGTTCTTATAGGTCTTTTTATAAAGAATACCCTGAAAACCCTGTGACTTTAGTCCAGGGATGAAAGGGCGTGGCAGGATTTATCCAGCCAGCCCTATTTATGCAAGACACAAACCACATTCTGTTACCATAAAAATGTGGGATGGATACACAGACGCAGGTCTGGGAAGTAAATGCCTACCACAAGTAGCCATAGACTCAGCAATGGGCGAGTGGGTAGTGGGTTATTGACAAACCCTTTAAGCATCAAGATTTGGGTGGATTCATCCCCCAAAGTTTGTCCTTAAGAATCCCCGTGTCTTTAGACCGGGGAGTGTCAATGATTGTTTTTGGAGAAATTGCAATGACTCTTAGCGGAATAATAACTTATTTCGGGCTGTTCGGCGGAATGCTGGGCGTGGCGACAGTGTTGATGTTTGGTCTGCGGGCTGTCAAACTCATCTAATTTACCCTCTAATTTAGATGTGAGAACCAGAGGATTTAATCTCTGGTAAAAGTAAGATTTGGGCGATCGCATTTTCCGAAAAAATCTCTAGTTTGATCTGTAGATTTACGGCGCAAGTGCGATCGCCCCTGAGCAAATAGTTGATTTAAAGCAAAAAATATATTAACTCGCAATCCTGCTTTCCCGTAAAATTATTCCTACTTCCCCGAAATCTCCCAATCCCAAATCTAAAATCTAAAATCTAAAATTGAGATGACTCATTCCACCGATATCGTCAGCCTCGCCCGCTGGATGGCTGCCGACTTCAGCAACCAAGCCCAAGCCTTTGAAAATCCGCCCTTCTTCGCCCACATCCGCGTCTGCATGAGACCCCTGCCCGTGGAACTTTTGGGCGGCGTAAGTCTGTATCTAGAACAAGCCTACGACATCGAACTGCACGCTCCGTACCGAGTCCGAGTTTTAAAGTTAGTCCCGGTGGGCGATCGCATCGAAATCGAAAACTACGCGATCGAAAACGAAGCACAATTTTACGGAGCCTCCCGCGATCTCCAACGGCTGCAAGAACTCAAAAAAGCCGAATTTAAACTAATGCCTGGGTGTACCTTTATTACGCACTGGACGGGCAATAGCTTCAAAGGGTTTGTGGAACCCGGAAAAGGCTGTATGGTGGTCAGAAAGGGCAAAAACACCTATCTAGACAGCGAATTCGAGATCGACCAAGACAAATTTATTAGTCACGATCGCGGGCGCGACCCAGAAACCGACGCCCACGTCTGGGGAGCCCTCGCCGGCCCCTTTGAATTCACCCGCCGGGCCAGCTTCGCCGATGAAATTCAGGTTTAATACAAAAAAACCAGGGGCGATTTAGCAAAGAACTCCCTTGATTAAAGGTTCACAATGCACCATTACCTGATACATTAACCCAGTATTGGCAAGCAAGATTCACCGTTGATTTATGAAAGTCCTGGTTATTGGTGGCGATGGCTATTGCGGTTGGGCAACCGCACTCTACCTTTCCAACAAAGGTTACGAAGTTGGCATCCTCGACAGTTTCGTGCGACGGCACTGGGATCGGGAACTGTGCTGCGACACCCTCACTCCCATTGCACCGATTCAGCAACGACTCCAGGGATGGCAAGATTTAACGGGTAAGTCGATCGACTTGTTCGTCGGTGACATCACCAACTACGATTTTCTCAGCAAAACTATGAGAAAATTTGCACCAGAGGCTGTGGTGCATTTCGGCGAACAACGTTCCGCCCCCTTCTCAATGATCGATCGCGAACACGCAGTCCTCACCCAAGTCAACAACGTAGTTGGGACACTCAACCTGCTGTACGCCATTCACGAAGATTTCCCCGACTGTCACTTGGTGAAATTGGGGACAATGGGCGAATATGGCACGCCGAATATTGACATCGAAGAAGGCTATATCACGATCGAACACAACGGCCGCAAGGATACACTACCCTATCCCAAACAGCCAGGAAGTTTTTATCACCTTTCCAAAGTCCACGATTCCCACAATATTCATTTTGCCTGCAAAACCTGGGGTTTAAGAGCCACCGACTTAAATCAGGGAGTCGTCTACGGCGTACTCACAGATGAAACCGGCATGGACGAACTGCTAATCAACCGTTTAGACTACGACGGAGTATTCGGTACAGCTTTGAACAGATTTTGCGTTCAAGCTGCGATCGGTCATCCTTTGACAGTTTACGGAACAGGCGGACAAACTCGCAGCTTCTTGGATATTCGGGATACCGTGCGGTGCGTGGAATTGGCGATCGCGACTCCTGCTGAACCTGGACAATTCCGAGTCTTCAACCAATTCACCGAAAAATTCAGCGTCGGCGATTTGGCTGCATTGGTGCAAAAAGCAGGCATGGCAATGGGATTAAAAGTAGAAATCAACCACCTCGAAAATCCCAGAGTCGAGAAAGAAGAACATTATTTCAATGCCAAAAACACTAACTTGCTAGACCTCGGTTTGCAACCGCACTATCTCTCAGATTCCCTGCTCGATTCTCTGTTGTATTTTGCTACAAAATATCAGCACCGTGTCGATCAAAATCAGATTTTGCCGAAGGTTTCTTGGCGGTAAATTCTGGCATCTACCTGCGGGGAAAGAGATTTTTTAACGAACCGCGAAGGCGCGAAGGGCGCGAAGGAAGAGAAAAGAAGGGAAGAGAAGAGAAGGGTTCGCAAGTTCTGAATGGGTTTCGATCTATCTTTTGCTCTCTTGCTCTGTGCCCTCTGTGGCCTCTGCGGTTAATTTAAAAATGGTATAAAGACTAGGATGATCATCGGTTTCCTAAATAATTTATTATGAAAATTGCTCTGTTCACTGAAACTTTCCTGCCGAAAATAGACGGCATTGTCACCAGACTGATTCACACTGTAGATCACTTGCAGCGATCGGGCGAACAAGTTCTGATCTTTTCTCCAGATTACGGAATTACAGAATACAAAGGAGCTAGAGTTTACGGTGTTGAGGGTTTGCCTTTACCTATGTACCCGGAATTGAAAATGGCACTTCCCAGTCCGGCTGTTGGTCGCGAATTAGAGCAGTTTAAACCGGATATTATTCATGTTGTCAATCCCGCTATTTTGGGATTGGGCGGCATATATTATGGCAAAAAGCTCAACATTCCGATTTTGGCTTCTTATCACACCCATTTACCTAAATATTTGCACCACTACGGTTTTGGAATGCTCGAACCTTTATTGTGGGAATTGCTCAAAAGCGCTCACAATCAAGCTGAACTAAATCTGTGCACTTCGACTGTAATGGTTGAGGAACTAACAACTCACGGGATCGATCGCGTAGACTTATGGCAGCGGGGTGTCGATACTGAAATGTTTGTACCTGAATTGGCTAGTCGAGAAATGCGATCGCGCCTTTCCCAAAATCACCCAGACGGTCCCCTATTGCTTTATGTCGGCCGCCTCGGCGCAGAAAAGGAAATCGAAAGCATCAAACCAGTTCTCGAAGCAATTCCAGAGGCCCGCCTCGCCCTCGTCGGAGATGGCCCCCACCGACAAACCCTCGAACAATATTTTGCCGGCACCCCCACAAATTTTGTCGGCTACCTCAAGGGCCAAGAACTAGCCTCTGCTTACGCATCTGCTGATGCCTTCATTTTTCCCTCCCGCACCGAAACCCTGGGCTTGGTGCTCCTAGAAGCGATGGCTGCGGGCACGCCCGTAGTCGCGGCACGCAGTGGCGGAATTCCTGATATCGTCACTGACGGCGTTAACGGATATTTGTTTGACCCCGCCGATGAAGCAGGTGCACTCACCGCCACTAGGCGTCTGTTTGCTAACCCCGAAGAACGGGAAACCCTGAGCAAAAGCGCCCGCCGAGAAGCTGAACGCTGGGGTTGGGCCGCCGCTACTAACCAACTGCGACGCTACTATCAATCGGTGATTTTTGCCCAGTCTATGCCCTCCGTTGCGTGACGCAACCATAACAGCGCAACGGCACCCCATCTCCTCCGACTAGCCCCCCTGTCATGTGTCGTGCCTTCTTTGATACTCTTTGATATCCTCTTTGATATCATCTGCTGCCCAGATTCCGGTAGCTATTCTCCTGTTAGGTTTAACATTAAACTATCAGTAAGCTTTGCAGGTATGTCTGTACCGTGGCAATCTGCGTCTTCTTCTGACCGGATACGATCGCCGATCGCGCTAAAACAGTCACTCCGGGCAACCGTAGAACACGGAGCGTAAAATCCAGAAGGGTTGATACTGAAACGGTTTGCACCGCCGCACTCTTTGATAACACTCTTTGATAACACTCTTTGATAACAGGTTACGCCGAGCCACAGGTCAATCTACCCCCCCCTGAGAAAGCAGTTAATCATGACATTCCCCGATGCTGGTAGCGTTCTGGCTACACTGACTCAAGTCAATTTGATGGGGGCATTGACCTCCCGTGTTAAGAGCCTGCCAGTTCCTGAATTAGTGTGCCTGCTGGACTTTATCACGGCTGAATTTCAGCAATTTATCCGGGCGATGGATCTGATCAACAATGAAGCCCTCGAAACTCTCTTAGATCAACTGTTAGATGCCTTCACTGTTAAAATCGGTCAAATTCTGCAAGCAGACCAGACGACAATTTTTTTGGTGGATTATAGCAAAAATCAACTTTGGCACAAAACTGTCAATGTTAGCACGGGCATAGATGTAGAAATTCGCTTGCCGATGGATGCAGGCATTGTAGGCTACGTAGCCACTACCGGAAAATTAGTAAATGCTGCTGAGGCTCGCGATCACGAGCATTTTAATTCCGAAGTTGATGAACCTCCGGGCTACCACATCAACACTATCCTCTGTATGCCGATTTTTAGCAGCAAGAGCCAAGGTGAACCCCTAGCGGTGGTCAGACTGTTAAATAAAGCTGGCAATGTTCCTTTTAGCGAGGAAGATGAACAGCAGTTTCGGGTTTTTGCTGATTCGATTGGGATTATTCTCGAAAGCTGTCAGTCTTTCTACGTCGTGGCCCGTAACCAGCGAGGGGTGGCGGCACTTTTGCGAGCCACCACGACTTTGGGTCAAAGTCTTGACTTGGAAACAACTTTGCGATCGGTTATGGATCAAGCTCGCGATTTGATGCAGGCCGATCGCAGTACCCTATTTTTGCTAAATCGGGAAACCAACGAACTCTGGACAAAAGTAGCTAAGGCTGATGGCAAAACGATCGTAGAAATCCGCATTCCTGCTAATAAGGGAATTGCTGGTTACGTCGCTTCTACAGGTCAAACTCTCAATATTACAGATGCTTACGACGATCCCCGCTTTGACCCCTCTACTGACCAGCAAACGGGATATCGCACTCGCACTGTCTTGTGTATGCCGGTGCATAACGCTAAAGGTGAGTTGATCGGGGTGACTCAGCTCATTAATAAGAATCAAGGTAGCTTCACGAGTTCCGATGAAGAGTTTCTGCGAGCGTTTAATTCCCAAGCGGGAATGGCACTGCAAAATTCTCAACTGTTTCAAAATGTGATGGTGGAAAAGCAGTATCAGAAAGATATGCTGCAAAGTCTTTCTGATGCAGTAATTTCTACGGATTTGAAGGGGCGAGTTGTGACGATCAACGAAGCGGCGCTAGAATTGTTGGGCTGTCCGGTAAATCAAGCTAAAAGCAAACATAATCCCCAGCTTTGGGAAGATAAACTTGTGAATCGCTATGTTTGGGAAGTAGTGCCGATCGACAATTTGCAATTTCGACTGGAAGACAGTCTCAAAAATGCTGCCAGACATTACGTTCCCGAACAAAGTTTAATTTTGGGACTGTTGGTGGAAAAACCCCTAAATTCCCAACCAAAAGAAGCAGAAGAAGCAGAAGAAGAAGAAGAAGCAGAAAGTTATATTTTGGCAGTGCCAGATCGGGAAAACCCCGGTTTATATTACGCTTGGGGCGAAAACATTGCGTGGACTGAAGAAGTCGCACTGGCAGAATTAATTAATTCCCAATCTTTATTTTCACTTCCCCATGCTGCGCTATTTCACCCCTATTGTCCCCTCCCCATCTCCGGCCCTCAAATTAAAAGAATTGAACGCAGTTTGAATTTGACTGTCAACCCGCTGATTAATCCAGAAGGCGGCGTGCGGGGCGGTTTGGTGGTACTCGAAGATATCAGCCACGAAAAGCGGATGAAAAATACTATGTACCGCTATATGACTCCCGAAGTCGCAAACCAAGTGCTCGCCTTGGGCGAAGACGCGCTGATGGTGGGCGAACGCAAAGAAGTGACTATTTTATTTTCTGACATTCGCGGCTATACCACACTGACCGAAAATCTGGGAGCATCGGAAGTTGTAGCTCTGCTGAATCAGTATTTTGAGACGATGGTGGAGGCCGTTTTCCACTGCGAAGGTACTTTAGACAAGTTTATCGGCGATGCTTTAATGGCGGTCTTCGGCGCGCCCTTGCCGCTCCATCCTCCCGAAATTCACGGTTGGAAGGCCGTTCAGTCGGCTTTGGACATGAGGCGGCGACTCAAAGAGTTTAACGATTCTCGCCCTCTTGAAGCTCCTTTTCGCTTCGGTATCGGGATTAGTTCTGGAGAGGTGGTTTCGGGAAATATTGGTTCCCAAAAGCGCATGGATTACACGGTGATTGGGGATGCGGTGAATTTGAGTTCGCGCTTGGAACAGCTTACTAAGGAGTACGGTTGCGATATTATTTTGAGTGAGTTTACTTATAGTTTGTGCAGCGATCGCATTTGGGTGCGAGAGTTGGACAAGGTGCGGGTTAAGGGCAAAAATCAGCCTGTGGGTATTTACGAGTTGCTGCAAATTAGTTCCGATCCCCTAGATGGGGAAACCCAGAGGTTTTTGGAACTTTACAAAAACGGTCGTGCTGCTTTTATTTCTCGAAATTTTCAGAAAGCTCTGGGTTTTTTTGAGGCTGCTTTGATGATGCGACCGAGCGATCGACCTGTCGAAGTTCACATCGATCGCGCTTTGAGCTATTTGGAAGTGCCTCCACCGGACGACTGGGATGGGGTGCATACTATGACAACAAAGTAGTCGATTATATTACAGCCGAGTCTCAAAAAGTAGAAAATTTGCCAAGGGTTTTGAGATCTTCCTTATGACAGATTTAACAAGTGGAGAAATGTGAAACCATAAATTCTAGGCCATATTAAACAGTCCTGGACGAAAAGTGTCTGTGTCATGCTGAGAGTAGCAAAGCATCTCGGAGATGCTTCGCTACTCTCAGCATGACAGAACGACGTTGAAATGCGTCCAGGCCTATTAAAGTTAGCATTTATTTCCAGGTCAAGAATTAAATGAAATATTTATCGGTTCCGAATGCTACTAAAGCCGATCGCATTTTGGTGGTCGATGATGCTCCAGATAATGTTTTGTTAGTGCAGACAATTCTGGAAGAAGAAGGTTACGAAATTAGCACTGCGGATAACGGCTTTTCCGCTTTGAAGCAAATTGACAAGTCGGTTCCCGATTTGGTATTGCTAGACGTAATGATGCCGG
>Ga0316607_1000697_pt1 | contig 11359 bp, 5 predicted proteins | sample MIS2016062E_MG_FD_207674 | JGI IMG/M metagenome (GOLD analysis project Ga0316607, IMG submission 207674) | Microbial mat bacterial communities from Middle Island sinkhole, Lake Huron, Michigan, United States - MIS.2016.062E | ecosystem: Environmental > Aquatic > Freshwater > Lake > Sediment...
TGTGGTTCATTATTTCCCTGTTATCGATCTCCCGCGCTGATTACGCCACCTTCCAGCTTTGGTTGAGCAATCCGATTCGGGCTGGGCTGTTGGTTACGTTGCTGGTAGCCATGTTCTATCACGCTAGCCTGGGCATGCAGGTCATCTACGAAGACTATGTCCGTCCCGAAGGGGCCAAAATCGCTGCGCTGCTGGTGACGCAATTTATCCTGTTCCTGCTGGGCGCCATTTCCGTCATCGCCGTGCTGAAAGTCGCACTGGCCTGACGCCCACCACCGGAGGCTGAGGTTTCATGTCCAACGCATACCAACTCATTGAACATAATTACGATGTCGTGGTGGTCGGGGCCGGCGGAGCCGGATTGCGGGCCACTTTTGGCATGGCGCAAAAGGGTCTCAAGACCGCCTGTCTGACCAAGGTATTTCCCACCCGCAGCCACACCGTCGCCGCCCAGGGCGGAATGTCGGCGGCGCTCGGCAACATGGGTCAGGACCTTTGGCAATGGCACATGTACGACACCGTCAAGGGATCGGACTGGCTCGGCGATCAGGACGCCATTGAATATATGTGCCGGGAAGCCATGCCGGCGGTGATCGAACTGGAGCATTACGGCGTCCCGTTCTCGCGCACCGAAGAAGGCAAAATTTATCAGCGCCCGTTCGGCGGGATGACCACCAACTACGGTGAAGGCACTGCCCAGCGCACCTGCGCCGCCGCCGACCGCACCGGCCACGCCATTCTGCATACCCTGTATCAGCAGGCGCTGCGCCATGACGCGGAATTCTTTATTGAATACTTCGCGCTGGATTTGATCATGGACGACAGCGGCGCGTGTCGCGGGGTCGTCGCCTGGGATCTGGCTGAAGGCACGCTGCACCTGTTCCGCGCTCATCAGACCGTGCTGGCGACCGGCGGTTATGGTCGTTCCTACTTCTCGGCGACTTCCGCCCACACCTGCACCGGCGACGGCAATGGCATGGTGTTGCGGGCTGGCCTGCCGTTGCAGGACATGGAATTTACCCAGTTCCACCCCACCGGCATTTACGGCTCCGGCTGTCTGATGACCGAAGGCTGTCGCGGCGAAGGCGGCTACCTGACCAATTCCAACGGCGACCGGTTCATGGAGCGCTATGCGCCGAACGCTAAAGACCTGGCCTCCCGTGATGTGGTCAGCCGGTCAATGACCATCGAAATCCGCGAAGGACGCGGGGTCGGCGAACACAAGGATCATATTTACCTGCATCTGGAGCATCTGGGCGCGGACGTAATCCACGAGCGGTTGCCCGGCATCGCTGAAACCGCCCGGATTTTCGCCGGGGTCGATGTGACCAAGGAACCGGCTCCGGTGCTGCCGACCGTGCATTACAACATGGGCGGCATCCCCACCAACTATCATGGCGAAGTCGTCGTCCTCAAGGACGGCAATCCCGACACCATCATCCCCGGCCTGATGGCGATTGGCGAAGCCGCTTGCGTTTCGGTGCATGGCGCCAACCGGCTCGGCTCCAACTCGCTGCTCGACATCGTGGTGTTTGGCCGCGCCGCCGCCAACCGTTGCGCTGCGACCATCAAGCCGAACAGCGCCCATCCGACTACGCCACAAGCCTCGGTCGATAAAATCCTGGCCCGCTTCGACGGTCTGCGTAACGCCAAGGGTGAAAACCCGACCGCCAGTCTGCGGATGCGGATGCAGCGCACCATGCAGAATCACGCTGCGGTGTTCCGCACCGGCGATTCGATGGCGGAAGGGATCAAGCTGCTGGAAGAAGTCCATGACGGCTTTGAACACATCGGCGTCACCGACCGCAGCCTGGTCTGGAACTCCGATCTGGTCGAAACCCTGGAGCTGGACAACCTGCTCGGCTGCGCGATGGTCTCGATCAAGTCGGCGATCAACCGGCCAGAAAGTCGTGGCGCTCATGCCCGCGAGGATTATCCGGATCGCGATGATGAAGGCTGGATGAAGCACACCCTGGCGTGGCTGGGGCCGAACAGTGAGGTCACCATTGACTACCGTCCGGTTCACACCTACACGCTGACCGATGAGGTGGACTACATTCCGCCCAAGAAGCGCACTTACTAAAGAGAAGGAAGACGCTAATGGCTCAATTCAATCTTCCGCCCAATTCCGTGATCGGCAAGGGCAAGACCTACTATGCCGGGACCGGCGCCAAGAACGTCCGGCGCTTCCAGATTTACCGCTGGGACCCGGACAGCGGCGAAAACCCGCGCATGGATACTTACGAAGTCGATCTGGCCGCCTGCGGGCCGATGATCCTGGACGCGCTGCTCAAGATCAAAAACGAGGTCGATCCGACCCTGACCTTCCGCCGCTCCTGTCGTGAAGGGGTGTGCGGGTCCTGCGCGATGAACATCGACGGCACCAACACGCTGGCCTGCACCAAGGCGATTGGCGATGTCGCTGGCGAGGTCAAGATCTACCCGCTGCCGCATATGGCGGTGGTCAAGGACCTGGTGCCGGACCTGACCCACTTCTATGCCCAGTACGCCTCGATCAAGCCGTGGCTACAATCCGCCACCCCGCCGCCGGAACGGGAACGGCTGCAATCCAAGGAAGACCGCGCCAAGCTGGATGGGCTGTACGAGTGCATCCTGTGCGCCTGCTGCTCGACCAGTTGCCCCAGTTATTGGTGGAATGGCGAACGCTATCTTGGCCCGTCAGTGCTATTGCAGGCGTACCGCTGGATCGTGGACAGCCGCGACGAGTTCACCGGTGAGCGGCTCGATGAGCTGGAAGACCCGTTCCGACTCTATCGTTGCCACACCATCATGAACTGCACCAAGACCTGCCCGAAGGGTTTGAATCCCGCTAAGGCGATTGCCGAAATCAAGCGGTTGATGGTGGAACGGCGTTAAGCATCACCCCTTCACTCCTGACCCTTCTCCCGGTTACGGGCGAAGGGTGGGTTAATTTCAACCCCTTTCCTGCTGGCAGGCGAGGGGTTTTCTTTACCGGAGCAATCCATCGTGGATGAACATCTGGGCAAATTGCGCTGGCGTTGCCGGCGGGGCATGAAAGAACTGGATTTGCTGACCCTCGGCTATCTGGAGCGGTATTACCCGACGGCGTCAGCGGAAGAACAACAGGCGTTCGCGGACTTGCTGGAGGTGCAGGATCCGTTGCTGATGAGCTACATGGTCGGGCGACAAACCCCGGATGAACCGGCGACGGCGCAGGTGGTGAAGGTGATGCGGACGCTGTTGGGCGACTAAAGCCGGCGGTTGACCGAGCGGCACGGCTGTAGCCGAAACACGGGCAACCGGGACAACCCGCGGGATTTTCCGGCTCCCATTCTGCTTTTTCCGGGCCTCTAAAATGGCATTGAGCATGGGACCAACGGCAAAAGTAGCCATATCCAGTGATTTTCTGAGTGCATTTGTCGGACTGCCGCAAGTGGTTCAGGTTAAGGTTTCCAAATTCCTGAGCCAGTTCCAGCGCGATCCGACTGGGCCAGGCATCAACTACGAGCGAATTAATGCTTCCCGTGATCCCAATATGCGCTCGGTGCGGATTGACGACTTTTGGCGCGGCATTGTGCTGAAACCAGAGCAGGGCAATATCTTTCTGCTGCTGTGGGTAGATCGCCACAATGACGCCTACGCGTGGGCGCGTCGGCATCGCTGCGCGGTCAATGCGACGACTGGTGCGATTCAGGTTATTGAAACCGTGCAAACTCAGGAATCTGAATCAGTTCCTGTTGCCAAGACACTGACTACGCCAAGGTTGTTTCAGAGTCTCTCCGATAGCGATTTGCTGTTGTTGGGTGTTCCCATTGCATTGTTGCCAACGGTGCGGGCACTGCATAGCGAGTCTGATCTGGATGCCTTGCAATCCATATTGCCTGCCGAAGCGTATGAGGGTTTGTTTCTGGTGCTGGCGGGCGATCCGGTCGAGCGGATTCTGGCGGAGCGCGACCAACAATTGGATCATTCAGTCAATACCGATGATTTTCATCAGGCGCTCGATCAGGTTGAAAGCCGCGCTCGTTTCGTCATCGTGGATAACGAAACTGAATTGGCGGCAGTGCTGAAAGCCTCGCTCGCGCAATGGCGAATTTTTCTTCACCCATCGCAACGCCGACTTGCGGAGGGCGTTAAATCAGGTCCAGTGCGGGTGTTGGGCGGAGCGGGTACCGGTAAAACCGTAGTGGCTATGCATCGGGCCAAATGGCTGGCGGAACACGGGCTACCTGAAGGCGAAAAAGTGTTGTTCACCACTTTTACCCGGAATCTGGCGCTGGATATTGAGGCTAATCTGCGGGAATTATGTCCGTCGGCAACATTAGCCCGAATTGAGGTGGTCAATTTGGATCTGTGGGTTCAACGCTTTCTTCGCGGGCGCAGCGACCGATATGAGATTGTTTATGGCGTCGATGCGGATCTATGGAAAGCCGCTATGCGCCTCAAACCAGCTACGGTTAATGTGCCGGATCGTTTCTATCGTGAGGAGTGGCAGCGCATTATCCAGCCGCAGGGAATCGAGACGCTGGAGGAATACAAGCGAGCTTCCCGGATTGGCCGGGGCACGACGCTGAATCGTATTGAACGGGGCAAAATCTGGCCGGTATTTGGGGATTATCGGCGGCGGCTAATTCAATCCGGCAAGCGCGAGGTGGATGATGCTTACCGCGACGCGACTCAACAAATTATGCAGAATCGCTCCGGATTGCCTTATACGGCGGTGATTGTTGATGAGGCGCAGGATATGGGACCGTCGGCGTTTCGATTGTTGCGGGCATTGGTTGCAACCGGTGCCAATGATTTGTTTATTGTCGGAGACGGGCATCAGCGTATCTATGGCCGTAATAAGGTGGTCTTGTCGCAATGCGGTATCGACATTCGCGGGCGTTCCCGCAAGCTCTGGATCAACTACCGCACTACTGAAGAAACGCGACGGGCAGCAGTGGGGCTGTTGGAAGGCTGCACGGCCGATGATCTGGACGGCGGCACTGATCCCCAGAAAGGCTACCGGTCGTTGACCCACGGTGAGCCGCCGGTGCGTCGCCATTTCGCTTCAGCCGACGAACAGGCAGTGGAAATAGCCCGGTTGATTAAAACGACCGTAATGCAGGGGACGCTGGCTGCCGCAATGTGTGTCGTGGCCCGTACTCATCGGGAACTGGATGATATTGAGCATCGTCTTCAGGCACAGCGGCTGAGTACGCAGCGGATTCAGGTTGATGCAACAGAGGCGGGTACTGCGAACGCGGTGCGATTGGCGACGATGCACCGAGTCAAGGGCCTTGAATTTGATACGGTCATTGCAGCCAGCATCAATGACCGACTGGTGCCGCCGCAATCGGCCTTGGAAACGGCGGATCCTGTAGAAAGAGCGACGATTGAACGGGAAGAACGCTCATTGCTGTATGTGGCGCTGACGCGGGCGCGAAAGCAGGCTTATCTGTTCAGTTATGGGAGTCCTAGCCGGCTCTTGATTGAAATATGACGGTTGATTTTACCCGGCTAACAGATTCCAACAAACTTCCGCAACATATCGATTTTCTTTGAGTCTTCTTCAAGGCTGCTCGAAAGTACTACTGCCCAGCCTTGGCGCTGAAATTCTGATTCATAATCGCGATTGGCTTCTATAAGAATGGCTAGTTTGCAGTGTTTCCAAGCCAGTTCAGCTTGTTGGGGTAATAAAATTTCTCCTTTTGTGTCAGTTAGTTCAAAGCCAACAATTGGCATTAGATAATCATTTTCAAAACAAAGATCAATCAGTTTCTTGCATATTTCATCCTCTGCATACGCTTTTAGTTCAGCCACTTCTTCAGCTATCGAACGTCTAGCTTCACTTGGTGTTGCTGATAGTTCCGGTTCAGTCAGGTTTGACCAGCCATAATCAAACCGGTAGTCAGTAATCAGCCCAAAAGGATTTCGGATACGATGGATTTGCGGTTTTTCTGAAAAAACCTCTTCCACAACATAAAGCCAGTAGTACTTTCCCTTTTCTCTAGCATGTTGGAATTGTGTAGCTGAAAGACCAACATCCCAACCGTCCCATAATCCTTCAATGCCCTTGACTTCTATATAGCGGATTTGCCCGTTTTTATCAGTAGATTCGATGTCATAACCGGGGTGATTAGAGTGATCATCGTTCATGTTTCTAGCACGACGCTGATTTTTGGATTCGTATTCTACAACCAAATTTTCAGCAGCCTTGCCGATCTCTTTTTGCTTTTGTTGAGTTGCTTTTGTTTTTTCGCTACTTTCATCAGTAGTATCATCCGAATTGCTAGTGACACGGGTGACAATTCTGTCACCGCGACGTTTATTAATTCGATCTGCTACAGGGGCAGAACTATCTTCTCGACTGGTAGGCTTTCTTGTATCGATAATTGGTGGATATTTTGGCTTGGAAGTTCGACCTTTGGTAACTGGTTGATAGGGTTGCTTTGGTGTATCATTTTTACCAGTTAGTTCTCGTCCATCAGGTGATTTTACTTTTTCCGGAGTAGTTGGCACTAATAGATCAATCGGTAACAAAGACATATAGGCTTCAATCTTTTCTCTTTCTTCCGCTGGAATATGCCAGTTTTTCCTATCCTGTATGCGTTTAAATCGCGCATCATCTTTTATCCCAAGAACTCCTTTAACGCGATCTTCGTATTTTCTAAAATGTTTTCCCCAGAAATCCTTAGCAATTAAACGAGCTACTTCTTCTAGGAGTTCGTCACGATCAACATTTGCCTTTAGGTAAAGAATACGAAATTTTTGATCTATAAAGCAGCTTTGCTCTCTAGCAGTACTTGTTCCGTAAGCAGAAACTTGATATTTGATAACCAAGTTGTCAACTTGACACTCCCGTAAATTTAGCAAACAGGCTAATGGTTTATCTTCAAGCAATTTTTCTTCGTCAAACTGTTTTTCATAAAGACCCTTATCCTCATAAAGCAAGTAACAGAATAGTAATTTGGAAAGATTAGTCAGTATAGTCGGTTCATCAGTTATTTTATTTTCACTATTATTTGATTCATCTAACCCTATTTCTACATTAGCAGACAGATATTGCAGTGATAATTCATCAAAAAGCTGCATGATTTCTTCATAGGAAAACCTTTCCGGTTTCCAGGCATAGTTAATATCTTTAAAAAGCCGACGTAATTCTTCATCATCCGCTACAAGGACTGAATTTCTATCTTGGAATCCAGAATTTTTTACCCATACCTTGGCGCTATTCTTAAATTCTTTCCACCAATTTGGTTCATCTTTTATTGGTAAAGAGGAAACCAGTTTAGGTAAGGAGGAAACCAGTTTAGCGTAGATTTCATCCAATAACTTTTCTACGTCCTGATCAGCGAGGTCATCTCTGTTCTGTAGACGTAACCAAGCTTTAGCATACTCTTCAATATCGGGAGATATTTTGATACCTAATTTTTCAGTAAAAAGCTTTTTTAAATCCCCATAAACTGGCTCAATCCATCCATAAACATCACCAAAAATAGCAGATGAATCCTTCCACATAACTTCATCTGGCTTATACCACTTTGCTTGAGGTTCAGGAATATAAATTAGTGCGCTTTGCTTAAATTGGTCAAAATCACTCTTTTTCCCATACTGAGCCAGATACTCATATAATTTTTCCACTACATTTTTTTTAACATCTTTCCCTTGAGATAACTCTTGTAAATATTGGATTATTGTTTCGGAAGTTATTTCGGTTTTAACCCCTAAGAGCTTACAAAGATCATCAGAAATTTCATCCCTTAAATAGGGTAAATAACTACGAAACATATTTCTAATTTGCTTATTTTCCTTAAATATTTCTCCAGGTTTTTTAAATCCTTTTGTAGATTTTACCCAAGGAATGCTTTTTAAATAATGCAACAAACCCGATATTACCTTATCAGATATATAAGTGCGGTAAAACGAGTCTATTTTACCCTCTTTGATGTCAGACTCTATGGTAAAATGTTTTCTTTTTACAATAGGCTTTATCATTTCTTCAAGCCAAAAGATAAAAGCAATATAATTCTTATCGGTTTTTTTACTTCTACTTACATAGAATATGGATGGCGGCATCCATGTAGATAGGGTAATATCTTTTGTGGAATTTTTGTTAAACTTATCCAAATAAAGTTGAAGGTATTCTTCATACTGAGATGGATAATTGGTGCCTTTAGTAAACTTCATTGTTTTTAGAAAAGGGATGTTTTTAGCGCCAATTATTGCAAGGAACTCTGTCAATGATTCTGTATGACTATTTTTAAATTGAAGATATTGATCAGACAAAATATATAGATGATCACACTCTTCTTTTTCCTTGAGGAACAAGTGCCAACCATGATCTTGATCGTAACCCGCAGGTACAATCAGTTCCCTATCCTTGAGATTGCTGGATAGCTCAATGCAACTGTTATCCAATAATAACACGGCATTTTTCTTTAGGTTTTCCTTGCATTCTGGATCAAGCAGTTGCCAGTTATCAAGCATCAACCGGGTTACCTCTAATATATCTTGATCACACAAGTGAGAAAGGTGATTTTTAAATTGAGGAAGAAGTGAGCGAGTTAGATAAGTAGACAATGAAAACTTACGGACTTGCAGTTTTGTCTCAAACCATGACATTAAAACCAGATCATTAACGATTTTATCAGACAACTCTTGTTTAAGTAGATAGCCCGAAAAAGAACCATCAATGTACTGCTTTTTTAATGCACTAATCCCTTCGTTTGAGAAGAAATATATTCTTTTTGAGGACTTGATAATTTGACCGCCCTCTATTACCAAGATCGGCAAGCGACGCAAATCATCAAGATCAATTTCCTTTTCTCTTTTAAATAAAAAATTATAAAGTTCAAGCAACCAGTCTGTAGTTCTGCTTTCAATCCAGATTTGATCGCATAAAGCATCGTAAAATTCTGGCCAAGTAAAATCATTAACGCCTATAGCCTTAAGCTGTTCTTTACTACTAATCTCATCAGCGACAAACTGTAACTCTTTAAAAATAACCGGCCTATCCGTTATATCTCTAAAAAGGTGCCGAATTTCTTTTATAGTAAGTCGGGTATTTTTGGGTAGATCGAGGTTCCCGCTCTCTGTTAGCACTACTTTTTTATGGCTAAGGTTTAAGCAAACTGCTTCGCAGATCGGGCCAAAAAAATCGGGATTCTCTTTTAATTCACTGATCAAAGGTATGAACGCATAAGCAGTTATCTGGTACTGAGGACATTGAATTAATTCAAGCAATCCTTTAACCACTACTTCAGCAATACAATCGCGTAACCAAAGATTCCATGAGCGGTCGGTTTGAATAGCTTCACGACTGGAAGACAAGATAAAATCAGCATTAACTAGAAAAGGCAGACCACTAACAACTTCGGTAGGTAAAAAGGCAAATATGCGTCCGTGTTCTATTTGATCTTTCTCTGCATCAAGTGGAAAAGCGATAGTTATTTCCCTCTCTTTCACGTTTTCTCTTTTCTCCTCAACTAGATTTTCGGGAACGGTAAATGCGTCTTTTCTTAGCCAGTAGCTATAAATTTTTCCATTGATCGATAGCTGTACAATTGGATAACCGTTATCCATTCGCGCCAATTTCAACGTCTCTTCGTTGGTACCTTCCTTGAAATAGATAGTCATATTTTGTAATTTTGATAAAAACAAGATAGTTTCTGGTCGTATCTTTTGAAGTTCAGTGTGAATTTTTTGGCGTTTATCTTTTTTGAGAGGCAGCAGAATTGCGGTATTTGCATTGCGAGATTGCACTACTTCCGGTTTAGTACTTAGCCAGTATGGGACGATATAGCTCAATTCAAGATTAGGATCGTTTTCCATGAATTTAATCTGAAAGCCATTTGAATAAATATGAGGCGCAGAAGACACAATAAATACCGATTTGAATCCGATACCCTTTTCACCGATATACCCTTCAATCTTGTTTTTAGTGGACATACCAATCCCACAAATAGCGTCGATATTCTTTTCTGTAAATCCGATTTCATTATTAAACAGGCAAAGACAACCATCACTATTTTCAGTACCAGTGGGATCGTAATCAAGGAGCAGGAACTCAATATCTGGTTGTCTCTCCTGATAAGAATTGTCTTGAGCGTTCTGGATGAGTTCAAGAATAAAATGGATATCTTTCGCATAAAGCTCTTTAGAGAGAAGATCCACAGCATTTTTCAATTTCCGAGCCATTGGAATAAGAGATTTGTCCTGAGTACCATCCGCCTTAATACCGTACTCTGTCAAACACAGTTCTTGTATAAACTGTTGCTTTTCTGAAGACATGGGATACAAGCTCCTTAAAAATTTTGAGGAAAGAAGATATCTATGGTCTGCAAAGCTCAGATGGCATAGTTTAGTTACATGCGGCAACCAAGGCAACTATTTGATCTGATTTAATATAACTTAATGATTATTAAATATATTAATCTATATGCTAGACTTTCTAGGAACTAAGATGCAACCGATGAAGATCATTGCATCAAAATTCTCCGTGAATTTCGGGAGTAACTTCCAGACGCCAAGTAATCCCCGAAAGCATGGGTTGATAAAGCCCGGAAAGCTGGTAATGATTGTGGAAATCAAGAAGCTGATAGTGGAACGGCGCTGAGGTAAACTCACCCCTAACCCCTTTCCTGCTGGCAGGCGAGGGGTTTTCTTTACCGGAGCAATCCATCGTGGATGAACATCTGGGCAAATTGCGCTGGCGTTGCCGGCGGGGCATGAAAGAGCTGGATTTACTGACCCTCGGCTATCTGGAGTGGTATTATTCGACCGCATCGGCGGAGGAACAGCAGGCGTTCGCCGAGTTGCTGGAGGTGCAGGACCCGTTGCTGATGAGCTACATGGTCGGACGACAAACCCCGGATGAACCGGCGACGGCGCAGGTGGTGAAGGTGATGCGGACGCTGTTGGGTACAGCTGAATAAGCAGTGGCGGGTCACCATGCTCCCGTCTGAATCATTTTTGTCCCTGATTCAAGGAGTCTTTCCATGGCACGCCGACTGATTAGTTTTGACTGGGCCTTGAAACGGTTATTACGCAGCAAGGCCCATTTTGGCATTTTGGAAGGGTTTTTAAGCGAGTTGTTGCGTGAGGATATTCATATTCTGGAAATTCTCGACAGCGAGAGTAGCAAGGCAACGACGCTGGAAAAACTCAATCGGGTTGATTTACGCGCCCGCAATGACCGGGGTGAAATTATCCTGATTGAAGTGCAATACCAGCGGCAGTTTGATTATCTGCAACGGATTTTACATAGCACCGCTCGCACGGTAGTCGATACGCTGCCGGAGGGTTCATCCTATGCCAATGTAGTCAAAGTGATTTCGGTGAACATTCTGTATTTTGATTTGGGTCATGGTGATGATTACGTCTATCACGGCGC
>Ga0316607_1000698_pt1 | contig 11327 bp, 6 predicted proteins | sample MIS2016062E_MG_FD_207674 | JGI IMG/M metagenome (GOLD analysis project Ga0316607, IMG submission 207674) | Microbial mat bacterial communities from Middle Island sinkhole, Lake Huron, Michigan, United States - MIS.2016.062E | ecosystem: Environmental > Aquatic > Freshwater > Lake > Sediment...
GCAAAGGCAAAGAGGCATAAGTGGGTTTTGTTGGAGTAATAAAAGCTAAGGCTGAAATCAAAATTCCTCCTGTTTCGGTTTGCCACCAAGTATCAACGAGCGGGCAACGTTTTCCGCCCACGTGGTCATTATACCAGTGCCAAGCTTCCTCATTGATGGGTTCACCTACCGAGCCAATCACTTTTAGTGACTGTAATGGATGTTTTTGTACGTAGGATAAATTTTCTTTTGCCAAAGAACGAATAGCAGTTGGAGCAGTGTAAAATTGGGTTACTTTGTGTTTTTCTATGATTTCCCAAAAACGACTAAAATCAGGATAAGTGGGCACTCCTTCGAACATAACAGTGGTGGCACCATTCAATAATGGGCCATATAAAATATAGGAATGTCCTGTTATCCAACCAATGTCGGCAGTACACCAAAAAATATCGTTTTCTTCGTAATTGAAAACATTTTTGAAAGAATAGGCTGTGTAAACCATATACCCTGCGGTGGTGTGCACCATTCCTTTTGGTTTTCCGGTAGAGCCTGAAGTATAAAGGATAAACAAAGGATCTTCGGCATCCATTATTTCGGCTACGCAATTGTCTGAAGCTACATCCATAAGTGGTTGCAACCATTGGTCTCGACCTTCTTTCATTTTTACAGTAGAGTTGGTTCTTTTAACTACTAAAACTTTTTCGACCGAAGGGCAATTCATCAAAGCATCATCTATAATTCCTTTCAAATCGATGGTTTTTTCGCCTCGAAAACCACCATCTGAAGTGATAACCATTTTACATTCGCTATCGTTGATTCTTGTGGCTACAGCCGAAGCTGAAAACCCAGCAAAAACTACCGAATGAATGGCACCAATTCTGGCACAAGCCAATACCGAAACTGCAATTTCGGGAATCATGGGCAAATAAATGCAAACTCGATCGCCTTTTTTGATGCCTTGTTCGCGAAGCACATTGGCCATTTTCGAAACTCTAGCATACAAATCATTATAACTAATATGTTCGGCGGAATCGTTTGGATTATTGGGTTCAAAAATAATCGCTGTTTTTTCGCCCCGCTTAGAGAGATGTCGGTCTAGGCAGTTTTTTACAATGTTCACTTTGGCATCGACAAACCATTTAATTTTGGCTTCGGCCATATCAAACTCAACAATTTTTTCGGATTCTTGGTACCAAGTAAAGTTTTCTGAAGCAATCTTGCTCCAAAATTTTCTCGGCTCACGAACCGATTTGTTGTAATGTTTGAAGTATTGTTCTAAATTTTCAATTTTGTAGTAACTCATTATATTTTCATTTTTGGGTGTAAAGGCTTTAAATTAATTATGTTGGAAACAAAGTTAAATTCTATTGCTGTAGAATAGAAAGTAAAGGTACTGTTTTAACAACAAATTATGTTCAATATTACAAAGGCAATACTTTTCGACCTAATTTTTCATTGATTACGATTGCAGCTCCTTCATAGAAAGCAAAAAATCCACACAAAATCCCTTCATAGCCCGCAATAGTATGAATGGTTGTATTTCCAGTAAAATTAGACGCAGAAAGAAGTGCAAACAAAATAACTAGCGAACCAAAAATAAGTTTGCCAATGGTATTTCCGTTTAATGTTCCGATGAAGAAAGCCAAAGTAAACAAACCCCAAATTGCCAAATAACAACCCATTGATGCTCCATCAGGTTTTGTAACGCCCATTAATGGTAAAGTCCAAATGGCAACTAATGACAACCAAAAGAATCCGTAGGAGGTGAATGCCGCCATTCCAAAACCATTTCCTTTTTTCCATTCCATAATTCCTGCAATAACTTGTTGAATGCCACCGAAGAAAATGCCCATTCCCATAATCATCGAGTTGACTTCGTAGAAACCTGCATTGTGAATGTTTAATAAAATAGTTGTCATTCCGAAACCAAAAAGACCTAGTGGTGCTGGATTGGCTGTTGTGTCTTTGATAATTTGTTCCATAATAAAAATTAAATTGTTTTTGGGTTAGAAATAAAATTCATATTTAATCGATTGATTTTAACAGATTGATTTCACAAATATATCAAACCTGTTGGATTTTCCTAATGTTTTTTTGAAGCCTTTCCAATTTTTAAATTACAGTAACTTGAATTATATTTACTTAATCTTTAAAGAAAAAAAGTAATTAATTGAAAAAGCATTGAAAAATTAAGCAAGTTTGATTGAAAATTATAGTTTTGATGCAGCAAAAATGGAAGTATCTTAACCCATTTTTAAATATGACAATTATCATTTTTTATAAGTACCAATGATGCTACCTTTGAGAGAAATATAATAAGAATATAAAAAACAAACAAAATTTAATAAAATGATACAGGAAAAAAAGACCCCAAAATACGTCTATTCATTTGGAGGTGGCAAAGCAGATGGCAATGAATCAATGAAAAATTTATTAGGAGGAAAAGGAGCAAATCTAGCCGAAATGGCGGGTCATCCCAATTTGATGTTACCCGTACCTCCAGGATATACACTCACAACCGAAGTGTGTACCGCCTTTTACGATAACAATAAAAATTATCCATCTGAATTGCAAGGTCAAGCCAAAGAAGCCCTTGAAGCTGTTGAAAAAATAATGGGTAAAAAATTTGGCGATGTAAACAATCCGTTATTGCTTTCTGTTCGTTCTGGCGCAAGAAAATCAATGCCTGGAATGATGGATACTGTTTTGAATATTGGACTCAACGAACAAACCATAGAAGGAGTTATCAAACAATCGGGCGATGCTCGTTTTGCTTATGACGCTTACCGCCGTTTGATTATGATGTATGCCGATGTGGTAATGGAAAAAGCCGCAGGAATTGAGCCTAAGGACGGGAAAGGAATCCGAAAAGTATTGGACGAAAAACTTGAGAAAGTTAAACACATACAAGGCTATCAATTTGATACTGATTTAACTGTTGACGAATTAAAAGTATTGGTAAAAGAATTTAAAGCTACTATTATAAAAGTGCTTGGTCAACCATTTCCTGAAGACCCCAACGAACAATTATGGGGCAGCATAGGAGGTGTGTTTAGCAGCTGGATGGGAAAAAGAGCCATCGAATACCGTCGTATCGAAAATATTCCACACGAATGGGGAACTGCAGTAAATGTTCAAGCGATGGTTTTCGGAAATATGGGAGATTCAAGTGCTACTGGTGTTGCTTTTACAAGAAATCCGGGTAATGGAGAAGATTATTTTTATGGAGAATATTTAATCAATGCTCAAGGTGAAGATGTGGTTGCAGGGATTAGAACTCCAGCTCCTGTTAATGACAAATCTAAAAATGACCATAGCCGACTATTGCCAACCCTTGAAGAAGTAATGCCTGTGGCTTACAAACAACTGTTTGAAATTCAAAACAGATTAGAAAATCATTACAAAGACATGCAAGACATTGAGTTTACCATCGAAAAAGGAACGCTCTATATGTTGCAATGCCGAATTGGGAAACGTAATGGTGTCGCTGCTGTAAAAATTGCAAGCGATATGTACAATTCAAAATTGATTGACGCCAATACCGCCGTAATGCGAGTACAACCCAACCAATTAGTAGAATTGTTATTACCAATGTTAAACCCAGAAATTCAAAAAATAACTAAAGCAGTTGCTAAAGGATTGCCAGCTGGACCTGGTGGTGCAATAGGACGTGTCGTTTTCTCTTCTAATGATGCCGTAGAATGGGCAAGCCGTGGCGAAAAAGTAATCTTGGTAAGAGAAGAAACCTCTCCCGAAGATGTGGATGGAATGCACAAATCGCAAGCCATATTGACCACAAAAGGCGGAATGACCTCACACGCTGCATTAGTAGCCAGAGGATGGGGAAAATGTTGTATTGTGGGTTGTAATGACATCCAAATTAATAGCGAAACCAAATCGTTTAGAGCCAATGATGGAACTTTCATCAAAGAAGGCGATTGGTTGAGTCTTGATGGAACCAAAGGATTGGTTTACCTAGGAAGTATGGAATTGGTGGACGTAGATTTAGACAAAAATCAATCCTATAAAACTCTTATGGAATTGGTGGACAAAACCAAAGTAATTGGCGTTCGTACCAATGCTGAAACTCCTAGAGATGCAGAACAAGGTGCGAGGTTTGGAGCCGAAGGAATTGGACTTTTCCGAACAGAGCACATGTTTTATGGCGAAGGAAGTGACCAACCATTATTTTTATTACGCAAAATGATTGTGAGTAAAACCGAAAAAGAAAGAAGAGAAGCTTTGAACGGTTTATTCGTATATGTGAAAAAAGACATCAAAAGAACATTGGGCGTGATGAGCGGTTTTCCTGTAACCATTCGTTTACTCGATCCACCATTGCACGAATTTGTGCCTCACGATAAAGCAAAATTGATTCAGTTAAGCAAAGAATTAGGAATTAGTATGAGCGTTTTGAACAGAAGAGTTCTTGCCTTACACGAAAACAATCCAATGTTGGGTCATAGAGGTGTTCGTTTGGGAGTGAGTTATCCTGAAATTACCGAAATGCAAATTAGAGCCATATTTGAAGCAACGGCCGAGTTGATTCAGGAAGGCAAAAAAGCCATGCCAGAAATTATGGTTCCTGTGACTTGTTCAAATAACGAATTGAAACACCAAAGAGCCATCGTAGATAACGTTTACAAAGAAACTTGTGAGAAATTAGGTGTCAAAGAAATTCCTTATTTATACGGAACCATGATCGAAATTCCTCGTGCCGCCTTGAAAGCAGATAGTATGGCCGAAGAAGCTGATTTCTTTAGCTTTGGAACCAACGATTTAACCCAAATGAGTTTTGGTTTTAGCCGTGATGATATTGGCGGATTCCTTCCTAAATATCTTGATCTTGGCATTCTTCCAGGCGATCCGTTCCAAACTATCGACCAAGAAGGTGTGGGCGAATTGATAAAAATTGGTGTAGAAAGAGGTCGTAAAACCAAACCAAATCTAAAAGTGGGTATCTGTGGCGAACACGGTGGCGATCCTGAAAGTGTTGTTTTCTGTCACAAAATCGGGATGAACTATGTAAGTTGTTCTCCTTTCCGTGTGCCTATTGCAAGATTAGCAGCAGCACAAGCCGCTTTGCTATTTCCAAGGAAATAAATTGTAATACCTGTATATTTATAATGAAAAATGGCTTCCTGAAAGGGGAGCCGTTTTTTGTTAAAACAAATGATTTGAAATTATTATATCAAGCTACCCTTCCAAAATTAGCATACCTCGTTTTAAAATAATCAAACAAAATCTCTGTCTTTACAATTCTATCTCCATCGCTAAATGTCGGAAAAGGTAATTTAGTATATAAGTGGTCGTTAATCGCTTTTTTTACAGCCGATGCTGTTTGTGTTTTCTCTGACCAATACTCCACTTTAAACTCGTTATTTTTTAGATGTTCCAACAACTTTCTTGCAGTATCTTTTACCTCAACTTTTTCCTTGTCGGTAATTTTTTTATCTCGGTTAAGCATATCAAAAACTGTTAATTCGTCTTCGTCTAACAACTCTCGCTCTGCTCGTTTTTCTTCTTCAGATAAATCCCCTAATAATAAAATCAAGGCATCAAATAACTCTTTTACTGTAGCGTATTCTTTACCGTTATTGTAGTTCTCAATGATTTCTTGATACCGTTCGTAAAAATCAATTCGTAACGGGTTTTGGTCAAGTAACCGATTCATTTTTTTTGCAACTCGGTCTTTTAATGACTGAACAGCAATATTTTTATTGCCTTCAATTTTTAAAAATTCTTCTTCTATTCTTTTGAAGTCTAAACTACTCAAATCTATTTTTTGTCCATAACCTTCTGCCTGTTCCATCACCATATTCAAACTCTCTATGGATTGGTTTACAACATTCTGTACACGGGAAACGATATGAGTAACATCGGCTTCGTCAATTTTGTCATTCATAAGCGAATACAAGGCATTAATTGCATCTCGTTTGTCTTTGTATTCATAGATTGAGTTATCAGGCATTAATGCCTTGTATTTCTTGAAAACTTCTCTTGCCAAGATGCCAAATTTATTTCGGGTTTCATCATTTTTGCAAATAGCATTATAACCCTTTTGGATGTACCTTATTTTGAATAAATTGTCGGATGCTTTGGTGATTAGGCTCAATTTAAAATCACATTCGTCTTTCAGAAATAATTCTGTCGCCTGAATGGTTTCGCTTAAATCGGCAACTAATACTTCTAATGGTCTCACAGGAACATCATCTGTTCCGCTTTGATTTCCTTTACTTCCGCTATCGCCATAAATCGCTAACGCTTCCAGCAATGCTTTGTAGGTTTCTATATAATCTACGATTAAACCGTTGTTTTTTCCTTCGTGAACCCGATTTGCTCTGGCTATGGTTTGCATCAAGGTATGCGACTTCATTGGCTTGTCCAGATACAAAGTCGATAAACTCTTGACATCAAATCCTGTTATCCACATTGCACAAACAATGGCTATTCTAAAAGGATGATTTTCTTCCTTAAATTCTTTTTCAAGGTCTCTGGTGTTCATTTTCAAGCGGTGTGGCTCAATATCCAATCCCCAAGCTTCAAACTTATCAATCTCGTTTTGTTCGTGGCTTACAATGACACTAATTTCTGTTTCTTTTGTCCAATCCCAATCCCGCTGTTGCGAAAGTTGTTCTTGTAAATCTTCTATTTTTTCAATTTCCTTTTTACGAGTTTCGAGATAGATTGCCCATTCTTCGGTAATCAAATCAAACATTTTAACCGCCGTTACTTTGTCCATAGCAACAAACATTGCTTTGCCTTTATAACCACGTCCGTTAAAGTGCGAAACTACATCTTTGGCAATTGCCCTCAATCGTTTCTCGGCAGTAAGAATGGGATATTCTCTGGCAAACAACTTCTTGAGTTTGTCTTGTTGGTCGCTGTCCAAATCTTCTTGCTCAATGGCTTCTCGGATTTGGTCATTGATTATCGGATTGTCTAATCGCAACTTCTCCCCACGATTTTCATAATACAAAGGAACGGTTGCTCCATCTTCTATCGAACGTTTGAAATCGTATTTAGAAACATATTCTCCAAAAATTCTTCGGGTCAATTCGTCGTCTTTAAACAAAGGTGTACCTGTAAACCCAATAAACGAAGCATTAGGCAACGCCTTTCGCAAATTCATTGCCAGCGAACCGCCTTGCGTTCTGTGTGCTTCATCAGAAATTACTATAATATTATCTCTTTCGGTAATGACTTCATCAAAATTGAATTTATGAATTAACGAAAAAATATAGCGTTGATCCGTTTTCAAAAGTGCTTTCAGATTTTCTCCACTCGTTGCTTTTACATTCAAATCTTGAACTGCCCCAACTCCTGTAAAGGTTTTGTATATTTGAGTGTCCAATTCGTTTCTGTCCGTTACCAATAGAAAAGTGTAACCACCTCCCAAAGCACGTAATATCTTTTGGCAAAGAAAAACCATCGAATAACTCTTGCCACTTCCTTGTGTATGCCAGAACACTCCTAATTTCTGCGCATCTTCTTTAGAAATGAAACCTTTTTTGGCTTTTTCACGAACGGAAACAAAATGTCCTACTGCCTTGTTTACACCAATAAACTGATGGTTTCTTGCAATCAATTTTACAATTGAACCAATTGAATTATCAAACAAAACAAAGTTCTCGAACAAATCCATCATTCGGTTTTTCTCGCAAACGCCTTTCAGTATGGTGTCCAAACTTATAATGCCTTCTTGTTCTTCGGCTATCCGTTTCCAATCGTGGAAATGTTCGTATTTTGAGGTGATTGCACCAATCTTACTTTCAAAACCATTGCTTAAAATGATAAAAACGTTGGTATGAAAAATTTTCGGAATTGTCTGTTTGTAATCTTTTAAATTGGTTTCAAAAGCCACTTTTATTTTTCGGTGGTGGGCTTTGAGTTCCATAAACAACAAAGGAATACCATTGACAAAACCAACAATATCCGGACGCTTTCTGCGCTTCGATTTGCCTTCGACCCACAATTGCTGTACTGCAAGAAAATTGTTGTTTTCCACATTGTCAAAATCAAAAACCTTAACTATCTTGTTGCGGACAATTTCGCCCTTGTCGTTTTTGTAGGTAACGGGAATCCCTTCTTTCAGGAAGTTGTGTTTTTCGAAATTTATGTCTGGCAAACTCTTGGTGGCATCATCGCTATTGATAATTTCATACGCCAATTGGTATGCTTGAACAGGTAGGTTTGGATTCAGTTTTTGGATTGCCTGCAAGAACCTGTTTTTTAGCAAAACATCGGCTTCGCTGTGTCTTCCAATTGTGCCATTTTCTCCAAAGGTTTCCTCATGAAACAAATTAGCAACTTCCCATTGCAATTGATTTTTGAAAATGTCAATGCAGGTTTGTTCAATCAATTGGTCTTCTGAATATGCGTGTGCCATTTAAAAATGTAATTTTATAGAATTTGGGTTAAAAATAGTTATTTCTTTTATTAATGTGTGGAAGTTTAAAAATTAACCAAGCCTTTTTTTATTAGATTGAAATAATTTTAGCAAAAAGACACTGTTTAAAAAAAATCTTTTTTAATTTAAAATCCAAAAATACTCAATGAAATTCTCAATAATTAGCAAAAAATTGATTTAATTTGCATAGCTATTTTATGAAAAACTACGACTTCATATTACGTTTTGATGATAATAATCATTCGCTGACCGCTAAAAACGGACTGTCGATTAAGGAATTATCTGAACTTCTTTCTTCACTTTATGAAGCTATTAATGTTTCTAACAAAGACACTTTAGTTTTGAGTGAAATTAGAGGAAATTGTTATGCCCTAAACCTAACAACTAACAATGAGTTAATTTATGAAAATTTAAAAGTAGTCCATAAAAAAATAAGTCATAATGATTTTGATGGATTGAATAAAAAGCAAATCTCGTATGCCGAAAAAGTAAAAACCATTTTAAAAGGAAATTTAAGCCTTCAAGCTTATGATGATTCTAAAACTTTTAATTTTGAAGTTAAGGATATAAACATAGTTCAGGATTTACCAAGTTTTTATTTTGAAATAAATTCAGAATATGGAATAATCACATCAATTGGCGGAAGGAGTATAGAAGGGGTTTCCAATATTAGAATTAATGGTCAAAATTATGATATAAAAGTTTCTGCCAAACAAGAAAGAGAATTACTCCCTTTTTTTAAAAAAAACAGATTGCATTTAGTTTTAAATAAAAAAATTGCAACAGACGACAATGAAATTAAAAGTGCCACTTTAGAAAGTTTTGAAATTACAGACGACATCAATTTTTATGACAATCTCCAAAATAGTATAAGCGAATTAAGTGATAAAGTGTTTGAGGCTTTCAACGAAAGATATGAAGATTAAAAAAAAATAATATGAATACTGTTGAACCTATCGAAAAATGGAAATTTATTTTTTTAGACACCTCGGTTATAATTGATTTATTATTAGATGCCAAAAAATTTGATAAAAATATTCCTGTTCAAAACAGAATAAATGACACTAAAAAATTGTTTAAGTACTTTAATGATTCCAATATTTATTCGAAAAAACAATATGTTTTCTATGTTTCCGCAATTACCGTTTCGGAATTGACTGCAAAATTAGACAACGATTTAATCTTAGTTTTATTGAAATTATTTAGCTCTGGCGATTTAACTTTTGTCGATTTCACAAAAGATATTGCTTTAACAATTACAAATGATATAAAAAATTATTTGCCCAATCATAGTTATAATCAATTTATTAGTCGACTCAAAAAAGAGCTAAAAGATGATAATTCAGCTTTTAGTAAGCGCAGTTGGATTATAGATGATTTAAAAATTGCCTCCTCTGCAAAAAGTTTAAAACAATTAGATGTTGTGCTAACGGCTGATAAAAAAACCTTTTCACCAATTTGTCTGCAATTAAATCTACCTTTTGTTGAAACTTCAAATCTCCCAAAAGATTTATTTGACGAAATTAGCACCAAACATTTTCAGTAAAATAGAATTTTACTGTTTTGATAAATTGGCTATTAATCCTCTAAACATCCAAAATTGGCATTTTCTTTAGTTACACCTCTATCGTTCTATTCATCAATCTCGGCAACAGTATATCTCTCGCTTCTTTGAGTTTTTGGTTTTGATTTGAAAGATTTATTTTTTGTGAATTTAATCTATTAAAAACCTTTAACTCTTCTAATAATTGACTGTCCTTAGGCACATTTATAAAAATCTCCTTCAAATGCTTTGCTCCCAAATGAGCAACTGTTGCACCTGAAATTGTTTTTTCATAATATGAAATAGGCTGTCTCAAAGATTCTAATAAAAACCCTTGAAGATTTTGTTCATTTGCCCTAATTCTACAAACACGTTGAACTAAATAACCCTTTTGACCTCTCCAAATATCTAAATAGAAGAATCCATCCATTCCAATTAAAATATCGCCTTGTTCAACTATATATTCTTCAGAAACTTCTTGTGTTGTGTGTGTTCTTGTCCAACTTGATGGAATATCTCTAATTCTTATTGCAGGTTTACCTATGTTAACTTCATTAAAATCTTCTCCTTTAAACGGAAATCCCATTTTTATTTCAACAAAATCATATAAATTTATCTTCTGCCACCCCACAGGCAAACCACTTTCGGCATCAAACTCCGTATGCTCATAATTAGGAAAACGGAAATTCACAAACCATTCTTTGTAAATATTTTGTGCCGTTTCTTCTAATAACTTGATGCGTTTGAGGTTGTTTTCGATTAAATCATCGTAGGTAGAAAGTATGGAGGCAATGCGTTTTTGGGTTTCGAGTGGTGGTAATATTATTGGAATACTTTCAACATTTGATGGACTAATATTACATTGATTAGCACCACCTCTTCCGAATTGAGCCAATTTAATTCTAATCTCGTTCTGACATAAATAGTAATACAAATAATTGTTCTCTAATTTATCAGGATTGGTCACAACAATTTTACCTCCTCTTTGGTTTAAAAGCGATGTGAAATCATAATGATATTTAGCAACTCTTCCGACAACCGAATTAGGAAGGGTAATGTGAGAGCCTGTCAATGAAATCAAAATATCATTTTTAATACAATGAAATTTTGGGTCTAATGACAAAAATGATGTGTCAACAAAATATTCGCCATCAATTTCAACATATTCCCTTTGGATATTTTTAATCTTAATAATTGGAATACCATTATCAGTCCTAAAACTATCGCTTTTGAAAGCATATCCTGAAATAACTTTAGAATAAGTACCTAATGTGTCAATTTCCCAACTCATAATCCCAATTCATTAAGTTTATTTTCAATTTCTTCCACGCTTGGCAGACTTCCTTTAAGGTTTTCGGGCAAGTCCTTTATTTTTTGCATCAAAATAATATGATG
>Ga0316607_1000702_pt1 | contig 11281 bp, 9 predicted proteins | sample MIS2016062E_MG_FD_207674 | JGI IMG/M metagenome (GOLD analysis project Ga0316607, IMG submission 207674) | Microbial mat bacterial communities from Middle Island sinkhole, Lake Huron, Michigan, United States - MIS.2016.062E | ecosystem: Environmental > Aquatic > Freshwater > Lake > Sediment...
GGGATTTTCTGGGTAGCAGATAGTATTTTTTTAAAGAGTGGATTGACGCGGCTTGACTCAGATGAATGAGCGCGTGTTGGCGTTTTGGTGGTAGGTTGGGAATGTAGGGTGTAGCGGAGGGCGGGGTTATTTATGGATGCTGAAGAACTTTTAGAAAGATACGCTAAAGGCGAACGACAATTTCATTCAGCTATGCTCAGAGGTGTAGACCTCAAAGGTGCTGACTTAAGTGGGATAGACTTAAGCTCTGCAAACATGGAACTACAAAACCCGGTTTAGTAACAATTACTCTGCAACGAGACGAATGTACAGTGATTCTCAAGGGTGTGCCCGCAGAAGTTTGTGATAACTGCGGTGAATATTACTTGAGCGATACTGTTACAGAAACAATCTTAGAACGTGCGGAAAGAGCAATAACAAATGGCGCGGAAATAGAAATTTTGCGATATGTCGTCGCCGCGTAAGACATCAACTGGTGTAATGAGAAACAATACCTTCGCCAAAAACGATAAAACGCCCAAAATCCGTAGGGGCGGTGCCCCCGTGCCCGCCCTAAAATTGGCGAAGGTATTGGAGAAAGAAACCGGGTTTCTTAATATTCTTGGTAAAATGACAATTTTCTGAAAAGAAACCCGGTTTCTCATCACCCACCCATCGGGGCCAGAAACCGGGTTTCTTAATATTCTTGGTAAAATGATGATTTTCACTTCAGAAACCCGGTTTCTCATCACCCATCGGGGCAAGAAACCGGGTTTCTTAATATTCTTGGTAAAATGACGATTTTCTGAAAAGAAACCCGGTTTCTCATCACCCATCGGGGCCAGAAACCGGGTTTCTTAATATTCTTGGTAAAATGACGATTTTCTGAAAAGAAACCCGGTTTCTCATCACCCATCGGGGCCAGAAACCGGGTTTCTATGATCCTTTTGGTTGAGTGACAAAGCTGGTCTTCAGAAACCCGGTTTCTCATCACCCATCGGGGCAAGAAACCGGGTTTCTTCATATTCTTGGTAAAATGACAATTTTCTGAAAAGAAACCCGGTTTCTCATAACCGCGCTTATCACCGCTCTTATATTTATTTTTTTTTATGATTTTTAATACCGGCTCCGTCACCCCAAAATACCAATTTTATTACTGACCAATTTTGCCGTTATTATCACTGATTTTTTCTGTTTTCAACTGTTCTTGGATAGATAATTCAGGAACATCTGATGTAGGGATTTTTAAATTAAACTGAAAGACTATTTGATGCTGTTCAATATTGATATTAGTGATATTAACAACGCTTTGTTCTGTTAATAAAGTTTTAACGGGAACTTGGGGAGGTTTAGATTTATAACCAGAGTCATCAAGCCATTCATAAATATTGCGCCAATTTTCGATCTTTTCAGCTTTATCTAACAGAAATTTTACATATTTATAAATAGTCGTAGATAAATCAACTTCTACACCCCTAGGAATTTTATCTAATTTTTCGGCAATTTCCGAGGGACTACAGCCACAGAGTAAGCCTCTCAAATGAGCTTTTTCAATGGGGGTCAAATGTTTTCCCTTGGCAGAGGCTAAGTCCGCGTAGAGCGTGTCTAAATCCCATTCTTGGGCGGCATGACTGAACATTTGATCTACTTGGGCCATAGTGAGGGGTGAGAAATTGGCTAACACGATTCTAACATGAGTTCTAACCTTAATCAGTAGATTTTCAGGATTAGGCTAGTGTACTCTCAGTATAACATACTTTTAGCCCTCAAGAGCAAGAGAAAAAGTTTATGCCCATCGGTAATAATGCTGATTTTGCGACTAACGCAGAGCCTCGCTGTCCAGTTGTTCTGTTATTGGATAACTCAGGATCTATGGGTGGTCAACCGATCCAGCAGTTGAATCAAGGGGTTGCCGCGTTTAAGCAATCTGTAGAGCAAGATGGATTGGCAGCACTTAGAGTAGAGGTCGCGATCGTTTCCTTTGGGCCGGTGGTGATGCGTCAAGATTTTGTCACGATCGATCAATTTGTGCCCCCACAGCTACAAGCAGAACAATTAACCCCGATGGGAGAAGCGATCAATTACGCTTTGGATTTATTGGAAAATCGCAAAGCTGACTATAAAAACAATGGTATCCAATACTATCGACCTTGGGTTTTTCTAATTACAGACGGCAACCCTACAGATACTTGGCAACCCGCAGCACAGCGAGTCAGACAAGGTGAAAACGATAAAAAATTCTCCTTTTTTGCCGTGGGGGTCGGACAAGGTGTAGATATGAAAATTTTAAGCCAAATTACTGCTCCAACTCGTCCACCACGGCTGCTGAATGGTCTTGATTTTACATCAATGTTCCTGTGGCTCAGTCAATCCATGCAACAGGTAGCTCATAGTCAACCTGGAGCGACAACGATGATACAAACTCCAGGGATTGGTTGGGGTCAAGTATCTACTTAAACGGTGAGGAAATCTTATGCTTTGGAAAGCGATCGCCTGTTCAGCAAAGGGGACTAGCCATGAAAAGCTAGGCTCGCCTTGTCAAGATTATGCTGACTTTATCAAAGTTAATGACTCTGGGGAAATTGTCAATAATGGTGACATTATTATCGGGGCTGTATGTGATGGGGCTGGTAGTTGTAAATATTCCGATATAGGCTCTAAATTAGCCGTTAAAACAGCCCTGCAAATTTTACAAGGTTGGCTTAAATGGCTGAAAAAGGAGGGAAAAGATTTATCACCAGCCATCTCAGAAGATTATGCTCACCAAGTTTTTGCTCAAGTTGTAGAAGAAGTAAAAAAACAGTTTGAGAGCCAAGCGCAGGAAAGGCATTGCTCTCCAAAAGACTTATCTTGCACTTTGTTAGTCGTGGTTGCGACTCCCAAATGGCTCGCGGCTATGCAAATTGGGGATGGCTTTATTGTGATTCAACAACCTGACTCAGAATATCAATTACTTTTTCAGCCCATCAAGGGAGAGTATGCAAATGAAACTACCTTTGTCACCGCGAGTAATGCTTTAGAAACAATGCGGGTTAGGGTGGTGACTGGAGAGCAACAATTTATTTTCGCATCAACTGATGGATTAGAAAGAATAGCACTTGAGATCAGAGAAGAATCGAAACCGCACCCTCCGGTTTTTGATATGTTTAGAGAAGCCTTAAAAATCCGATCAGAAAATGAGGAAAGAATCTCGACACAAGAGTGGTTGCAATCGGAGCCGGTAAATCAGAACACTGATGATGATAAGACGATTTTATTATGTTGGTATGAATCGGTAAGAGTTCCGCCTAAGCCACCAACTCCAGAACCTCAACCATCGGCAGGTGCTACCCCCAAACCCGAACCAATTTCAATATTTAAACCATCGGTAGATGTCACCCCCAAACCCGAACCAACTCGATCACCTCAGCCATCGGCAGGTGCTACCCCCAAATCCGTGGCAATTCCAGTAATCCAACCATCGGCAGGTGTTATTCCCGCATCTGTAAAAACTCCAGAACCTCAACCATCGGGAGATTCAAACTCAGGAAAATCTTCTGCTGCACAAGCAGTCCCTCCAGCCAAAAAAGAAGATTTTTCCATAGAGGTTTACGCATTCGTTATTAATGTCTTGGCGGGCATTTTTTGGAACTCGCTTTGGCACGATCTATTTGTTGATAGAATGTTTCAAAGTTTAGATTTGAGAAATATTATAGGTATAATTCTTGCCATGATCCTTACTGTACTGATTTTGGGAGTTGATGGGTATCTATATCGACAAAAAATCAAAACTTCTTCCTCGGATCAACGGAAGAATAAGCTACGTTTATTTATTTATATGGTCATCATTTATCTAGGAGGATTATTCGTAGGAGGTTTAGTATATTACCTAATTTATTCTGCTTTAGGGTATTTCTCCCATGTAGAAATTAAATTCAATCGATAAATAAAATAACCCAGAAGAAAACACCAATTTAATTAACAAATAGCCATGCCTAGCTACTTTGACAGTCAAGGTAAATCTATCTCTCTAGTTAAGGAACTGGCCAAAGGGGGTGAGGGTACAGTTTGGCAAACTAATCGGAGTGGATACTTAGCAAAAGTTTACCAGAAACCAAGTCAAGAGCAAATAACAAAGCTCCAATTAATGATCGCCAACCCGCCACAAAACCCGACGGCGGGTCAAAATCATTTTGCGATTAGTTGGCCGACTCACTTAATTAAAGATAATCAGGGTAATTGGGTAGGGTTCTTAATGCCAGAGATTAAGAATGCTAAAGAGCTTGTCTATGTTTATCATCCCACAAATCGCAACAAACACGCCCCAGCATTTAACTGGTATTGTCTGCATATAATAGCTTTAAATCTTGTATCTATTATTCGAGAAATTCATAACACAAATTATGTGATTGGGGATATTAGTGTTAAAAATATTCTCGTAAATGAGTGCAGCTTGGTGTCTTTGATTGATACAGATTCTTTTCAAGTAACTAACCAGGCAGGTAATAAAGTTTATCGTTGTCTCGTGGGTTCTGAAGGTTTTACTCCTCCTGAATTGATTGGGCAAAATTTATCTCAACTCACCCAAACACGATACCATGATAGATTTCGCTTGGCAGTAATTATTCACAATTTACTGTTTGGGAATCATCCTTTTATGGGAATTTGGACAGGTTTGGGAAACCCACCCGGACAAGATGAATCGATTAGTCAAGGTCATTGGCCTTATGGTATTAATAGCCTCCTTAAACCCAGTAGAAACACCATTCCTCTAACGATTCTGCATCCAGAACTGAAGAAATGCTTTCTCAAATGTTTTAATGATGGTCATCAATCTCCAACTTCTCGCCCCTCGCCTGAAGATTGGTTTAATGCTTTACAAGTGGCGATTAATGATTTAGTAGTTTGTAGCACAAACAAAAATCATATCTATAGCCAACATTCTAGCAGTTGTTGTTGGTGCGATCGCGCTCAGGCATTAAGCGTTGATATTTTTCCCTCGGTTAGAAATCCAATTGCTCCTCAGAGGATTCGTGTAACATCATCAAATCAAGCTATGCTACAACAACTGCAATCTCAAATATCAACACTGCAATCGGATAATAAATCACTAAATAACAAGCTTGCTCAAGCTAATACACAATTATCAACACTGCAATCAAATAATCAATCACTAAATAACAAGCTTGCTCAAGCTAATACACAATTATCAACACTGCAATCGGATAATAAATCACTAAATCAAGAAATTCAAAAATTGCAATCGGAGAATCAATCACTAAATAACCAGCTTGCTCAAGTTCCTCAAACCTCTCACCCTACCACCCAATTATCACAACAAGTACAAAGATTAAATGTTATCAAAAAAATTGCCATAACTAGCACAATCATTAGCACAGTGATTGCTACAGCTTTCGCCGGTTTATCTTTCTTTCAATACCAGGAAAGAAATCAGATGATCAAGCAAATTGAGCAAATCAGAAGACAGAATAATCTTCCCTCTGGTCAATGGAAATTATCATCTTACTCTCTTGAGTCAGAGTGGGAGAAGTTTGTCAAAATTCTGCAAGGTAAAAAAAAAACGACTCCACTTTCCCTTGAGTTAGAGTTAGAGAACTTCGGCAATATTGTTACAGGTAAAGAACCCTTGATTTACTCAGACTTGAATCATTTAATCGAGAAAATGCAGGAAAAAAATAGACTCTCAGAGGATGATATTAAGACAAAACAAGACGAAATTAATAAGTTAGCAAAAGAAAAAGAGGAGTTGGAAGATAAAAATAATTCTCTCCAAAGCCGCATCAATGAACTTGAAAAATATACTTATATCAATTTTTGTAATAAAACATCTTATTCAACCATAACTGCTGCATTTGTGTACTGGGATGGAACAGGATTACTATCAAATGGCTGGTATCTTGTTGAATCAGGAAAATGTATGGAAGTTCGTGTCGCTCAAAACTATCATGGTAATGTATATGTTTATGGAATGTACAATCGGGGTGAACGTGAATGGGGAAGCGGTAAATACTCTTTTTGTGTAGATATGGTTGACAAATTCAGTATTTCTGAAAGCGATCAAGTAAGTTGTAGTGAGAGTAATCAAAAAAGAGTAGCAATGAGTGAACTTTCTGTATCTCCGGGTACAAAGAATTGGGATTTTGATTCAGGGATCTCAGCAGTCCCACCGAAGAAACCGTAAAAGGACGATTTTCTGTTCAGAAACCCGGTTTCTCATAACCCACTTATCGGGGCAAGAAACCGGGTTTCTTAATCTTCTTGGTAAAATGAAGATTTTCTGTTCAGAAACCCGGTTTCTCATAATTTTAGTAAAGAACAGGTCTTCAAGGAGCTAATTTGAGCCGAGCTAATCTGGAGGGTGCTAAGCTTAAGAAAGCCGACTTGACTGATACCAATACTTATGGTATGAACATCAAGGATGCAGACTTCACTGGTACAATCATGCCCGATGGAGAATTTTACAAACCGGAAACCAATCAACAAGAATCTCAACAAGTAAAAGCTATGACGCGCAAAATTATTCGTACTGACAAAGCACCCGCACCCGTTGGCCCTTACAATCAAGCGATCGCCGCTTCGGGCACTATGCTGTTTGTAGCTGGCCAAATTGCGATCGACCTTAGACTAAACAATATTGTCTACACTGACGATGTGGCTAAACAAACCGAACAAGTTATGGCCAATCTCGAAGCTATTCTAACAGAAGCTGGCGCGACTTGGTTAGATGTTGTGAAAACTACGGTTTTTCTTAAGGATATGAATGATTTCGCTGCTGTGAATGCGGTTTATGCGAAATATTTTGATGCGGAAACTGCACCTGCGCGGGCTTGTGTTGAGGTTTCGCGTTTGCCGAAGGATGTGTTAGTTGAAATTGATTGTATTGCTGTTATTTGATTTTATCTTATTTGAGAAACCAGGCTTTTTCAATAAGTCTGGTTTCTGGATATTTTGTTGTTTTTTATGTTTCTGAGTGATTTAACCGCAGAGGCCGCAGAGGGCGCAGAGGCAGAGGGGGGAGAGTTGAATAATTCTCAAGTTTATGTATAGCAACCGCTGAGGGGAAAGTGCGCGAATGTATTAACTTCTACAGCCGATCGCATTTGACCTGTCGCTGTCGCGCACTCTACTCCAAAATCCATCTGAAATCATCAGATTTAAGCTCAATTAGCAATTAGAATTTACTACTAATTACTAATTATCTGTTGCCAATTAGCAATTAGCAATTACTCCTAAAGCAATTACCAATTACCAACTGTCAACTATTTATTCAACGCTTCGCGGGCGGCTACCGCTTCGTCGGGATGAATGTTCAATCGGGTTAAGTTGATCCGACCTTTGTTGTCAATTTCTCGCACTTTGACAATCACTTCATCGTTGACAGCTAACTCGTCTTCCACTTTTCCGACGCGGTAGTCGGCTAGCTGGGAAATGTGAATCATTCCTTCTTTTCCTGGCAAAATCTCTACGAAAGCGCCGATCGGAATAATTCGAGTTACTTTGCCAATATACACGTCTCCTGCATTTAACTTGCGTGTCATGCCTTGGATAATGCTGTAAGCCCGCTGGGCTTTTTCGCCGTCGTTGCCGGCAATTGTCACTGTTCCGTCGTCTTCGATGTCAATTTTGACTCCGGTTTCTTCGGTGATGGCTTTGATTGTTTTGCCGCCTGGCCCAATTACTAAACCGATGAATTCGGGGTCGATTTTTAGGGTTAGCAAGCGCGGTGCAAAGGGTGACATTTCCTTGCGGGGAGTGTCGATGGTTGCCAGCATTTTTTGTAAAATGTGCAGTCTGGCTGGTTTTGCTTGGCGGATGGCGTTGGCTATCACGTCTAAGGGTAAACCTTTGATTTTCATGTCCATCTGCAAAGCGGTAATGCCGGTGTCGGTACCTGCTACTTTGAAGTCCATGTCGCCTAAGAAGTCTTCAATTGCCTGAATGTCAGTCAAAATTCTTACTTCGTCGCCTTCTTTAATTAACCCCATTGCCGCGCCGCTGACGGGTTGGGACAGGGGTACGCCTGCATCCATTAATGCTAGCGTTGAGGCGCAAACGGAACCCATTGATGTGGAACCGTCTGAGGAAAGGACTTCTGAGACTACCCGAATCACGTAGGGGAAGTCTTCTTTGGATGGCAACACGGGGAGTAAAGCTCTTTCTGCGAGGGCTCCGTGACCGATTTCTCGCCGTCCTGGCGATCGCATTGGCTTGGTTTCTCCCACGGAAAATGGCGGGAAGTTGTAGTGGTGCAGGTAGCGTTTGTCTTGCTGTGGGTGCAAGTCGTCTCCTAGGTCTTGGGCATCGCCTGGGGTTCCCAGGGTGGCTGCGGACAAGACTTGGGTTAACCCTCGATTAAACAACGCACTGCCGTGTACTCGCGACGGGAGCACCCCTACGCGACAAGAAACGGGTCGCACCTCGTCTAGCTTGCGACCGTCTACACGGACGCCTTCTTCGACGATTTGCTTACGCATCATTGTTTTGGTGACGTCCTTGAAAACGTTGTCGATCGCCTTGCTGTTGGCGGTGGCGGCTAGTTTTACTGGGTCGTCTTCTGAGAGTTCGGCGATCGCAGCTTCGACTGCATTTGCCTTAACTTCATCTAAAGCTGCATTCCGCTGATTTTTGTCTTGTTCAAATTTCGACAAAATAAAGCGGATTGGGGCTGCGGCGCGATCGCGAATAAAGTTTTCCAGGGTTAAGTCTAGGGGTGGCCGTTCTTCTACCACCAAATCTATTCCCAATTCCGCCATAATTTCGCGTTGGGCTTGGATCAAGTCACAGGCTGCTTCGTAGCCGAAGTCGATCGCCTCGATGATATCCTGTTCGGGCAATTGATTAGCGCTGGCTTCCACCATGATTACTCCATCTGGAGAACCCGCCACCACTAGATCTAATTCGCCTTCTTTGATTTCGCTGTAGGTTGGGTTGATGATGAAATCATCTCCTACCAAACCGACTCGCACCGCCGCCATCGGCCCGTAAAACGGCATTCTTGCCAGCAGTATCGCCACTGAAGCGCCCGTCACCGCCAAGACGTCTGGGGGGACTTGTTCGTCCATCGACAGCGTTGTCGCTACAACTTGGATGTCGTCTCTGAGCCAGCTCGGAAATAGCGGACGCAGGGGGCGATCGATCAAACGACCTGTTAAAGTCACTTTTTCTGGAGGACGCCCCTCCCGGCGCAAAAATCCACCGGGAATTTTACCGCCAGCGTACAGTCTCTCTTCGTAATCCACCAACAGGGGCAGGAAATCAATTCCCTCTCTCCCCTGAGAACGGGTGGCTGTTACTAAAACCGCCGTCTCACCTGACTGAATCAAAACTGCACCGCCTGCTTGAGGCGCCAGTAAACCAATCTTCAGTCTAATATCCCGTCCATCAAAGGATATTGACTTGTCTATCTCTATCATGTAGCACTGTTTCCTTATCTACCACATTCTTTCTCTGTCGGGATCGTAGCATTAACGACAGGGGTTTGAGAGGAAGCGGGCAAAAGACACAGATAATTGTTGAGAAATTCAGGGTGAGTGCCGAAATTCTGAGCATTTTTACCAGGCAATCTGGTCTATGGGGCGGGCGATCGCCCAATACCTGAAATAGATGGTACGATTGACTTTCGTTTGGGCCTAGGGCATTGGGCGAAGCGAAGCTCCGGGATGGGGCATGGGGCATAGGGAATTGGACAATTTTAGATTTTAGATTTTAGATTTTAGATTGATTGGTAATTTAAATCTAACCAATAACTAATAACTAATAACTTACAACTAATAACTGAGTTAAATAAAATGGCAATTTTACACGGTAGCTGGTTACTCGATACAGAAGACAAAGGCTTATTTATTTGGGGAGAAAGTTGGCGGAAAATAGAGGCGATCGATACCATAGAATCGGGGATGAATCTTCGCCTTCCCTTGGCAATGACCGAAGCTGAGTTAAAGACTTTCCTAACTTCCTTGCAGCAGTCGGGTAAACTGAATTGGCAGTTCCCCGAAACCGCACTTCGACTCCGCTCAGTCACCGCCGAAACTCCACAGGAAAAAGGCAAAAAAATTAGGCGATCGGCAAAAAATCAAAACCCAGAAGTTACAGCGGAAAACTCATCTATTCGCCGAGAAATTAGGGCGATCGCACTTCCTACCCAAATCTCCGAATCCAACATAAATCTGGTGATGCCGCAGCACTCAGCAGCAGCACTTTCATCACCGGCAAAAATCTCAGAGATTTACCTTTATCCCTGGCAAGTCGAGGGTTTTTGTCTCAATCCTCAAGCAGCTTTTATTTTCTTGCAAGCACTGCCGCTTAACAGCACAGAAGCTGACTTTTTTGTCGGTTCTGATTTGCGTTTTTGGTCTTACATTGCTAGGTGGAGTTTAGATTTGTTGGCGAGATGCAAATTTTTACCAGCATTAGAAATACAGTCTGACGGTTCGGCTATTGCTAAATGGCAACCTCTGTTAGATAGTTCTACAGATCAACTCCGACTCGCTACTTTTAGCAAGCAAATGCCCACGGCTTGTCGAACATATCAAGGGCAGGAAGAAGGAAATTCGACTTTGTGGCCCCTGAGCGAAGTCGAAGGGCTCAGGGTACAAAGAGGGGAGAAGTCAGAAGAATCCTGTCAATTGCCTTTAGCGGTGGATTTGCCGGTGGGTGCCCAGGAATTGGTGTTGGGATTTTTGAGCAGTGTTGTAGACAGTCAAGTGCGATCGGCTATTAGCTCAAATCTTGGCTCAACATTAGAAATCAAAACAGTTTCTCCAACCCGCGAATGGCTGCAATCTTTGCAGCAGGAATCTGGGATTGTTCAAGCAGAAGCAGCAGCCTTGGAAAAATTGGCAACCAAGTTGAGTGATTGGAAAGCGCCGCTGCAAAATGCACTATCTCAACAAAGTCAATTTCGCACTTGTTTTCAACTCATACCACCGCCGCCCGGGCAAGCTGAATGGAGTTTAAATTATTGTTTGCAAGCAGCAGATGAAAATGAATTTTTGGTAGATGCCAGAACTGTTTGGAACAACTCTGTCGAGCGTTTTAATTATGCAGGCAGGACTATAGAATTACCTCAAGAAACTTTGCTCAGTGGCTTGGGTTTAGCCTCAAAACTTTATCCGTTAATTGAACCGAGTTTGCAAGCACAGCGCCCTCAATCTTGCCTTTTAAAACCCTTAGATGCTTACAATTTTATCAAGTCTGTGGCTTGGCGGTTTACTGATAGTGGATTAGGCGTGGTTTTGCCGCCGAGTTTGACCAAGACAGATGGTTGGGCGAGTCGTTTGGGTTTGAGCATTCAAGCGGAAAC
>Ga0316607_1000705_pt1 | contig 11221 bp, 2 predicted proteins | sample MIS2016062E_MG_FD_207674 | JGI IMG/M metagenome (GOLD analysis project Ga0316607, IMG submission 207674) | Microbial mat bacterial communities from Middle Island sinkhole, Lake Huron, Michigan, United States - MIS.2016.062E | ecosystem: Environmental > Aquatic > Freshwater > Lake > Sediment...
CATTCAAAACCCCTGGAAAAGCCAGTTAGCAGTCGAGTACCGAGTCCGCCATCGCAACGGTAAAGCCTGTTTTTTGGAAGCTGTAGCCACCAACTTGCTGCAAGATCCCGCAGTCAATGGCATAGTCGTCAACTGCCACGATATCACTGACCGCAAACTCGCCCAAGCACAACTGCTGCACGACGCATTTCACGACGCCCTCACCGGATTGCCCAACCGAGCGCTATTTAACGATCGCCTCGAACACGCTTTGAGCGTCGCACAACGGCGCAAAGACTACTTATTTGCGGTGCTATTTCTCGATTTAGATAGATTTAAAGTAGTTAACGATTCCCTCGGCCACACCATCGGCGACCAACTCCTAGTCGCGATCGCGCGACGCCTCGAAGACTGTCTGAGGAATGGAGATACAGTGGCCCGCCTCGGAGGAGACGAATTCGTGATTCTGCTGGAGGACATCCAGGGAATCCATGAAGTTACCCATATTGTCAATCGCCTCCACCGGAAAATGACCTCCCCCATCCTTCTAGACGGACAGGAAGTATTCATCACCGCTAGCATTGGTATTGCTCTGAGTTCTGACGAATACCAGGGATCGACAAACCTGCTGCGCGACGCCGACACCGCAATGTACCGCGCCAAAGAACTCGGCAGAGCCCGCCACGAAGTTTTCAACAGTTCCATGCACGCCCATGCTTTGCGGCTGTTGCAGTTAGAAAATGACCTGCGGCGGGCGATCGATCCAATTAAACATCAGGTAAGAGACGAAGATCAAGAACAAGAACCCACAGCATCAGAAACATCTGGCAAATCTCCCAAATCCCACAAAACACTCTTGCTTCCCTTGTTGCAGGCATCACAATTTATAATTCACTATCAGCCGATCGTCTCGATCGCCAACAGCCAGATTACAGGTTTTGAAGCCCTAGTGCGCTGGCAGCACCCAGAACGAGGCTTAGTTTCCCCCAACGAATTCATCTCAATCGCCGAAGAAACCGGATTGATCATATCCCTCGGCCTCTGGGTGCTACGCACAGCTTGCCACCAAATCCGCGAGTGGCAGCAGCTATTTCCCAGCAACCCCCCGCTGAGTGTCAGCGTCAACCTTTCTGTCAAACAGTTTTCACAACCCGATTTAATTGAATACATCGACCAAGTGCTCGAAGAAAATCACCTCGATGGCAGCAGTTTAAAACTAGAAATAACAGAAAGCGTACTCATAGAAAATTCCGAATCAGTAACAGCAATGCTGGTAGAACTCAGGGCCCGCAACATACATTTGTGCATCGACGACTTCGGCACCGGCTATTCATCACTCTCCTACCTGCACCGCTTCCCCACCAATACCTTAAAAATAGACCGCTCTTTTGTGAGCAGGATGGGAGTTGAATGCGAACGAGGCTCAGGAGGCATTGACCCGACAGAAATTGTCAGATCGATCGTTACTTTATCGCACAATTTAGGCATGGACGTAATAGCCGAAGGAGTCGAAGACGCATCGCAACTCGACCTACTCAAAGGGTTAAAATGCGAGTACGCCCAAGGATACTTTTTCTCAAAACCCATAGACGTTCAAACAGCAGCAGCCCTGCTCCGACAACAAGAAAAAAATCAGAATTTGCTGACATTTACCTAGTTCGCAAACGCCAATTAAAAAAACACCGCACTTTTATGCGTCCCATTGGCCATAAAATCTTAAGATATGCTAAAACAGTTCCTAACTCCCGTCAGTTAACAAGCTGCTGCATCCACATCATTGTCAGGAACTCAGGTCTAAAGACACTGAGCTTGTAAGAGCAAGTCTCGAAGCAAGCTATTCTGACCAGCCTCAGTCTTAACTGACTACGTTATTTGGGTCACGACACCCCGGAATGCGAAGCTAGTTCCTTGCTCTGTCATCTGCAATTAAACAGTCTTAAAGTCACTGAGACAGTGTTGCAGGTCTAAAAAGCTCAAATAACATTGGCGAAGCTAACATTACCCCGCAAGGGAGGCCCAACAAAGGCAACCATTATGCGTACAGGATTGCAAGGCTTGAAATGGTAATTGTCCCATCGAAAGTGCATTACAAAAGTACACTCCCGTCAAGCAATTCCAAGGCGGTAATGGAAAAAAGATTCACGGTGGTTAAAACCACCCGCGTCGTTTCCCTCTCAGGTCTAAAGACTCTGAGTTTCCCACTTACCGAGCTTTTTTATGACTACTGGCTACCTCGCCCTCGTTCTCCACGCCCACCTGCCTTTTGTCCGCCACCCCGAAAGCGACTACGTTTTAGAGGAAGAATGGCTGTTTGAGGCGATCGCCGAAACCTACATTCCCTTGCTACAAGTGTTTGAGGGGCTAAAGCGCGACGGCATCGACTTCAAAATTACCATGAGCATGACACCGCCCCTGGTGGCCATGCTGCGCGACACCCTGCTACAAGACCGGTTTGACGAGCACTTGGCAAAACTCGAAGAATTAGCAGAACTGGAAATCGCACACAACGCCGGCAACGGTCACGTCCGCTATTTAGCCGAACACTACGCGGCCCATTTCCATCAAGTCCGCAACTTCTGGGAAAGGTACGATCGAGATTTAGTCAAAGCCTTCAAAGAACACCAAGACACCAACAACCTCGAAATCATCACCTGCGGAGCCACCCACGGCTACCTACCGCTGATGAAAATGTATCCCGAAGCAGTTTGGGCACAAATTCAAGTAGCCTGCGACAACTACGAAGCAAACTTCGGTCGCCGACCAAAAGGCATTTGGCTGCCAGAATGCGCCTACTACGAAGGCTTAGAGCGGATGTTAGCCGATGCCGGCTTACGATACTTCCTCACAGACGGTCACGGCATCCTCTACGCCCGCCCACGCCCCCGCTACGGTAGCTACGCCCCAATTTTCACCGAAAGCGGAGTAGCAGTATTCGGTCGAGATCACGAATCTTCCCAGCAAGTTTGGTCATCGGAAGTCGGCTATCCCGGCGCCGCCGAATACCGAGAATTCTACAAAGATTTGGGCTGGGAAGCAGAATACGAATACATTAAGCCCTACATCATGCCCAATGGCCTGCGGAAAAATACGGGGATTAAATACCACAAAATCACCGGCCGGGGACTAGGTTTAGGCGACAAACAGTTGTACGATCCTTACTGGGCAAGGGAAAAAGCCGCCGAACACGCTAGCAACTTTGCCTTCAATCGCGAACGCCAAGTCGAGCACCTGCACGGGATTATGCAGCGCCCGCCGATTATTGTTTCGCCTTACGACGCGGAACTTTTCGGTCACTGGTGGTACGAAGGGCCTTGGTTCTTAGATTACTTGTTCCGCAAGAGTTGGTTCGACCAAAATACCTACGAGATGACGCATTTGGCGGATTATTTGCGGGGGAATACGACTCAGCAAGTTTGTCGCCCATCTCAGTCTAGTTGGGGTTTCCGGGGTTTCCACGAGTATTGGTTGAACAATACGAATTCTTGGATTTATCCGCACTTGCACAAAGCTGCGGAACGGATGATTGAATTGGGAAGTATGGAACCTGAAGACGAGTTGCAGTGGCGTGCTTTGAATCAGGCGGCGCGGGAAGTGCTGCTAGCTCAATCTTCTGACTGGGCGTTTATTATGCGTACAGGGACGATGGTTCCCTATGCGGTGCGGCGGACTCGATCGCACTTAATGCGCTTTCACAAGCTGTACGATGAACTGAAAGAAGGGAAAGTTGATTCTGGTTGGTTGGAGAAGGTTGAGGAGATTGACAATATTTTCCCTGAAATCAACTATCGCGTTTATCGATCGCTTTAAGGCTAGATCCCCCTAAATCCCCCTTAAGAAGGGGGACTTTGAGAAGATTCCTGTCCCCCCCTTCTTAAGGGGGGCTAGGGGGGATCTGGCCCCAACTATGACGAGGGATCTGGCCCCAACTATGACGAGCGATCAAACCCAACTATGACGAGGGATCAAACCCAACAAGTCCCCCTTCTCAAGCTATACTTGATCAACATCTTTCTTAACAATAAAGTTGACAAAATTCACTACTTATGAAAGATTAAACGGGCGATCGCTTCAAAGAGAAACCCATTCTGATAAAAAACCGTTTGTAGCGAGTCGGTTGCTGCTGCATCTTTTGCTCGATTTTCTCGCGCTTTTGCTTTCGCAATTCCCCATTAATTCCGAGTGCGACACTCTAGTTAATATAAGACTCTTCGCTGTCAGTAATTAAATCAAACAACCGGATATCTCGCAGGATTGCCGCCCCTTGTCGGGAACGCAAATTATTGCCCTCCCTCACTACTGTTGGTAATCCAACTTCTCAGAGATCTACCGTCGAATTTGCACCGGCGTAGGGATAGGAATCTAGATAGATATCAGCCAGTTGTAACACTGTTTTTACATCCTCGCGGTTCGCCAGGGTATCTAATAAAATTAATATGTAAATTATTGTAAATTTCTGCCAAATTGGCAACATAGTCTGGTGGCACGGGTTTTTAATGATTTTAGATAGCCAAATTTATAAGAAATACCCTGAAAACCCTGTGACTTTAGTCCAGGGATGAAAGGGCGTTGCAGGATTTATCCAGCCAGCCCTCTTTATGCAAGACACAAACCACATTCTGTTACCATAAAAATGTGGGATGGATACACAGACGCAGGTCTGGGAAGCAAATGCCTACCACAAGTAGCCATAGACTCAGCAATGGGCGAGTGGGTAGTGGGTTATTGACAAACCCTTTAAGCATCAAGATTTGGGTGGATTCATCCCCCAAAGTTTGTCCTTAAGAATCCCCGTGTCTTTAGACCGGGGAGTGTCAATGAGGGCTACCTACCTATACTGGTGTTAAGTTTTTGCGAGTTTGGCTGTTTGCTTTCTTTCCCACCTCAAAAGGAGGAAAAAAACATGGCAACACCCGAAATCAATGTAATCTACGGTACGGACGGCGATGATTCCCTCACAGGCACTGCCGGTAAGGACGAAATCTATGGCCGCAATGGCGATGACACCCTCGTTGGCCTTGAGGGCAACGACGCTTTGTATGGCGAGACAGGAAACAACAGTCTCAGTGGGGGTGGGGGCAATGACACCCTGGATGCTGGCGGTGACAGCAACACCCTGGATGGGGGTGCTGGCAATGACAGCCTCTTTGGAGTTTTCAGCGGCAATTCCAGTCTCGCGGGTGGCGATGGAGAAGACACGCTGCAAGGTGGCGACAATCAAACTTTGGATGGCGGTGCGGGTAATGACAGCCTCGCATCAGGTGGTGCTGACACCTTAGAAGGGGGTGCTGGCGATGATACGCTCAATGACGTATATGGCGGCAACCAATATCGCGACTCGGTGCTGCGAGGCGGTGCAGGTAACGATCGCTATCTAATCTATACTGAGCGGGCGAATCAACTGCAAATTCAGGATACTGGTGGGATCGATCGCTTAGACTTTACTGATTTTACAGGCTACAGAATCACTACCAGCCCTACTCTGTCCCTGTCGTTGTCACGGGGAAATACAGGCTTAGCCCGACAAGGCACGAGTTTAGTGATTGACACTAACAAAGACGGGATCGCGCTGGCTACGGATGTTGAAAAAGAAGTTGTAATTTTAGACTTCTTTGGTACTTCCCCAACCCTCGCAGGTACGGGCTTCATCGAAACCATCAACAACCTCTCTGGTAGCGAGATTCTCGCGGCTAATTTACCAGAGGCTACGACGCCCCCCGCGCCGACACCCACCGCGCCGACTCCCACCGCACCGACACCCACCGCGCCGACACCCACCGCGCCGACACCCGCACCCGTAGCGATTCCCGCGCCTACACCGTCTCCGATAGGCACGCCTGCACCAACACCAACGGGCACGCCTGCACCCGAATTCAATGTAATCGAAGGTACTACGGACGGCGATGATAACATCACAGGCACTGCCGGCGATGATGTCATTAATGGCTTTTCAGGCAGTGACATCATCAGTGGCTTAGAAGGCAACGACGTCTTGAACAGCAATGGCAGAAACAGTAGCCTTAGTGGGGGTGGGGGGAATGACATCCTCATTGGGGATGGGGAGAATAGCACCTTAGAAGGGGGTGCTGGCGATGACTCCCTGGGTGGAGGTGATCGCAGTCATCTCGCTGGTGGCGATGGAGATGACGTGCTGCTCAGCGAAGGCTCATCTTCAACTTTGGATGGCGGTGCGGGCGATGACACCCTCTTTGGTGGGGAGGGAAACCTCGTCTTAGGGGGAGACGGCAATGACGGGCTCATTGCTTACGAGAATAGCACCTTAGAAGGGGGTGCTGGCAATGACATCCTCCTGGGTTCCCGCGGCAGTGTGATACGAGGCGGTGCGGGCGATGACACCCTCTTTGGTGGGGAGGGAAACCTCGTCTTAGGGGGAGACGGCAATGACGGGCTCATTGCTTTGGAGAATAGCACCTTAGAAGGGGGTGCTGGCAATGACATCCTCCTTGGCTCCCGCGGCAGTGTGATGCGAGGCGGTGCGGGCGATGACATCCTCGCTGCTAGCGAGGGAAACCTCGTCTTAGGGGGAGACGGCAATGACAAGCTGATTGGTATCGGAGATGACATTACTTTAGAAGGAGGAGACGGCAATGACTATCTCGGAGCCAGTGGCAATAGCACCTTAGATGGTGGCGCTGGTGATGATACGATCAATACCCAGTATGCCAATTCCGGCAACGTGCTGCGGGGTGGTGCAGGTAACGATCGCTATCTCGTCTCCGACAGCCTGTCGAGTCAGATTCAGGATACCGATGGCATCGATCATGTGCAAATAGGTTTCGGCACCAGCACAAACCTTTCCCTGTCATTGGCGGCGGGAACTACAGGCTTAGGGCGGCAAGGTACCAGTCTGGTAGTTGACATCAACAAAGACGGGATAGCCAAGGCTGCGGATGACTTGGTGATTTTAGACTTTTTCGGTACTTCCCCAGCCCTCGCGGGTGCAGGCTTCATCGAAACTGTGGGCAACCTCTCTGGTACGGAGATTCTCGCGGCTAATTTACCAGACACACCCACCACACCGATCGCACCCACACCGATCGCACCCACACCCACCGCGCCCACACCGATCGCACCCACACCGATCGCGCCCACACCGATCGCACCCACACCGATCGCGATACTGATACCCACACCGGTTACAACATCCACACCCCCTCAAAGCAGCAGCCCGACACCCACACCCCCTCAAAGCAGCAGCCCAACACCCACACCGCCTTTCACTCCCACACCGGCTCAGACGATCGCACTGCCGATCGCACTCACAGTCACAAACGCACCCGCACCGACAGGCTCAGCGCCGGAGACTCTCGGCAGCAGTAGCAATGACGTGATTGTGGCGATCGACGCTAACAATCCCGTCTACGGCAACCAAGGAAACGACACCTTAATCGGCAATAGCGAAAACAACATCCTCTTTGGAGGTAAAGGAGACGACGCCCTATTTGGCGACGACGGCAACGATATCCTATTTGGCAACCAAGGTAACGACTGCCTTGCTGGAGGTGACGGCGAAGATACCGAGTTAGGAGGAAAAGGTGACGACGCAATCTTTGGTGGCGGCGGCAATGATGTCCTCAGTGGCGATCGCGGCAACAATACTTTAGACGGTGGCGATGGTAACGATACCCTCTACGGAGGCGAAAATAACGATACCCTGTTTGGCGGTAGTGGCAACGATTTCCTCTATGCCAAAGAAGGCAACGACATTCTGACTGGTGTTGACAGCACTGCTGCTAATCCTGGGCTGGGCGAAGTGGATACGCTGATTGGCGCAGAAGGCAATGATACTTTCTTGCTGGGAGATGCCACCAAGTTCTACTACAACGATGGCATTGATACCGGCACCGGTGGCGACTACGCTTTGATTGTTGGCTTTAACCCGACTGAAGATATCATCCAGCTTCAAGGTGCTCCTAGCACTTACCTGTTAGGCGATTCTCCGACAGGGTTGCCTGCTGGAACCGCTATTTTCAAGAAGACTGCGGGCGCAGATGAGTTAATTGCGATCGTCCAATCAGTTTCTTTCCTGGGTATTGACAGCCAAGCTTTCCGCTTTGTCTAAGGGTAAAGGGACTTGGCGATTGAAATCGCTTCTTGTCAAACTTTCGTCCGCTTGAGCGAGACTCAGAAATTTAAGCCCGATTAAGTCCTGTCTTTGGTGCAGGACTCTCTTTAATAACATACTTGTCTGGTGGAAGGGCGATCGGGCTCTAATCGGAATTATGCACCAACTCGATCTGTAATCTCAAATCTCAAATCTTAAATCTCAAGTCTCAAATCGCTTGACATCGCCAACCTAAATAGTTGCGAACAAACCAGCAAGGTGTGCAGTGCGTGCCTACTGTTGATTAGCATCAATTATTTGGTAGGTCTACCGTATTTTTACTGATTTTATGCCCGGTCTCGACTCGAACTACATCAAAAAATATACGTCCACTCGATCTAAATGCTAATCTATCTATAGGTAGATTTTTGCAAATGTAGTACAGCCCACACTGCGAACCTGATTTCTAGTAGTGGGGACTGGTTGCTATACCGATTAACTGAGCTGTAAGATAATCATTAGTTTCTAGGAGGCTTGGATGCCCGATCGCTCTGGATACACAATCGACTCTATTCTGCACGAAGGTGTCCAAACGATTATCTATCGGCTACGGCTCGCCACTCTCGATCGATCGGCTATACTCAAACTCCTCAAGTCAGAATATCCTCCCATCGCAGATATTACCAGTCTCAAGCACGAGTATCAAATCCAGAAAGACTTAGATGATCCCAGCATTGTCAAAGCTTATAGCATCGAAACTTTTGACGATCGCCTGGGGGTGCTTTTAGAAGACTTTGGCGGAGTCTCGCTCAAGCAAATGCTATCGACTCAAAAACTATCGCTGGCTAGTTTTTTGAAGATTGCGGTGCAACTCGCACAAGCTTTGATCTGTGTACACAAACACGACCTTATTCATAAGGATATTAAACCAGCCAATATTATTATCAACCCGATTAGCGGAATTGTTAAACTAACCGATTTTAGCATTGCTTCCCGCGTTAGTCAAGAAACTGGGACGCTCAATCCCGACCAAATCCAAGGAACCCTGGCCTATATGTCGCCGGAACAAACAGGGAGAATGAACCGCACCCTTGACTACCGCAGCGACTTCTATTCTCTCGGCGTTACCTTTTATGAAATGCTGGCGGGACAGTTACCTTTTCAAAGCAATGACCCTCTTGAACTGGTTTATTGTCATCTGGCTAAGCAACCTGTATCGGTGCAGCAATTCAATCCTGAAATACCGGACGCGATCGCACAAATTGTCGCGAAACTGATGGCAAAAAATCCCGAAGACCGCTATCAGAGTGCCTTGGGACTGTTGGCAGATTTGCAGCAATGTTTTGACAAATTTCAAACTACAGGTAAGATGATCGCCGAGCTAGAAAACATGAATTATTGGGCAGAGAATGCCCCGGTAAATTTTCAGTACAAGGAGGATTTGGCAGCAGCCGAACGCTGTCGGATGTTGGGACAAACTTATGAAGCGATGGAATTGTACGATCGGGCAATTCAAGGAGCCGTCGAAAACGGTTGCATCGAGGCAGAAGCATTAGTCAATGAAATCGCTGCTAAATTCTATCTAGAACTCGGCAAGAAAAAGATTGCCAAAGCCTACATGACTGAGGCTTATTTCTGTTACGCTCGATCGGGAGATACTGCCCAAGCAAAACATTTGGAAAAACAATATCCAGAGCTGATATTCGCCACCCAAAAGAACGCAGATTCCGAACCAGCGGCTGCAAGTAGCAGCATCGCACAGGTAAAAAGCTGCACAACAACCAGCAGCAGGATTCTAGATTTAGTCGCGATCGTGAAAGCCTCTGTCGCCATCCAGAGCGAAATTACTTCAGATAATTTACCCCGCACTCTTCTGCACATCCTTCTAGAAAGTGCAGGCGCTGAAAAGGGCTGTCTGATTTTGAAAAAGTCCGATCGCCTATTTATTGAAGCCATTGATTGCGGTCAAGATTTTGGTGAGATTGTCCTGGAATCTACACCCGTTGAAACCAGCGAAGACGTGCCAATTTCGCTGATAAATGAAGTCGCCATAACTCAAAAGCCTGTAGTTGTCAACAATCTCGCTGCTGAAAAAAATTACCAAACCGATCCTTACATCCAACGCCAGCAACCCAAGTCGGCGGTGTGCGCTCCAATTTTTTATCAAGGTAAGTTAATCGGTATCTTTTATCTCGAAAACAATCTAACAATAGGTGCTTTCACGATCGCCCGCTTGGAATTGCTGCAACTCCTCACATCCCAGGTGGCCATCGCCATCAAGAATGCCCGTCTTTATGCCCGCGAACAACAAAACTCCAAGCAGTTGCAGCAATCTTTGCAGGAATTGCAAGAAACACAAGTTCAACTGGCACACCAAAAAGAACAATATCGCAGGATTTTTGAAGCCGTCACTGATGGCATTTATATCAATGATTTGGAGACGGGAGAAATCGTTGAAGTCAATCCAGCAGTGCTTCGCATCTACGGCTATTCCTATGACGAATTTGTCCGCTTAGCCCCTACCGATTACATTCATCCTGACAGTTTTCCCCGGTTCGCATCCTATCTCGAAACTCTGCGGGCGAACCAACCTTTTCAGTGTCAAAATGTTAATATACGGAAAGATGGCACGCTTTTCGATTTGGAAGTGTTCGCAACAACTTGTACTTACAATAACAAACCCCACGGATTGGCAATTTTGCGGGATATTAGCGATCGCAAACAAGCTGAAAATGCCTTGCGGAAGTCGGAAACCCAACTTGCAGAGCAACAAGAAACCCTGAAAGCAATTCTCAATGCCGCTCCGATTTGGATTTGGATGAGCAATCTCAAAAATCAGATTCAGTTCGTGAACAAAACCTTCTGCGAAAATGTGGGAATTCCGGCAATTCGTTTTATAGAATCAGAACATTACCGAGACTTTTTAGGCGACGAAATAGCCGCCAACTGCCAGGCCTCAGACAGTGCCTGTTTAGCTCAAGAAACGCCGCATTTTTCTGTAGAATTGCTGCCATTTGTGGACGGAAAAATTCACAATGTGGAAGTGACAAAAACCAAAATTAAAGATCCGCAAGGCAAGGCGATCGGGATTATTGGTTTAGGCGTTGATGCTACGGAACGGGCGCTGGCAAAAGTAATGGCGCAAGCACAGAACGAACATTTAGAAAATGCTTTGCAAGA
>Ga0316607_1000707_pt1 | contig 11214 bp, 16 predicted proteins | sample MIS2016062E_MG_FD_207674 | JGI IMG/M metagenome (GOLD analysis project Ga0316607, IMG submission 207674) | Microbial mat bacterial communities from Middle Island sinkhole, Lake Huron, Michigan, United States - MIS.2016.062E | ecosystem: Environmental > Aquatic > Freshwater > Lake > Sediment...
ATTTGTATTATTTCATCATGAGTTTTTTTATTAAATTTGATAGCTTTTGCATACGTAAATGCAAAATCTTCAAAACTTTTAAAATGTTTAGCTATATTTTTCATAGGAAATGATTTATTTCCTGATGTTATGAACATGGGATAAGCTGCTAAAAGTTCTATACCCATTTCTCCAGAAGTTTTAAAATATTTTTTGTAAAAATCAACACTAAATGTTATTTTTTTAGGATCAAAACTTTCACCTTCTCCTGGTATATTATAAGATTTACTTATTATATTCTTTTCTTGTAACGAGGCCAAAGTTGACTTTGGCACACTGTCTTTTTTAGCTTGTGTAAAATATCTATATAAACTATCTTCATCTCCTTCTTCAAGGAGAATTAGCAATTGAATAAAAAACCACTCTTCAGCGGAAATTCCCAATGCAATCATAGTATCAAGTTCCTTATTTAGCTCAAGCTTTAATTTTGTCATACTATATTTTCTACTCCTAATGGAGTAATTATTCTACAATATTTATAATCATCTATATTACTATAGAATCTATTTTTTAATTCTTCTAATTCTTCTATAGTTTCAAATGGAACTATATAATCAGTTTGATCATCTATAAACTTATACTTTCCCATACCTATTTGAACTATTTGATCTCCATCAATTATAGAACTACAAGTATAGCATATAAGTTTTTCTCCTTCTTTTCCTTTTAAAGGTTTACCACAATTTGGGCAATTTATTGTCATTTAAAATCTAAATAAAAATTTATTTTCTTTATGTACTTTATCTTGAATTTCTTCATTTTTAAGTACTAATTTTAGTTGTTCCTCATCAATTGTAATAATATCAGAATCTTTAGAAGCTTTTCTAACAATTTTGTTATCGTTAAGCTTTTTATCTTAACTTCTATATGTTACCATATAGTTCAGCATATATTTTCATCCTCTGATAGGTAGGATGTGGACACTCGTGGATATATTATATTCTAAATTAAATATAATTTAGTTTCAATATCTATGCGTTACAATATTAATATATGTTACAATATTAATTATCTCGATGTTGTCCCATAGGGATTTTCTTCGAATTTGCCCATTATTATTCTAGAAAATTACTTTTCTAGCTGGCTTTATCTTCTATAGGTATATATTTGTCAGATGTATACATCTTAAAATTTGTATTTGGAATTAAATATGGATTAGATTTTGTATTCTTTATATGTTTCTTTAGTGTAGAAACTGAAGAACATTTTATATAATCTACAGCCATTTTTATATTTTTAAAATAATGTAATTTTTTTAATTTTTCTATAATAAGAAATGATATTCTTTTATCCTGAGTTTTGTAAGTCAAAATATTTTTATTAACATAATTTTTTAAGGTTATTATATTATTAAATTCTTTAGATAATACAACAAACTGTCCTTTTAATAAAGCTTTATCAACCTGACTATTTTTTAAAGTACCACACTTATTATATAATATATTAGCTGCTTCTGATAAATGAGTACATTTTTTAATTAATTTCCAGTTAATTATATCATATATATAAACATTAGTTTTATATTTAGAAGCGTTTGTAAATCCTGATTCATACTTATTTTGTAAAGTATTAGAAATTTTTAACTTTGTTTCTGTATTTAATGAAAAATTAATTACATCTGTTTGTATATTATATTCAGGGTTAAAAAAATCTATCATTTGTTGTTCTTTATTAAATTGTTCTATTTCAGAACAAATACATAATATACCATATTCAAAACTATCTTCACCATATTTATTCCAAGCATTTTGTAAATGCTGATTACTATGTTTAGAATTTTTTAAATCCCAAACATGTTTTTTTAATCTTTTTTTAAGATTTTTTGAAGAACCTATATATTTATAACCATTCTCTAAATTAGTTAAAATATATACTCCACATCTATTTTGTAAATTATTATTTATTAATTTCATATTTATTTTGTTATTAATTACAAATTTAATAAATAATTTTTACTGTACCAAATAATACTCTAAAAATTTTTACCACTCTTCTTCAACGGTTCCACGTAATATTAGATGAAATATTTCAGATGTTTTATCACCCTCTAATCTTATTGCTCTTCCTCGTTTTTGAGCAAAACTTATAGCTGAGGAATTACCTCCTAACATTATTCCTAAATTAACCCCTTTAATATCTGCCCCAACTTCTAATTTCTTACAATTATTTATTACTCCTTCTACAGCCGTATTAAACTCATCTTCTATAAGCTTTAATTTTTTAGGAGTTAATTTTGAGTGTATTATACTTCCCACACCTATTTTCTCTGCAATTTCAATACTTTGAGAAAAAGTAATTGCCTTACATTTAGGTCTAAATGCTAATATTTCTTGAGTTATTAATACTTTAAAAGGATGATTAAATATAAATTTCTTTCTACCTTGTAAAGCTCTATTAAATCCAAAAGTATGAAGATCTACTTCTTTACTAGAAAGAAAATTATCCTTGGCGTACTTCCTTCTATTAATCACATTTCCAAGCATAGACATGGCTAAAGAAAAATCATAATTAAAAAAAGAAAAATGACCAATAAATTCTTCAGTCATTTTTTTGTATTCAGTTAGATCTACGTCCAAGAGTACTTTATATTCTCGAAAGGGAGCTAACCATTTATTTTCAATACATTCTTTTAACGTTACCTCATCACAGATAGGAGCAAATCTTTTTATAAGTACTTCCTTTCCATCTAATCTTTCGATGGTAGCTGTTAATCCTAAAATAATTTTATAATCTACTTTTTGAAAAACTTGTAAAAAAGTATCACTAGGGGTGCAGTGGATCTCATCAACTATTAGAAAATCAACTACTTGTGTAGTTTTAACTACTGAGTTTATAACTCCTACTTTAACTTCTTCTAGTTTCCATTCCTTTAACAATCCAGTCCATTGCTCTTTTAAATAAAGAGTAGGGACTACTACTAAAGCTGTAGTATTAGGATTGTTTTTAAAGAACCATTTTATGGCTCGAAGGGCCAGACGTGTTTTTCCAAATCCCGTACTAGCTATAATACTTGATATACAGCCACTTGCAATCCAAGCTTTTAAAGCTTTTGTTTGACGTTCATCTCTAGTCATTAATGGGCCCAATATTTAGCAATAACTCCTTCTGCGTATAAAGGTATTGTAGGACAGAAAGGTACACCTCCTGAAACCATAGCCAATTCCAATATCTCTTTCCACTCTTCAGCTATATTTTCAGGTACTTCTAGTAAAATTTCATCATAGATAAAGTTAACTATTTTTACAGTGTTGAATAATTTTTCTTTGTTAATCCTATTAAACAGTAAAACTAAAGCATACTTACTTATAGATGAGGAAGTTCCCTGAATACGATAATTCTGTGCCTTTCTCTGTATTTCACCTTTTAATTTAAAATAAGCTTTTACTTTGTCTCTCAAGACAGTATCTGTATCTTTATTTTCTCTATAGTTTCTCCAAAAATCGTTATCTCTAGTCTCAGAATCTATCAATTTAAATTCTTCAAAATTAGGGATAAAGTATTTATGTTTAGTTATATCATTAAATTCAATATAACCAGTTTCTACTGCATTTTTATATACCCGTTTAAAATAAGCTGGTAAATCAGGAAATGCCTTAAAATATGCATTATAGACAGATTCTCCTTGGGCCTCTGAAATATTACAACTTCTAGCAATAGTAGTGCCATTACCTCCATAAGCAATAGCAAATCCAGCAGCCTTAGCTAACTGTCTCTTGTCTTTATGCTTACTTTTTATTTCATCTACAGACAGATTTTCTAATTCTGAAAACATTTTACTCGCTACAAAACTATGCTGATCACCAAAACCTGTTTGAAAGAATTCTATCATTCCTCTATCTTGTGATAAATTAGCAAGTACGACAGTTTCTTGCCCACTATAATCACAATCTATAAGTGTGTTTCCGTATTCAGAAACAAAACATGCTCTTGTTTCAGGATCAGAAGGTAAGTTACACATATTAGGTAAATTCCTATATTTATCTCCAGAAGAAATTCGAGTAGTGTCCATTAATTGACTAAAATTAGTATGAATCCTACCAGTAGAAGGTTCTATATACTTTTGCCAATTTTCTCCATAAGTACTACATTCTTTTTGGAATTCTTTATATTTTAAATAAATAGGAATTATAGGAAAATCAAACTTTTGCTTCTCCAGGATTTTTGCATCTACTGAATTTCTTTCTTCTCCTGATTTCCATTCTTTAGTATTGACACCTAAAGACACAAAAAACTCTAATACTTGCGTAGGAGAGCTCCAGTTCATTAGACATTTACGTTCTGTAGAGAATAAATCTAATTGTGTGTCAAAATATTTTTTATGATTATTATCCCAAAGGTACTCATTTAAGGACTTTTCTGAAAGTAAAAATGCTTCTTTATTTTTACTAAATTTAGCCATCCATTGTTTCATGTCTAGTTTAATACCAGAATGTTCTATGTATGCTAAAACTTTACAAAAAGCATTTTCTAAGTTAATTGCCTCCATTAAATCATATTTCTCTAATAGAGCTATTTGAGCTTCCATTATAGGAATTAAATCCTCAACATCTGCTAGAGCGTAATTGACTACTTTTTCAGTCAGACCATTATAAATGATAGTGCCTCTTACACTTTTATCAAGCACTACTCCACAATACTTAAAAGCAATATCTTTTAAAGTTCTATGATCGTATTGTAATCCATTAGTTAAAAGAATCTCTGCTAAATATGTGTCAAAAATATTTTTAGGCACTATACCATGATAATATAAAAAACGTAAATCAAACTTTAAGTTTTGTCCTACAAGAATTATATCTGATTCTATTAATGTTTTTAAAGATTGGATATTTACATAACTATGGTCAAACAAAATCTGAAATTTTTTTGTTCCAAATTGACTACAAAGTAGTTTATCTTGAAAACAATTTAATCCCATAGTCTCTGTATCAAAACCAAGTATTTTTTCTTTCTCTAACATTGATAAAGCTTTTTCAAGAGAGATGGATTCAACTCCATTCATCTCAAATAGTCTAGAGTTTGTGACTATATACTTCATTAATGCTATTTTTTACTATTTATCACTTTATTCAACTCTCCAATTTTCTTTTCCCAAAAATAGATGTGTTTTTTAACATCATCTTCAAGATTATATAAAATACGTTTTCTTAAAGTTTTTAATTGATCTGTTGTAAGTTCACTATATTTTCTACTTTTTAAAGTATTCATAGCTCTAAATTGAGTGTAACTAAGACCTAAAGGAGTTATAGATAAACTTATTTCAGGTGATAATTTAAGTCTTTCTTTAATAACATCTCTTTTATCTTTTTCTACTCCTAGTTCATCAACTTCATACAAATCTTTTTGTTCTTCTTTTGTAAACCATAACCCTTGCTTTGTAATAAAAGAAAGAGTAATATGTTTTCTGTCAAATCTCGATTTTGTTATCATTAGGCTTTTTATCCTAATTTCTTACACTTCTTTTTTGTGTAAGTCCCGCATACATTTTCATCCGTTCTGGATGCAAACCACTCTTGGAGATATTTTATTCTAATTAATTAGGTTCAATCTCTACGCTGTACGATGGTATAGATTTTTTATATCTATACTTATCTCGGTATTCCCATCACAGAGTTCACCGATATTGGTTTGTAATAATCTTTTAGTTCCCTAAAAGAACGGCAAAATAATCATATCTTTTTTTCTTTCTATTCAAATAAATTGATGAATCCTCGTACATATATTGGAATTCTGGCTTTATATAGTTTAATAACTTCTTCTATATTAAAAACACCCGCATGTCTACTTTTAATAACATTAACTTCCATTTCTTTAAGTTTTCTTAAGATTGTGGAACTGCTTAAAAGAGTTCTTTTACTTATTTCTTCTGCACTTAAATTTTCAATGGTATACATTAATTTAATCTGCTCATCAAATTCATTTGAAATTTTTTTCATATTTTATTTTTATAATTTATAATCACAAAATTACAAAAATATTTATATAAAACTAAAAATAAAGATATATTATCTAATTTTACCTAATTGATCTAGACATCCATCTATAAGCATAGGAATGGAAACACTTCTAAATTCGGTTGGAACATTTAATATATCTGATAATAATAAATTTTTGGTATCAATTATACCGTAATTATTATTTCTTAAATTCGTTTTTACTGCATCTAATATAGAAATACGACTATTTCCAATACTTTCTGAGTGTCTTAAAAACAACTCTGTGCTACATCTTAATTGTTGATCTAGTATTTCTTTTAATAATACTAATCTACCTGGATTATTCTTGTCTTTTGAATTTAACATAGATTGTGAATGATTTAAGAATTGTTTAAGTTCTTCTTCTGTACAATCTATTAATTTAACCTCTTTTTGAAATACTCCTGAAGTGCTTCTCACTTTAGGAAATTTCCAGGTATAAGAAGATATATCTTCTTCTTTATCTTGTAAAGCTTTAATAAGCTTTTCTTGTAATTCTCCCATTATCTTCTATTTAACTAACAGTTCTTTATGTACTGTTTTATCATTTTTAACGATATGATCATCAGATATAAAAGACTGGAAATAATTACCAGAATATTTATAAGATATCATAGTTCCAGTATTTTTATCTTTCCACATATCAGTTAAAGCATTTATAAAAATATAGGTTAAGAATCCTTCTTCACCTATATTAATTTCATTATATCCTTGCCAATTAGGTAATTTAGTGACACATATTAACTCTGAATTTATTAGATTTTCAAATATAAATACAGTATAGTCACCTAGGCGTTTAGCTCTCAGTATAACATTAATTGTTATTCCGTGTTGTTCCATATTAAAACCCCGTAGTTTTACGAGTAGTGAACTTAGAACTAGAAATAATAGTACTCATGTCTTTTAGACACAAAATAGATTCTTCTATACTTTTTCTAAATATAAAAGCATTTTTAACAAACTCTCCTAAATGAGCAATACTCAACCCTTCAGTTTTCTTAACAATTTCTTCTAAATCAATTTCTTCTAAATCAGAAGGGTGTATTTTTCTTTCTAAATAAAATCTTCTTACTTCAGTCGAAGGATAATCAATTAAATACCTCTTATCAAAACGAGAAGGTCTATTTAAAATTCTATCTTGTAACTTCTCAGGATAATTAGTACATGCTAAATATACAACATTACTTAATTGATAGGTTCCATCTAATACATTAAGTAGCATTGTTTCAGCTTCTCTTACTGCAGCAATACCATCTAAATCTTCCATAAGTACTAAGATAGGAGTAGTAGGTTGAATATTACGAAATACTTTACCTATTGAATCTGTATAAATTTGAAGATCGTTTACAGTACTTATACTTACTACTATTCCTCCTCTATTAATAATATCTCTTGATAAAAGAGAAATAATACTAGTTTTTCCACATCCAGGAGGTCCATATAATAATATTCCTCTTTTATATGCAAATTTATAATTTAAGAATTTTTGTTTATTTGACCAAAAATATTGAATATCTTCTAAAATAGAGGTAAGAGTAGGATTAGGTAATAATAAAAGTTCGTCTAATACTATTTCTTTCTTAACAAAAACAGGCCATTGATTACTACAATCCCAATTTATTTTATACGAACTAGGAGGAAGCAGAGGAGTATTATTTACTGGAGCAGCCGGAATAAATTCACCAGGTCTATATTCTATCCATTCTTTATAATATCCTCTACTTTTTTCTTCTAATTCAATTTCTTTTTCTAATGTAGAATTTATAAGTATAGGAGTACTTATATTTTCTAATTTTCTTTTTAATACCATTATTTTTTAATTATTTCATCGATGTCTTGTACTTCAAAACCTGCAGCATGAAAGTGACCTCCCCCTCCAGTATATTGACTAGCTAGAAGACTAACATCAATCGCTTTTATACTACGTAAACTAACTTTCCAAAACTTGCCTGTATAGCAGAATCCTATTATTATGTCATGTTTACGTTCATCATAGATACTTTTAAATGTATCTGAACTTATTCCTGGAACATTAAGACAAATAGCTCTATATCCTTTAAAAGTAGTTTCAAATGAATAATGTTTACATGTATAAGAATCTGTTTCTTCTACATATTTTGTAATATACTTTCCTTTCTCAATTACTTCTGGAACAGTTCCAATAGGTAAACTGAAATCATCAATCGTAGAAATTATACTTCTCATTGCATATTGAAATGGAACTATTTTTTCTTTCCAATTAGACAGTTTACTAGATCTCCAAGTATCATAATCTCCTAATAAAGTTATCCATTCTGGAGTTGGTTTATCTGGAAATAAGTATTCAAAAGTAAGTTCACAAGCAGATTTACTACTATCTAAAATACAAATAGGTTCTTCATCTATTTCAATTAAAGCTTCTGTAAATTCATTTATGAATCTTTGGTGATGATCTATTATTGTTAAGTTATCTCCTAGTAATTTAGTAATCCTAATCATTTCAGGTATAGGAAAACTAATATCTGTCATTATAACTTCTTCAGTTCCATCAATAAGTGGATAAGGTTGCCCATAATCCCATCCTATCATTGTAGCATCGGGATATTTTTCTTTAATGATTGCACCCGAACACAGACCATCTAAGTCCTTTGAATGATGTACGCCTAACATATTGAATTATAAATAGTTAGATTAAAACACTCTTGTCTTCCGTGAAAATTTATTTCTGGCATATATTTATATTTTTTAAATTGTTCATGATGTCTTTTCCCCTTTTAAATACTTAACAACTTCTTCAAGTTGATCGATATGAGTTTCATCCAAAAGTAGATTATCCCACTCTCCATAAGTGGCCCTCATGTTAAATATATACTTAAGAGCAGCTCTCACTCTTTGAAAGAAATTACGATATGTTATTAGGTGTACGTGTAGAGTCACTACGCCTTTGTACATACTTATTATAGCTTGATGTTGTAGTGAGCAACAGCTCATCAGCACTAAGTTTTTTTTTGCTTTCATCTTTAAATAGTTTAATTATTTCTTCTAATGATATAGGTGTAAAATTATTTCCATCTACTCCAGCATCAAACCAATTTCGATACATACGATCTTCTGGATAACTATGTAAATGACCACATATATATTTTTGATCAGTCTCATGATTTGCAGCTGCCTCAGCGGGATCGTGTACCAATATAAAATCATAATTTTCTCCAGTAATATGTAATCTATCATGTATTTCTACAAAAGAATCTATTGGAATAGTTGCTTTTTTATCATGATTTCCTTTTATTAAAATCTTCTCTCCATTTAATTGATCAAAGATTTCTTTCATCTTTTTCTTAGAATAACTCATAGTAATATCTCCTACTACATAAACTAGATCTTCAGGTTTTATAACTGAATTCCACTTATCTATAAGAGTTTTATTCATTTCTTCGATTGAAGAAAAAGGTCTATTACAATATTTTACGATATTCCAATGTCCATAATGAGGATCTGTTGTGAACCATATTTTTCTAGTCATCTTCATCCAATTCTAAACATTCTTCTATTTTATCGCAACAACAATTCTTTTCTGATAGAAAACAATTACAACAATAAATATTAGAATGTACATTTAAACTTACTTTTTTAAACTCTTTATCAGAAGTAGAATTATAATTACTACGTATTTCAGCATTAACTATTTCTCTTTCAATCTGGGATAAATCTTGGTATTTTAACATAACGATCTATTTATTAATTACTTACGATTAAAATCAGAAGGAATTTCCGTACCTACTATAGAATTGCACCAATGTATAATATTAGAACGATCTATAGACATAATTTCATTTAAGGCTTTTTGAACTAATTTAATAGTTTCTAAACTTATATTAGAAGATTTCATATTATAAGTCCCTTTTTCGCAAGCAGATATTGCAGTTAGACTATCACAATAAATATTACAATCTAAATTATTATCATATCTATATTTAATAGCAGTAGCTAAACCGAGTACCTCACCTGTGTTATTAGTACCTTTTTTATAAGTAGGAGATCTATAGATTAATTCTTTCGAATCCGACCATACCATTTGAAATTCCCAAAAATCTTCTTTAATAGAAGAGGAAGCATCTACCGTTATGTGATGTCCCTCTGGATAAGAAGTTAAAATATTTTCTATAATATTAATAAATTCTTCAGCATCTTCTTTATTAGTAAAGCTTTTAAATTTAGCTCCTTTAAATCCTTTTACAGCCTTTTGACAAGAATTCCAATCTAAATATACTTTAGGTCCCTCTAGTCCATTACGTACTGCATAATATTTCATTACCAGTAATAATAGGTTCCTTCAACAATAATATCCATTTCTTCTAAAGAAATTTTATTATTATCAACTACTTTAAGAGATTTACCGTAAGGAATATCACTATCTACCTGTAGTAGAAATATACTTCCGTCTTCGGTATCTAAAGTTATTACACAATCACCTACATAATCTTCAGAATCAATACTAATAATTTTACCAGGCTTAAAACTAACCGATAATAAATCATTTTCAAGAAGTACTTCTTCTAGCTCCGATAAAAATTCTGTGTTTGTTCCTTCTAATAGAAGATCTTCCTTTATATCCCAATCTTCTGGTATTGCAATTGTTATTAATTTACTCATTTTATTTATTTTTAAAGTTGTTCTTCATATTTAACACAAATAATGGATTTTACTAGAATTTTTCTAGATATATAATATAAATCGCCATGATTAGATACTATTTCAAGAATATCAGTATTTCCTTTTACAGCTTGTATACAGACTTCCTTTAATATAGATAATTCCTCTTCGGTTCTTTCTATAAATTTAGATCTTAATCTAAAAGTTTTATATGTAATTTCTAAAGAAGTTCTCATAATTTAAAGATTTTTCCACATCTTTTACAATTATACTCCCCATAATTATCAGGAATGCCTCCTCTAATGTCATCTTCTTTCTTGTGTATGTTGTAATAGTTAATACTCCACCAACATACAAACCAATTTCTAATTTTGGAAACCATCTATTAAGTTTGAAATTTGTTGATCACAACATTTTATAAATATCGCATTACGATATCTTATTATTTTATTAGCATATTCTATTATTTCTCTTTTAATAGGTTCTCCTACTTTAATATCCATAATAGATTTTTCATCAATTGCTATTAATCTACCCTCTTCGAAAGTCATTCCGATAGAGCCTTTAT
>Ga0316607_1000709_pt1 | contig 11191 bp, 3 predicted proteins | sample MIS2016062E_MG_FD_207674 | JGI IMG/M metagenome (GOLD analysis project Ga0316607, IMG submission 207674) | Microbial mat bacterial communities from Middle Island sinkhole, Lake Huron, Michigan, United States - MIS.2016.062E | ecosystem: Environmental > Aquatic > Freshwater > Lake > Sediment...
GCCCTTCACCAAATTAAACCGATGATTGAAACGATGCCGATTTCGCAGATTAATGAAGCAATGGATAAAGTAGTAGCAAATAAAGCTCGTTATCGAATTGTTTTAGTTTAATCATTAGGGTGCGTGTTATTGAAATATCACGCACCTTATTCCTTCAGAAACAGGAGTTATATCAATTCCGGTTGCACCGTCAGGTGATTGTTGACGGTTGACGGTTGACAGTTAACGGTTGACGGTTAACAGTTAACAGTTAACAGTTAACAGTTAACAGTTAACAGTTAACAGTTAACAGTTAACAGTTAACAGTATCTTACGTTTAATTAGGTGGATTTACCTAAAAGTTGTTGAATAGTGGTTGCCAATTGCTTCAGCTTAACTGGCTTAGTCATATAATCATTAGCACCAGCTTCTAAGCAACGATCGCGATCGCCCGTCATAGCCAAAGCAGTCAAAGCAACAATCGGCACATCGACCAAGTTTGGATGGCGGCGAATCTGCTGCATAGCTTCTATTCCATCCATCCCAGGCATTTGGATATCCATCAAAATCAAATCAGGCTGCTGATTTATTGCCATATCAATAGCTTCTTGACCATTTTTAGCCTGCATAATCCGATAGCCCTTAGCTCCCAGGTAGCTAGAAACCGTACTGATATTGGCTTCATTATCTTCTGCTAAGAGGATCAGGGGCAGCTCGACAACAACAGGTTGAGGAATGACTTCAGATATAGCGATCTCTTCCAGACTTTGAACTGGATCGGGAGATAGAGATAAAGTTAGGTTTGGCTGGTTTTTTGTGAGGCACAGATAAGGCAACCGGACAGTAAAACAGCTACCTTTTCCCATTTCGCTATGAAGGCTGATATCCCCTCCATGTAGTTCGACAATTTGCCTCACCAGCGCCAGTCCCAACCCTGTACCTTCGTATTGACGGTTGAGTTTACTGTCCACCTGCACAAAGGGGCGAAAGATTTTGCTCTGATCGTTAGAATCAATGCCAATGCCTGTATCAATCACAGAAATACAGAGATAATACCTGTTTTCCAAAGGACAGGATTCTAAATTTGAGTAAAGCTGAGACATCTGCTGTGGCTTAGTCAAAAGTATCTGTTCTGCTAAGTTTATTTCTATCTGTTCATAGTACACTTTTATGCTTACTTGCCCTCCGGCGAGGGTAAATTTAACCGCATTAGTCAACAGGTTGATCAACACCTGTCGGATGCGGCGTTCATCTAGAAACATTTCTCTCAGATCTGGCGGTAAGATCAAATTTAGTTTAATCTTTTTTTTGAAGGCCTGTGATTTAACAAAGTCCAAACTGGATTGGCAAAGATGCGCGACTGAAATTGAGGTGCAATCTAGTAATATCTGTCCAGCTTCAATTTTGGCCACATCCAGAATATCATTGATCAACGACAGCAAATGAGAACCACTCCGCTCAATGGTTTGCAAGGCTTTAATTTGTCGCTCATTCACCACGCCAAAGACGCCTTCTTGTAGCCCTTCAGTCATGCCTAGAATGGCATTTAAGGGAGTGCGAAGTTCGTGACTCATACTAGCGAGAAACTCGTCCTTAAGACGGGTGGCACGGGTGAGTTCCTCATTGGTTGTTTCCAATTCAACTTCATATTGTTTGCGATCGGCAATATCTGTAATCGTACCAATCGCCCTGACAGATGTACCATGCTTATTTTTTACCACTTGCCCCCGCGATAAAAACCAATGGGTCGTACCATCCGCCTTGAGGAGACGATGTTCGCAAGAAAACTCAGAAGTTTTTTCTTCTAAATGGGCTTGTAATGCTTGTAAAAACAGGGGGCGATCGTCAATATAAATATAATTTACCCAGGTCTTAAGATGAAAATTATTGCTGAATTCAAAATTTTCATAACTCAGCCACTCTTGAATACCTCGATCTAAAATAAATATATTGGTTTTCAGATCCAAATCCCACACCCATACTTTGGCCGCACGGGTGGCTAATTCATAGCGTTGGGCAACCTGGGCATATTTACGCTCAACTATTTCTAGTTCCATTTGCTTGTAGGCTTTTAACTCTCGAAAAACCGCTGCAAATGTGGCCCCTAAAAAACTAATTTCATTGTTAGGCAAGGTAGGCAAATAAAACACATCTTGACCTTCACTCTGGATAATGGCTAGATTAATTTTATCTAAGGGAGATAACACTAATCGCCGAATTAGCCAACTCATAAATACTAGAATTAGCAAGGCACTGACTGCCATCGTCAGAATAGAAGATAAGGCACTTTGCAATGCGTCTTGCTCCATTTTTTGCAGATCCATGACGGCGATCGCTACTCCTCGGTGTTTCGTATCCGCCGTAGAACCAACCCCTACTTGATTGAATAAAGTGCTACTAAAGGGCAGCATTTGCACCACAACAGTTTTTCCCTGCAAAACCGTGCGGATATTCTTGTCTATCCCCTGCTCAGAAACCTGTTCCCAGGTTAAGGCCAGAGTTGGGTGAAGTTTGGCATAGTGGCGGTCCTCGATCGAATTTAGGGCAAATTCATTGCTATGGGCCAGCAAAATTCCTTGAGGATCGACAATGGAAACTTCTATTACTGCCGGCAACGTAGCATAGTTTTGAACAATGCGTTCTAAAAGAAGCATTTCTTTAATTTCAATCAATCCTTCAGAAGCAAATTCAAGCCCATAGGTAATGCTCTCTGCTCGTTGTTGTATTTGTTCCTCCAGATTGTGCCGCAGGGAAGCAGAAGTAATCGACAATGTGGCGATACTAATCACAATTAAAGATAAGGCAAACCCCCCCAGCAATTGCTGAAATAGTTTGCGTTTATGAAATCGTGTTGCCTTTTTCATTGCTGCCAATTTTTAGTAGCTTTGACGATTGGTTGAGCGTTAATTTCTACATAATCGCGAATGAGCCGCCCGTGCCGAGGATCTGCTAATAACAATTGTCTAGTCTGTTGCGAGGCTGATTGTAACCGGCCACCTTCAAACATTCGGCGATTCATTTCCAAGTCACCTTTTTTCAATCCTGCGTAATCTTTTGCAAATATTTCCACTGTTGTTCCAAGTTGTTTTGCGACAGAAGCAAAAACTTCCTGCGGCTTGGTTTCTAGATCTTTCATTATATCAAACCAAGTTTCAATAAACCGGAGCAATTCATCTTGTTTAGTCGTGGTAATACTCGAACGAGTTGCTAATCCATCAATCACCACACTATCCACATCCGCAGTGGTATAGATGACCTTTCTACCTTCTGCTTTAGCGGTATTTGATAAGAGCGGTTCCCAGAGTACAGAAGCATTAACTTGGCCTTGCTTCAGCAAGGCGGCTCCCCGTTCATTGATTGCATCCACAATTTCTATCTCATTTGGTTGAAGTTGATTCGCCTTGAGCGCTTCCAACAAAACTAAGTGAGGAACAGTACCGAGCTTGACACTGACTTTTTTACCTTTTAAATCTTTAACCGAGGTGATTTGAGACTCAGCCACAATGCCATCAGAACCAGTAGAAATATCGGCAACCATAATATAAACAGGCGCCTCCTGACTAGGATCGACCTGAATAACTTCAGCCAAGGGAACAAAACTGGCATCTTGTGCGCCCCGCATGGTAGCCCGGATATTGTCTTGCTGATTGGTAAAGCGGACAAATTCTACCTCTAAACCATGTTTGCGAAATAGCCCTGTTGCTTGGGCATATAAAGCCACTTGATAACCGGGCCAAGTATTCAGCCCCACCTTAAATGGTTTCAAGGCTCCTGTACCGAAACTACAACCCTTGATGAAGATTGCCATCAAGAAAGGCAAAAAAATTAAGGTTAAGAAAGTTAATTGCTTAGATTTCATAATTTATGAGTTTGCTTTTTTCAAGGTTAAAAACTGCTGAATGATAGACGCCAACTGTTTGAGCTTAACTGGCTTAGTCATATAATCATTAGCTCCTGCTTCTAAACAACGATCGCGATCGCCCGTCATAGCCAAAGCAGTTAGAGCAACGATCGGCACATCGACTAAGTTTGGATCGCGACGAATCTGCTCCATAGCTTCTATTCCATCCATCCCAGGCATTTGAATGTCCATCAGAATCATATTGGGTTTTTCGGACTGAGCTAGGGCGATCGCCTCCCGTCCGTTTTTTGCCAAAAGAATGCGATAGCCCTTAGCTCTCAGATAGCTCGAAACCGTACTGATATTAGCTTCGTTATCTTCTGCGAGCAAAATCAAAGGAGATGCTTCCGGTTCGGGCTGGCTGGGTTCAATGGAAGATAGACACTGGGATTCCAACTCAGGAGAAGAAGGAGCACCAGCAGCGCAGGGAAGGTCGATCGCGAAACAACTTCCTACCCCCACTTCGCTAGTAAGCAACACCCGCCCGCCGTGGAGTTCTACAATACGTTTCACCAGAGCAAGCCCCAGGCCAGTGCCTGTATATTGACGATTCAGGGCACTATCAATTTGGATAAAAGGCTGAAACAGTTTATTGATATCCTCTGGATCAATACCAATACCCGTATCAATCACAGAAATTCGGAGTATGTCCTGAACCAAAGACCGGGGTGGAGAATCCACAAAATCCGGGTCGCGCCGGCGTTGTTGACGGCTAACTTCCAGAGTGACACGTCCGCCGGCGGTTGTGAACTTGACAGCGTTGTTGAGCAAATTAATCAAAACTTGGCGGATGCGCCGTTCGTCTACCAATAGGTCAGGCAGATTAGGTGGCTGCTTAACAACAAGCTGAATGCGTTTTTGCATAGCTTGTTGTTTGATAAATGCCAAACTAGATTGACAGAGATGGTTGACGGAAACTAAAGAGCAATCCAGTTCCATTTGACCTGACTCAATCTTCGCAACATCCAAAATATCGTTGATTAACTCCAGCAAATGAGAACCACTCCGCTCAATGGTTTGCAAAGCTTTAATTTGTGGTTCATTGACAACACCAAAAACACCCTCCTGTAGCCCCTCAGTCATACCCAAAATCGCATTGAGGGGGGTGCGGAGTTCGTGGCTCATATTCGCGAGAAACTCATCCTTGAGACGAGTAGCGCGGATTAACTCCTGGTTAGTTTGTTGCAGTTGAGACTCGTATTGCTTGCGATCGCTAATATCGCGGCAGACACAAATCAATAATCCATCCTCCGTGAGCGTCAGAGATAGTTCTTCGGCAAAGGTAGAACCGTCTTTGCGGGTGGCGATCGCCTCTCCCAGCCAAGCCCGATCGCGCCACAGCACCGGAAAGACTTCCCGCTCAAGCCGTTCCAACTCCTCAGTCGAATACAAAAGTTTCCAAGATTTGCCCAACAGTTCGATGGTTCCACCCCGCTCATCGGTTCGACTCCGCTCATCGGTTCGACTCCGCTCACTGGTTCGACTCCGCTCACCCACCGTCGGGCCATCATAACCAAACAATCGCAAATGAGCTTGATTCACATAGAGGTAGTTGTCTCCTTGGATAATCGCAATACCATCGATCGCCGCTTCAATAGCCGCTAGTTGTCGTTTCAAAGCCGATTCAGCTCGTTTGAGATCACTAATATCTGCAAAATAGCCAACAATTTCCGTAGGAGTACCTTGTTCATCTCGCACCAGGCGCAATTCATCTCGCATCCAAATGTAGTGACCATTGTGATGCAAAAAACGGTACTCATGCTGATGATTATTGTGTTCAAAAAGAGCAGATAGATCCGCAAAAACTCTCCCAGCATCCTCCGGGTGAATATGATTAGCCCAAAAGTCAGAGATTGACAAAAACTCCTCCGCCTTATAGCCCAAAATAGCCTCAATATTTTTGCTGATAAAAGTTGCTCCATAATCGCCATAAGGCTTGCAGCTATAGATCATGGCGGGACTGGAGATCAGCAAAAACTCAAGGCGCTCCTTCAAATGGCGATTTTCTCGCTCCGTCTGTTGGCGATCGGTAATGTCTTGAATCAGGGCGAGTATATAGATCAGTCCATCATCACTCGATAGGACAGAGGTGGAAATAGAGACAGTGCGTTTCTGTCCATCTTGACGCTGGATTTCCCTTTCCTGGGCGCTCTGATTTTCCCCTCCTATTCCTCCCTGCTGGGCGATCGCCTGTTTTTGAGCCAGTGGATCGGGGTACAAACTTTGATACCAACCCAGGCGGTTGATTTGTTCTAGGGTGTAGCCAGTAATCGCTTGCATTTGCTGATTCCAAACCGTGAAGCCCAGAAAAGGAAACTCCTCAACTTGATGGAAAACACACAGCCCTTCGGCCATATTTTCCACAATTTGTTGACGAAAAGTATTTTCATGCTGGAGTGTTGCTTCAGCCAATTTGCGATCAGTAATATCGAAGCGAATGGCTAGATACTGAAAAGGTACTCCTTGTTCGTCTAGAAAGGGGACGATGGTGCTAGCAACCCAGTACGGGCTACCGTCTTTTTTCTGATTGCAAATTTCGCCACGCCAAACCTGACCTCCCGAAATGGTGCGCCACAAGTCCTGGAAAAAGCTGGGCGGATGGTAGCCAGATTTGACAATGCGATGGGTTTGGCCGATGAGTTGATTGCGGGAGTAGCCAGAGACTACACAGAAGCGATCGTTGACGTAAGTCATTACTCCTTTGGGGTCGGTGATGACTACAATGGCTGACTGATCCAAAGCCTGTTTAAAAGCTGATAACTCTTGTATTAACTGCTGTCGTTCGAGTTCAGCTTGTTTCCGATCGCTAATATCAAAATTAACCCCAATCATGCTCTGGGGATTACCTTGGGCATCTCGCACAACGACACCATAGGCTTTAATAAAATGGATGCTGCCATCGGGATGTATAACCCGAAACTCAGTATTATATTCTGCCTCTCCGTCTATAGCTTGCTGAAGCAACCTTTCAGTATAAGTGCGGTCTTCGGGATGGAGCCGGTTTGCCCAAATGTCGTATGCCAGACGGGAATCAGTGGTTGGTGAGCGCGAAGCGTCGCCCTGATCCCTTCGGCTTCGCTCAGGATAAACGCAGTCGTTGGGTCGAACCATTTGTTTTGTGACACCATAAAGCTCGTACATCCGCTCGTCCCAAACGATGAGGTTCTGTACGTCCCATTCCCAACAGCCGATCGCCCCAGATTTGAGAGACAAAGCGAGACGTTCTGATACTTTCTGTAGTTCCGATTCTGCACGTTTGCGATCGCTGATATCTTTCGCGATGCCCAAAAAACCGATAACTTGCTGATTGACATCCTTGAGGGCGGTGACGGATAGCGACACGGGAAATCTAACACCGTTTTTGCAGATATAAGTCCACTCAGTTTCGCTGATTAGTCCCTGACGTGCCTTAGCAACAAAAACTTCAAAACCGGGTGTAATTTCTTGCCCCAGTTCAGCAGAAAGTATTGCAGCTTGTTCAATTATTTCGTTTGCATCGTGGATGAGTGCAGGGGTGCTTTTACCGATGACTTCTTGAGCATTGTAGCCTAGCATTTTTTCGGCTGCGGCATTAAAGGTTTGGATGATGCCGGTTGGGTCAGCGGAGATGATGGAGTAGTCGGCACCATTGAGGATGGCGCGTTGCAAGTTGTTGACTTGCCAAAGTTCTTGGGTGCGTTCTGCGACTTTTGCTTCTAGTTCTTGGTTGAGTTGCTGGAGTTTTTGTTCAGCTTGTTTGCGATCGCTAATATCTGTAACTGTTCCCACATAGCCGACTACTTGCCCCTGGGCATTGAGTTCCGCAACCGATTGTCCATATACCCAGGTTAGGGTGCCGTCGGGACGTTGAAATCGATATTCTAGCCGGAAGGGGCGATTTTCTTTTTCGGATTGCTGCCATTCGGTGGCAATTGAATTGCGATCGTCGGGGTGGATCCGTTGTCGCCATTCTTCTCTGGCTGTGGCAAGGGGGGAAACACCGGGGGTGTGTCCGCTAATCTGACAGTAGCGATCGTTGACATAGGTGTAGCGCCCATCCGCATCAGTGCGAAAAATCCCCACGGTTGCTGCTTCTACCAGGGTAGCGTAGCGTTCTTCGCTCTCTCGCAATTGGTCTTCTGTTCGTTTGCGATCGCTAATATCTGTAACTGTTCCCACATAGCCGACTACTTGCCCCTGGGCATTGAGTTCAGCAACAGACTGCCCATATACCCACGTCACCGTACCATCGGGACGTTGAAAGCGATATTCCAGCCCAAAGGGGCCTTGGTCTTGGATGAATTGCTGCCATTGGGCGATGACCCAATCGCGATCGTCCGGGTGCATTCCTTGTTGCCATCCTTGTCCTATAGCAGCTTCTGGTGTGAGTCCGCTGATTAGACAGTAGCGATCGTTGATATAGGTGCATAGCCCATCGGCATCGGTGCGAAAAATCCCCACTGGAGCAGCAGCAGCAAGGGTAGCATAGCGGTGTTCGCTCTCGATTAAAGTCGCTTCGATTCGCTGTCGTTTGGCTAGTTCGTCCTGCAATTTTTGGTGAGTGGTGGCTTGCCGAAGGGCGATCGCTACTTGCAGAGAAACTTGCTGTAAAAGTTCGATTTCATCGGTTGTCCAAGGGTGCGGTTTTTCTCGATAACTGGTGAGCATTAACCCCCACAGTTGTTCCTCAATCACGATCGGCACCATCAGCTTAGCCCGAATATCAAACCCCACTAACATTTCCTGATGGCACAGCGTCATTGCTTCGCCGTAGATGTCATTGACGATGCGAATTCTCCCCTGGCGATAGGGTTCAAGCCATTCTGGGCTAATGCAAGGATCGTGGGCTTCGCTATGGAGCACCGATCGCCCGGTACCGGTTATTGCTTCTGCGATGACGGTGCCGCTAAAGTCAGGCCGAAATTGGTAAACGATGACCCGATCGCACCCCAGAAGTGAGTGTATTGACTGCACGGTGGTGTGGAGAATGTCGGATAAATTTAGAGATGAGCGAATCTGCTCGGCTATGGTATTCAGCAGTTGTTCTCGGTCCACTTTTGCTTTGAGGATGATCGTGCGCTGTGCTACTTGTTGTTCCAGTTCAATGGTGCGATTTTCCAGCAAAGCAGCTTTTTCAGCTTCTAGGCGTACTACTTTTTGTTCTAAAACTTCCGCCAATTTGTACAGTTCGAGGGGGTTGAGGGTTTGCAGCGAACTGGTCTGGGTGATGATGCCTAATAGTTCTCCGTGTTCTCCTGTTACAGCTAACTGACGGATTGATTGTTGTTCCATGATTTGCTGCACTGTCCAGAGTGATTCTTCCGGTTTGACCTGAAAAACTGGTGTGCTCATTGCTGCTTCAACCGGACAGGTTTCTAGGTTCAGGCCCAGGGCTTGAAATTGCACAATATCCCGCTCGGTAACAATCCCGACTGGTATTTGTAAGGTTGGTGTGAGGATTTTGGCCGGTTGCACAATCATTACAGAACTGACGCGGTGTTCTGCCATAAGTTGGGCGATCGCCAGTAGAGAACTATCTGGCGCTGCACAAATCACTTCGCGGGTCATCACTTCAGACACCAGTCGCAACCGCAACAGGTCTACAGGGCGGGTGTTTGGCTTGTCTTTCATAAGTCCCTAGGTCTCCTATTGTCTAGATTGTTAACTGTTAACGGTTAACGGTTAACGGTTAACGGTTAACGGTTAACGGTTAACGGTTAACCGTTAACGGTCAAGGGGTTGCTGCTGGGCACTCAGCCACACCACGTCTCGCTCGGTGAGTACACTACGCGCTCGTTTTCTACTAGCACGCAGCTTGACCGCGCTTCTAGGTGGAGGCGGTAACAGAGCGTAGTCGAAGTGTCGTCTCGTTGACTATCTGCTGTTTTAGTGGTGTTGGTGAGCGATGGTTCGACCCTTCGACTACGCGAGCGGGCGATGGTTGGTGAGCGTAGTCGAACCACGCTTCGCACGCGCCTACCATCGCACGCCGCTCATTTGGGCGATCGCCTCGATCACTGTCGTATCGGGCGAAACCACCAAGGGTTCTCGGATGATCGCAGCCTTGAGTTGTTCTACTGAGGTGAAAATTGTAGTACGAATGAACATGAGTTTATCAAAAATACATAAAGCGAAAAGCCCCGTCCCTTTAGGGCCCGGATGAAAGCGAATTGGGACTCAAGTCCCATTCAAATTTTCCCGATGATTTTTGAATATATTAACATTAGCCAACCAAAGTTATGCACGGAACACAAAAAGATGTTTGGAAACCCCGACAAAATAACGCGATGATTTTTTACCAAACTCCTGAATTGGTCAAATAAACTTGACAAATTCGGCACTTACGAAAGTCATCAAAAATTCTTGACTGACGGCGGCGGTTCGAGTTACCCCAAGCTAGATCCATATACTATATTTACTGACGGTTCGCTCTTCCATGAAATGAGTTAGGGAAATTGGGCGACTGTCAGGTAATATCAATTCCGGTTGCACCGTCAGGTGATTGTTGACGGTTGACGGTTGACTGTTGACGGTTGACTGTTGACGGTTAACAGTTAACAGTTAACAGTTAACAGTTGACGGTTGACGGTTGACTGTTAACTCGAATTTACTATTCCGATGAAGAGAGGATTTGATATAACGCTCTTTCATCACTCTCATGAACTCATAAACAGAGAAAGTGCCGTCAACTCTTTACTGGAATATGTTTGAGGCCAGAACACCCGCCGCAACGATCGAATTTGCGGTGCCCGCTCGCGTAGTCGAAGGGTTGACGATTACTGTCACAATTAGTCACAGTAAGGTGCGCCTCGGCGCACCCTAGGAATAGACTGTCACAATTATAGCCTTTCTCAGTAACAGTGCGGTGCACGCTTGATCGGCGGGCATAATCAATTACGAATTAATCAATTACGAATTCCGAATTTAGCACTTCAAAAAGTCAACTCGTAACTCGTAATTCGGAATTCGTAATTATTTCCCATAGGGCATACCTCACAAAGCTTGAGAACTGCTATAGTCACAGTAAGGTGCATAAGCACCCTACGAATAGACTGTCACAATTAATATGATTTGCCGATATTTTTGCAACTTGTCGGCAGAATCTTATTGTAATTTTACACAGTTTATGCTATAAAAACGATCGCGAATTAGTTATACTTAACAAAATACAAAACTTCTCCCCCAACCCCTGTCTGACTCCGAGAGGGGAGAAAGACTAGGAAATCCACCGGTAAATCTCATGCTTGGAATCACACTCAGTAGTCGCTACAGCATTATCCGTCACTTGGGAGGTGGCGGATTTGCTCAAACTTACCTAGCTGAAGATCAGCA
>Ga0316607_1000711_pt1 | contig 11161 bp, 6 predicted proteins | sample MIS2016062E_MG_FD_207674 | JGI IMG/M metagenome (GOLD analysis project Ga0316607, IMG submission 207674) | Microbial mat bacterial communities from Middle Island sinkhole, Lake Huron, Michigan, United States - MIS.2016.062E | ecosystem: Environmental > Aquatic > Freshwater > Lake > Sediment...
TTCTGCTTTTCTAATTTATCTTGCAGAATTTTGATTTCTTTTTCTAATTCTTCGTATGTAGGTTTATTACTTGTCATAGTCAAGTTTATCATGTTTTTTTTTATTGGCTCTAACGTAAGACGCTAAACGCCGTGCCGGCATCGTAGCAAACTTAGACAATTTATCAAGTCCGGAAAAACTTTTTTTACAAAATATCGTATCAAAGAGTAAGCCGGCATGGTCGTTTTTAGCGTATGTTATGTTCTTGATAATCTTTCATTTATATCCATTCTTTTGTTTCTTTTTCTATTAATTTCATTTGATTTATGGTGAATGAAATAACTTTTACAATATTTTCAATATTTTCAACTTCGTTCAAATCTAATTTTATATTTTTGCGGTCTTTCAAGTATTTGTCTAATACTTGATAACCGCCAATTTGAAAATTATAAATTTCTTCCGTTACCGTTTCAAAATATTGTGTTTTGTTAATATAAAGCTTGTATTTTGTTTCGTTATCAATTTTTTCAATTTTTAGTTCAGTTTTTAAGACGATGTCGTTTCCTTCACCTTTGTAATTACCTAAATTTTTACACTCATCTTCTGTTGGAATTTTTGTAAAATCGTGTTTTTCAATAAGTTCACTTCCTAAATATGATAATTTTTCAAATAATTTTGTATCCTCTGTAAATGGTATTTTCGGATAATCAATTTTCAAAAATTCAGCATATTTTGCACGATAATTATTGCTATGTAAAATTGCATAAATGTAACCCAAAATTTGCTCAGGTGAAAAATGAATTTCGTATTTATTTGTTAGAAAATTTTGAAATTCGTTTGTGAAATTTGGTCGTTTTACCAAACCGTTTTCTAAAATTTTTATATTTTCTGTTTCTTTCGTTCTTTTTGATTTTATTAGGTGCTTTTTAAAATTTTCAAACAAAGTTAAACTCTCTTCGTAACTCATTTTTTGTTCTTCGAAAAATTCAATATCATCGTTTGTCGGGTTTGTAATTTTTTCAAATTTATTTTTGTATTTCAAATATTCTTTTTGTATTTTTTCAAATATTTTCTGTTGTTCATTTAATTCTTTATTTGTATGTTTTTCATTTATTTCTGTTTCTTTATCATACATTCCTTGTTTTTCGTATAAATATAACGGAAAAATATTTGCATTATCCAAAGAAGATAAAATACTTTTGTCTGTTATGTTGTTGGTAATAAAATAATTATTAGAATTTATGTCTCTGCCAATTCTTACACAATTTAATGCTAAATTTTCTTTTTGAAGATGTTGCATGACTGTCCATCTGTCCCAATCTACAATAGATTTATGATAAAAAATAAATCTGTTATCAAAAATTCTGAAACAAATTTTTTGAACGAATTGTTCTTGATTTTTTAATGTGCTAAAATATTTGCGACTTTCTGTTAATTTCCAACCTCTTGTGTCTTTTAACTTTTTATATTTTTCTTTAATTTCAGTATCCGAAATTTTTAAATTTGAAAATTCACTAATTCTTTGTAATAATTTTTCTTTTGAAAAATCAACTACAAAACTATCTCGTGCCGAACACACTCCCATGGAATTTAGATGAAAAATTTTATCAATCGCAATCCCGGTCTCATAAATTGTTTTATTATCATTGGTTTTTGGAACAAAAAAATAATAAGGTTTTTCGGGAATTAATGGTGTAAAGTCTATAGTTTTCAGTGTATTTTCCAAACATTTTTGGTATTTTTCGGAACGCAAACCAAAAAAATCAGCATGATATATTTTTTTCTCTAATCCTTTCTTTTTGATTAAGATTGAAATAGCCACACCTTGTTCAATATCAAAAACATTTTCATCTTTTTCGTTTTCCGGTGTACGTTCTTTCTTCTTTGCATTTCCGTGTAAATCAATAAAATACAAATAATCAAAAGTAGTCATCAAACTTTGTCGCATTCCACGAAATGTAGGATTGTCAAGAAAAGAATGATTTGTAATAATTCCTATAATTCCTTGTTCAACTCGTTTCATTTTTTCTTGTGCAAAACGAATAAATTTGACATAATCATCTTGTAATGAGTGTTTTCGTTCACCAAAATGCCTACCATCTACAAATTTGTAATCTTCTATTAAATTTGTTATCCATTCTCCTTTGTTTTTAGAAATTACAGAGTATGGCGGATTTCCCGTAATTACCAAAATCGGCTTGTCTTTTACTTTTTGTGCGGCTTGTGTTTCTCTTGATAATTGTGGTAAAAAAACTAATTTTATTTGTTTGTCAATTGGTTCAAGTGTATTTGTTAAAAAAACTTGCAAACGGTCTTTTTCCTGAAATTCATATCCGTTCTCTCTCAAAAATTGTGAGAGTTTTAAATGCGCTATTGTGTATGGTGCAATCAAATATTCAAATCCGTAGATGTTTTGTAGAATGTGTTCTTTAATAAGCATATCACGTTTTGATTTGCTTTCCTTTGGGACACTGTCAATTATCAATTTAAAAATTTCAACTAAAAAAGTACCTGTTCCTGTTGCAAAATCTAAAACAGTAACTAAATTTCGGTTGGCAAAGCCAACCGAAATATTAAATACGGTTTTTAAAACTTCATTCACACTACGCACAATAAAATCAACTACTTGTGGTGGGGTGTAATAAACACCTTTTGATTTTCTTAACTCATAATCGTAAATTGCAAGAAAATTTTCATAAAAATAAATATAGGGGTCGGTTTCTAAATTATCTTTGTCTTTTATTCGGTTGTTAAAACTCAAATTTTGTTTTAAAGTTGTCCAATTAATGTTATTTACAATGGAAATAGTTTCGTCAATTATCCATTTCGTTTCTCTGTATTCCGGTTTTTCTAATTCGTCAAGAAATGCGACTAATTCTTTTATTAACTGAAAACTTGAAGGGATATATTTTTTAGCATTTTCAGTTGTAATATTTTGTGGTTCTGCGTTTAAACCTGCCAAAAAGAAACTAAAAATTAGCATTTGTGCATAAGCATCAGAAAAATCGGAAATTGTTAATTCAGTGAAAATATTATCTTTGAAAGCTTTGTATAATGCAAAAAGACGTTCTGTTTCATCATACTCAATCTGTCTGTTAAGTTCATCGTTGATAAAGTTTTTTAAATTTTTACAACGTACTGCCAATGCAAGAGCCAAATCTTTTGGAAGTGCAATTTTTTCAGGTGCTTGAGAAAAAAAGTTTAGTAAAAGGTTTTCAACTTTTTCGGCTTTTTCATTATCTAATTTGAATTTTTTATTTTCAATATCAGATAAATAGCACAACGTTTCACGTTGTATCATTTCACCTTTAATCCAAACAAACTCTACATAATTTGTAATTAAAAGATTTTGTGATAATTCACGATATTTTTTAATCTGTTCGGATTTTAAGATTTTATCAAGATTTTCAGAAATTTTCTTGTTCTCAACGTATCCGATAATTGAATTTTCAGAATAGATTTTAAAATCAGGCGAACCGTAATTGTCTTTACGTTTTGGCTCGTGTAAAACATTAATCTTATTAGTATTAGCGGCGGCGCATCCGCTTGCTAATTCTCTTAAAATTGTTTCAAGTGCAAATCGTTTTGAGTGTTCCGTAATTTCATCTATCGGAATACTTTGTAATTCTTTTATATATTGTTTAAAATCTACAATCATTAATTCAAATTTTGGTATCAGCCAAAAATAATAAAATTATCTGTAATCTATCTTTTTTTCTTTTTTTTTATAGAACATAACGAAAACGCACTTGCGGCGGTGGCTTTGGGCGGCTTGCGTAGTGAAGTGAGCGAAGCGAACGGAACGAAGCAAGCTGCCCAAAGCCACTGACCGCTAAGTGCGATGTTATGGTTTGTGTTATTCAATTTATTTTTATCTATTCTATATATGTTCAAATAATTAGATTTTAGTTAAAAAATTCCAATCATCGAACCAAAATGATTTATTTACTAATTTTATTAAATCAACAAAATCAACTTCCATTGAAAAACTTAAATTGTAGCTAGCAATTGATTTATTTATTAGAATGCCAAAATCATCTTTATTCATTAATTTGTGCAACGCGCTGGAATCTAAAATTTGATTATTGTTTTGCCTAATATAAGTCATTAATTGTGGTTCTGTTAGTTGCACTAATTTAGAGCCAAAAACCTTTTCAGATTTTGTTAAAATCATGTCTTTATACCTAAAATAAGCATCATCATAATATTTATCAGTAAATCGTGCTTGTAATGTCTGCTTATAATTATGATATTCAGTGTAAATAGATTTAGTCAAAGCTTCTAAATCTATTTGCAAAGTTGTTTTTTGCGTTAACCATAAGGCTAATAAATTCGAAAATTTATCAATATCTTGAAGTAATATTGTTTCAAAAGTGTATGAATTCCAACTGTATGATTCAATTTTCAAAATTTCATTTAGTTTGCTGCATAACAAATCCTTATGTTGGTCTGATAGATAATCCTTGTCGAAAATAAACAAAGATTTTTCCCAAAGCGTTTTACTGTTTTTTATAGCAGAGAAAACGGTTTTGTATGCATTTATACTCTCGAATGCCGTACTTATCCCCCCTAATACCCAAAACATATACTTCTTTTTAGTTGGCGGGGTTTGTTGCTTTAAAAGCAAATTTATTACTCGTGCATCGTCTTCACCTTCAACAAAAATTAATCTGTCTGCTTCCATTGCATTAATAAAATCAAGGCCGGAAATTTCACCCAAAGAACGAATTATTGGATTAATTTGTGAAGGATAGAGGCCTTTAAATCTCGGCTGAATTTTTTCGGTGCTCTCTTTTTCAATACTTTTTACAAGTCCGTCTTTTTTTCCATCAAGATGAAATAAATGTTCATACGATGCGCTGCGAATAAGCGATTCGTTATGGGTAGATATAAAAATTTGGTTATTCCGCGAAAACTTAGTAATTAAATCGGTTAATCGTTGTTGAATTTCTCTATGAATATGACTATCCGGTTCGTCCAATAGTAAGATGTTAAAATCTTTTATTGCTTCGCCGGAAATATACAGGTTCAAGTTGTTTAACATCTCGTCCGGTTGATAAAGATTTAATAAAATTTCAATTATTTGCAAAGTACCACTTCCAACTAATGCAATATCTTTTTCAATATCATTATCACCGAATTTAAAATTAATAATTACTTGTTTATCTTTTTTTATGTCGCTTTTCGACAATAATTCAATACTCTGACCAAGGACATAAGATAAATCCTGTAAAAAAGATTTTCTATATTCTAATTCCGGAAAATTTAATAATTTGTACAACCTATTTCTCAAAATACTCGCTGATGCTCTATTTAAAATTGCATCTTTTATTTGAGGGTCTGTCGCAAAATCTTCTTTCTGCAAAATTACTGCTACCGGGGAAGCATAATATTTACCAATTGGTTCCGGTAATCGATTAAATATCGTATTGAATCTGCCAAAATCAAATTTTGTATAATTATGCAAAGAAATATCATAATTCATACCCGACTCACCAATTGCAAATGCTATTTCTATTTCATTTGTGTTTTCAGTATCGGAAATCGTAGCAGAAAGAATAATTTCGTTTTTTCTATTACGTTGATGAAAAATATCTTCAAAGTATGGACTTCGCACACTATTGACTTCATCGAACGGAAAATAACGTTTATATGATGGTCCTAAAATCCAATCACCTGCTTTGTAACCGAATTTCTTTTCTGCTCGCTTTGCATTATGGATTAATTTACCAAAACATTCATGCCAAAGAGCAAGTGCTTCTAATACAGTAGTTTTACCTGTATTATTCTTACCTGTAAGTATATTAACATCAGCATTGAATAAGAATGTTATATCTTTAAAGGTCTTAAAATTCTTAATATTGAACTTTCTAATATACATATTTGAAATTTAGTTTTTGTAAAATTAATCATATTTATTATTTAAACAAGCAAGGAATTTATTTTGAATTTCTCATTTCAATAAACCATAACGAAAAACAACAGCCGCCGTTTTTCTTTTTTGGGGGTTGTGTTGCGCCTGCGGCAACCCCCAAAAAAGAAAAATGGTCGGTCTGTTGTATGTTATGCGTATTTTATTCATTATCAATATTATATAATTCATTTTCATAAATAGTAATTGTTTCTTTAATTCGTTTTATTTCAATTTCTGAACGTTTCTTCTCAGTTGGGTTATCGGAAAACATTTGCTTTGTTTCCCACTCTTGAAGTAAAACGAAAAGCATTTCTATTTGTGTTGTTAATTGAGTTCTACGATTATCTTTAAGCGATAAAGTTATTACTTTATCATCTTTATAATAATCATTTAATAAATTTAAAATTGCAAAGCTTAATTTTGATAGTTCCGATTTATATTCATTCATTGTAATTAAGTTTATAGTAAATTCTTTTTGAATATTATTATAACGGCTTAATAACATAATGGAATCATTTTCTAAACTGGTATCTTTGCTATATTTATGTAGTTGCCTAATTGCTTCTTCAATTAAACCTTTTTCAACAAAACTTTTTATTTCATTTACAAAACTTTTTTGTATATTTATATTAAAAAATTCGATATGATTTGCAACTTCAACAATTTGTTTTTCAAGTGTTGTATATTCAATTCTCCTTAAATCTTTATAGAATAGAATTCTTTCACCATAAGAGATTTCCGTTTTATATTCTAATAATGTTTCATCAATATAATGACTAACAAGTTCTTCCTTATCTCTTTCTGATATTTTATCAATTTTATTTTTTTTAGAAAATTCGATGAATGTTAAAATTATATCCTTAAAGGTTTCTCTAAATTTACCAAACCATTCTCCCGATATTTTATCTGTCCTGTCAAGGCGTGATAGAATCGGCATAATTATGGGCTTTCGTAAACCATTTTTAACATAAGGTGAATTTATGATAGAATTTGCAATTTCAATACATCCTTTGAAATTTTGATTTGTCGGTGCAACGACAAATACATTTAACTCTGGAAATTGAATATTACAAATACCTGCATAATCACTTGTGCCTGTGCGACTATCAATAAAAATGTAATCATAATCAGAATTATTTAGTTCTTCTTTTAAATATTCGATAAAATATTTACCATTCAGTGTATCGTAAAAATCAAACCAATCGAAAGCGGTAACTTTTTTAACAAAATTATCATTATAGTTTCCTGCTGGAATTAAATCTACTCTACCTTCACTTTTTTCAGATTTAATTAAATTTATAAGATATTTACTGTTATTTTCATAAAATATTTTGGGTAAATCCTTCCCTTCAATATTTTCTTTATTTCGAACGGTCTTTACAAATTCATTGAATAAATCTAATAAACCAAGATTTATAACAGTGCGGTCGATATTGAAAAAGAAATCTACACCAGGGGCTTCCATATCCCAATCAATAATAAGTACTTTCCTTTGCTTATAGTAACAAAGATATGATGCAAGATTTGCAGTTAATTGTGTACGTCCTACACCGCCTTTATATGAATAAAATGAGATTATCATTGGAAACTTGCTGTTTGTTGATTAATACCTTGATTCTTAAATCTATCTACAAATGGATTTCTAACAAAAGTTTCAGGAATATTCAAATGTTTCACTGCAATGTTTGTTAATCGTCTGAATAAATCTTCCCTTGTCGGAATATGTAGTTCAATATTCATGTATTGGCGATTAAACTTGTTGTGGTAATAATCGTCAATATTGGTAAAAGTCTTAAATTTTGACTGAAAAAATAAATCTTTTACTCTATCTGGATGATTTTTGCAAATAGGAAATAAACAGCCTCCTATTTCAGATTTATCAAAAACCTTTGCAAAATCTGAATTATTTTGATGATATAATGCTATTCCGTCTGCAATTAGAATCGTTTGTTTGCAAAAATCCTCTTGAAGGAAAGTCAAGAGTTCTCTACTATCAATAGTAAAATCATCAACGAAATACGCTTTGATTTTAAAACCAGATTTTGTGTGAAAATCGCAAATAAGATTTATAATAGAATTTTCGTCTTTGTAGGGTTTCCAATCTTTTGGTTCAGTAGCATATTGCAATTTTAATAGTTCTTTTATCTCTGTTTCAATTTCATTAATTGAATCTAATCTCTCTTTTGTGGTGGTAATAACAAGAATATTAATAAATTTAGTTTCTTTGTCTAACCACAAATACAAATCTTCAATGAATTTTTTAATTTCATCAGGAACATTTATTATATTAATCGTTGAATTTGCAATATCTTGCATTGCAATATTTCCATTACCATCAATTGGCAGCCTATTTATTTTCACAACTACTTAATTTTAATATTAGAATCATCTATATTGTCAAGTTTTATATTTTGGTCTTTCTTTGTTGTTAAATCAACATCACTTTTCTTGACCTTACTAATTTCAACATTATCTTTATCATTTTGCTTACTGGCATTTATATCCAAACCATCTTTACTAAATTTTGCTCTAAAAGATTTCGATACAATTGCGACTACAATTATAACAATTAAAGCACCAATTCCAATCATTAAATAAGTATTTTCCATATTCTATTGTTATTAAATTATTTACATGGCTGTATTTGTCTGGTTTTAATTACGCATAACGAATACAAACACATGCCGTTGAATTTTTTTGTGGGATTTCAACGGTAAAATGTTCGTATCAATATAAAAGTTCATTTCTTTCAAAATGTTTGAATTACATACCATGCCCACAAAAAAATGCAATGGTCGTTGTGTTTGATGTTAGCGGTTTTTTTCATTCGTTATAGTCATATTATCAACCATTTTGTTGTTTTTATTTTGTCATTCAATAATTTGTCAACTAAATTATAAATAGTTGGGGCTCCGCCCCAACTATTTAAGAACCATTTTATTGTTTCACAAATTTCTTTGTTACAATCCCGTTTGCAGTTTCAATTTTTATTAAATAAGTTCCATTTAACAGGTTGCTTATGTTAATTTGATTTTCGCTTATTTGCTTTTTGACAACAACTTTGCCTGTTAAATCAAAAATTGTTATGTTAGCTTTATTATTGAAATCAGAAATATTTAAAATATTGCTACTCGGATTTGGATATAAAATATATTCCAGTTTATTTACATCAGTAATCAATGATGGTGATGAAACCAAATATCCAAGTTTATAAAAAGAATTGCCGTTATAAATAAAATACAAATTATCGTTAAAAACTCTTAAAGGATTGTTGTATGAAGCTACTACGTTATCGGTAGCAATTAAATTGTCAATAACTCCCAAGGCGGTACCGTCAAAGTAACACAAATGGAATTTTGATTCGTGAATTGCATAAAAATATGCCCTGTTGCCGAACAGGCAGAAATTACCGGCATAGGTATCAAATGTAAGGTTTTCGGTATTGGGTATTGTCTCAAACGTGTTTTCGGGAGAAAGTTTTACCAAACAAGATTCAGAGGCTTCATTTATACCGTAGAATAACAAATTGTTGCCTAATTTTGTATGATGATTTGTGCTGTTGTTAATAGCGGTTACGCCGCCCGAGAAGGGTATAATTTCAACAGGATTTGTACCGTCGTAAGTTCCTATAACTCGTTTATAGGTGGTTTTATCGGCATAAACAAGATAAAGTTTTTCGTTATAAACGCCGACCGTGTGTACTAAGTAATATCCTTCAGGTGAGATTATTGTGCTTATGATGCCGTTATCTAATTTACCTAAAACAAAAAGGTTGTTTTCTACATACCTGAAAAACAGTTTATCGTTAAATTCCAGTGTTGAATAATTGAAAGTATAATCCGCTTTTCCGTTTGTAATATTCGGAATTATTGTGTATGTTCCGTCATCTTCCAACCTGCCTATGGTACGATTATAACTTGCGTCGTAAAGCAATGCAAATATACTGTCTTTATGCTCAATTATTGTTTTACCGTCTTCGGTTGACTCAATGGAGGTGTATCCGGCGGTGCCCGGGCAAAGCGTATATTGCGTACCGTCAAATTTAAACAATCTGTATTGGTTGGTAGCACGCTCTTTCATGTGAAAATAAGCATAAGAACCATTAACAACCGGATTAAAAGAAACGAAAAAAATTGCGTTATCGGACTCTTGATGATAATTGATGTGATAATCTACAGGATTAGAGATTCGCGTAAATGTTGTTCCGTTATATTTTACTAATTCGCATTCCCCTTCTGAATCCGGATAACTGCCGTACGTAACTCCTGTATATCTCACATAATATAAATTGTCGCCTAATTTAAGTACAGGATTTGACACGGAAAGCGGGGCGTCGGTTAAATCGGTTAGTGCCACGGAAGAACCGTTAATTCGCACCAATTTAGTTACAGCGCTTTCGACAAAGTTAAACCCCAGTAATTCTCCGTTCATCGAAACGTCTGTAATGTACATGAGGGAGGTGTGGTCGGGTAAACTTACCGTATCAATGGTTTGCCCGCAAACTCGGTTACTCAAGCCTAATATTAAGGCGAATAACATTACTACTGAAAAAAGATTAAATTGCTTCATTTTTTTTTGTTTAAATTGTTTCATTTTTTGTAAAAATTAAGATAAAATTAAAATTTTTTTTAACAATTATTGAATTAGGTGTTAGTCAATCACGCTATTCGTCTCCGTTTAGTTTAAGTAACCGCTAACGAAAACGCATATGCGGCGGGCAGGGCAAGGGATTCAGTTCGTTTGAAAAACAAATGTTTGTTCTAAACGCACAAAAGTATCTTGCTTGTAATGCCCTGACTGACCGCTATATGCGATGTTAGTGGCATTAATCATTTGTTATCATACATTTATCGTTTAATTTTACGCAAACTTGGCAAATAATAAAGCTATCAAAATCAATCTATTTTGAAGTTTATTTGCAAATCAATTATATTTTGTGCTGTTAACCAATTGGTAGTTTAAAAAAGTTGCGAAACTTCTTATCGTTTCGCAACTTTTACTTAAAATTAAACTATAAAATTCAATTAATACTTAAAACGATTTGACTAAACGAACATTGCCTTCGTTAGTAGGACTAATATTACTTACGTCATTACCATCACTGAAATTAATTGCTTTACGTGTACCCATTTCTTGACCTTGCATATACCAGTACCATTGTATCCGACTCTTAGAAAAACCACCAACAATTACACGTTGCATGTATAATTTTTGCAATTCTTCCTTGTTGGGCATACGATAACCGGATAATTTTTTGTCTTGCAAAAC
>Ga0316607_1000712_pt1 | contig 11158 bp, 18 predicted proteins | sample MIS2016062E_MG_FD_207674 | JGI IMG/M metagenome (GOLD analysis project Ga0316607, IMG submission 207674) | Microbial mat bacterial communities from Middle Island sinkhole, Lake Huron, Michigan, United States - MIS.2016.062E | ecosystem: Environmental > Aquatic > Freshwater > Lake > Sediment...
ACCCTGATATCCCGCAGTTGGAAACCCAACTGTTAGTTCTCGAAAGAGAACTTGCAGTTGCTTAACCAAGAACCTCACGACTTTAGTCGTGGGAGTATGTCAGAAATAATAATTGGATTCAAGACTCGATTGGTTTATTGCAAAAATATAAAATAATACAACCATTTAAGACTTCTATACGTTTAGATAAAAATCAAAAAATCACTAATGAAAATAATTTAGCATGGGGGGCAGTTAATGGGACTCGTAATTTAAGTGTATCATATTGCCAAAAAATAGGCATTGTTTGCGACTCCACTCCCTCGGCGGGATTTGCGTGGGTAATTAGGAGAGGAATAATTGATGAACTTAAATTTTTTGATAAAATGATATTGGGTGGTGGAGACTATATGATGGTTTCTGAATTTTGTCATAATTCAGGAATACCCATTTCTAAACATTTTCGAATCACAGAAAAGAAGTTACAAGAAATCACAAAAGAATGGGCTAATAAAGCACATAAATTAATTGATGGTTATGTTGGTTGTGTAGACTCTACATTATTGCATTTATATCACGGTAAAATAGAAGATAGACAATATAATAAACGATATGAATCAATACAAAATTATAATTTTTCAGTAGATGATATTAAATTAAACGAAGATGGGTGTTGGGAATGGGATACTGATAAAACAGGGCTAAAAATAGCAGTTGAAAACTATTTTGGCTTAAGAAACGAAGATGATAAATTTATATCATATTATCAAAATCGTAAAAACCTGATTTATTATAAAATAATAAAAGAAATACTATACGACAAAATGGGAGATTTAATTATTGATATTGGGGCAATGGACACAGATACAGTCCTTCAAGGAAATTTTAATAAAAGAATCGTCATAAATTTGGAACCTGTATTAAATCAGATTGAAAATGTTAAATATGTTATAGGAGATTATTTAAATATATTGCCATTGCCTTATGCAGATTATGTATTATGCTTGCAAGTGCTTGAACATGTTAAAGACCCAAAAGAATTTGCACAAAAGTTACTAAAACAAGGGGGAACCATTATAGTTTCTGTTCCATATAAGTGGGCAATTGGGGCGTGTCCATGGCATGTTCAAGACCCCGTAGACGATGAAAAAATGTACAAATGGTTTTCTAGGGAGCCTTTATGGTCAAAATTAGTGACAGAGGGGGATGGGATACAAAGAAAAATATATTTCTATAAAGGAATAGCATGAGAGGAGTAATAACACTAGCAGGCGGGAAAAAATATTTCGTAAATGCATATGCTTCCATTAGAATGACAAGACATTTAGGCTGTACACTTCCTATCGAATGGTTCTACCTAGGCGATGAAATGAAACCCGAATGGATTAAAATCATTGAAGAAATCCCTAATGTGAAATGCATTGACCTAGGAAATGTAAACTCCAATAATGCTAAAGCGAATGGAGGATGGCAAAATAAGATAAATGCTATTATTAATTGCAGTTTTGATGAAGTACTTTTTCTAGACGCTGATAATTTCGTATGGAGAAATCCCGAATACCTATTTGATTGCCAACAATATAAGGAAACTGGCGCAATATTATGGAAAGATATCTCTGATTGGAGAAAAGACCAGAATGAAGCACTAGAAAAATACTTTGGATGTATGCCTATAACAAAAGAATGCTGCGAGTCTGGTCAATTACTATTCAATAAGAATAAATGCATGGATGCACTATTAAGAACAGAAGAATATAATAAAGACAGCAAAAATGCCTATAAAATAGTTTACGGTGATAAAGATACGTTTTATTTTGGATTTATTTCAACTAATAGTCCGTTTCATTTTATAGAGAAGAGACCTACTTGCGGATATAAATGCTTACATCAATACGATCATAATGGAGATGTTATATTTTCTCATTTAACAGGCGGAAAATGGGCATTAAATGGAAGACCATTTATTACTAAAGATAGCTATCCTTATGTAAAGGAGTGTGGAGAATTTATAAAGGAGTTGAAAGATGATATGTTAAATCAATAAATAATTCTTGATTTATCTATTTGAAACAGTATAATATAAACATGGATTGAAAAATTACTCAACAAAGAAAGGCAAAAAATGAAAAACAACGTATGCGTTACAATTACTGGAGAAGCTGGTTGTGGAAAAAGTTCAATCGCTTACAAAATAAAACAGATTTTTGAAGCATTGGGGGCGGACGTATTTCTTGCCGACGATAATGGCGATCCGTTTCAAAATGACGTTGATGAACTTTTGGCAGAAACTGTAGATAAACGTATTGAAGCAATAGTAAATAAAGGTCTTCAATTAAATATTAATACAAATACGGTCAACGTAAGATCGAAGAAAGACAAAACGAGAGTGAGGAGGGTAGAGGCAGTTTAGATTAAAACGAAGCATATCCGATGTTAGAAAACATTACGATCTGTGAGCCTTCCCGCTCACAGATCGTAATGAATTGATTGTAATTGTTTAATTTATTTGTATTTGCAAATTTATTTGAATGTTTTGTTGTACGAATCATGTATAATATATTCGATAATAAAAGTAAATAATCCTTTATTGAAGTTGAAATATTTTGCTAAATGTTGTAAGACTATAAACAAGAGACATCCTTTTTGGAAATTGAAAAAACGGCGCAATAGAAATGGTAAAATGACAACTAAAGATCAAGAAAAACGAATCAAAGCGATAAACGCATTACAGTTCTTGCAAAATCATCCTGCCATTAGTACTGAAGCTACAGGAAACACTCTTTTTGATGGAGCTTGGATGCATATGGCGAAATGTTGCAAAAGAGGAATTTGCGAGAGTGCTAAAAACATGCTAACAGTATATCGTGGAGATAAAAACTGGGAAAATGTAAAATATAAATTCGATAAATTAGAAAAGAAATACGCTAAAGTCAATGATGACATTCCAAAAGAATTTTATAGCGTATATGTTAAATATTCCGAACTATATAAAGAACCATGGAAGTTTGATCATGTTGAGTATTGGTATGAAACGACATTTTATATATACGAAGGGAATCCATATGATAGAATGGAGTGTCTTGATTATAAAAAATGGGATGGCTTTTCAGGACCAGAAGGCGGAGCCAATACTTTTGAAGATATGATTGTTGAACAAGCGTCAAAAGTAAAGAAGATTTATGGTAATTTCGACAAAGAAAAAGATTTCAGATTAGAAGCAGAGATAAAAAACCATAAAGAAAATGAAATGTTTCACAAATTTGACACTGAAAAAGGTAGACTTTGCTTAGATAGAAATCTGGAATATCTTGACGTTACTGTTGGCATGATAAATCTTAGATGGTGGCAATGGTTTGTACATACAGATTATTGCAAAGAACATTGGGGCGATTCAATAGATAGAGTTTACAAAATAATTGAACGAATGGATGATAAGATGCCAGCAAAAAGAAAAAAAATAATTGAAAAATATTCTTGACAATAATTGCTGGAGAATCTATAATGTCAATATTTGAATTAAGAAAGTTTAAATATCATGCACGAATTATTAACAAGAGACCAGTTTAGAGAATCCGTCTTCAAAAGAGATGGGCATAAATGCATCATTAGAGGGATTTTTGAGTTCTATAACACAATGTCCAAACAATATAAATGGCGTAACTGCGGGAATGCAATGGTATTGTTTCTTTTGTGGACATCTTGAACCACACGAAGTTAAAAATGACGAAACATGTGGTTTATGCGGTTCAAGATTGCCAAAGTGTAAAATTGAAGATGGATCACTTGTCGAAAAGCGATGGAACGAGTATAGAGAATTTCAAAAAACAAAGGATAAAAATGGAAACAAAAACGAAGCAGTATGTACAAGTGTTATTTGAAGGAGCTAAAAACGCTGATGAAGTCGAACGATATCTGAAATTTCAAAATGTTGACGCTCGACCAGCAAAAGAAGTTGAAAAAATCGTAACAAATATCGGAACGGAAAAGGAAACAGAAAACACCGCTAAAAAAGGCGACTTTGTAATTAGAGCACAAACTAAAAATAAAGAAGAATATATCATTAGCGGCGATAAGTTCCACAATCGATACATCCCGTCAGAAAATAAAGAAGATAGTCAACTACCCAATGACTAAAGATCATTGGGCTTGTAAATGAGTTGCCTCTTTACATTCGCGAGAAAGCTTCGCTTTGCTCGCTTTTGGCATGTTGACATAATGCCTGTTCCATAGACTCTAATTGAGCAATGGAAATAGTATAATTGCGTTTTATATTGTAACTTGCATTTATATCTGCGTGTTCAAAATAACCGCAATTCTTACATTTGTATTGTGATTTATTCCTGTTCTCTTTATTTGTATCTCCACATTTACTGCATTTTTGGGAAGTATAATGAGGATCAATATATACTACCTCTTTCCCTAGCGAATTGGCTTTATAAGTTAAAAACTGCTCAAATTGGTAAAAACTCCAATTTGATAATAACTTATTTAGCTTATTGCCTTTTCGTTTACTCCTGATATTTGTTAATTTTTCAAGAACAAACACTTTATGTTGTGGATTATTTGCTATCTGTTTTGTTATGCAGTGATTGACATCCTTCATGAACCGCTTCTCTTTCCCACTAATCTTCTTTAATTTTCTTTTAGCAGATTGAGTGCTTTTTTGTTGGAGTGTCTTTTTGACGTAAAGGTGTTTTCTTCTCTGCTTTCTTATTGATTGGGCAGACTGACATACTCCCACGACTTTAGTCGTGGGAGTATGTCAGCGTAAGAAAGAATGTATTCCTAGTCAATTCCGACATAGGACTAAAAAAAGATTAGGTAATGAGAAATTAACAGATATTGTCCCGTTATGTTCTAATTGTATCGGAGCCAAATTATCCCATAGTAAGAAAAAGACAGAACGACATGAATTGTGCAAATTTGGTTTTAGTACGAACATGTCGGAAGCTCAAAAGAATAAAATATTATCCATATCCCCTGAATTAAGAGGGAATGTACTATCTAAATATTATTCAAAAATATCTAGAGAATACAACCCAAGTCAGACGTGGATAAACAATCAAGTTAAATTGACTTGCAAATGGATTAAAAAGCAAGACAAGGAATTAATGTTTGTTGATTTTGATGTATAATATATAAAACCTTTGGAGAAATCTATGAATAAACGCCTTTTTATCTATTTATTGTTGTTCCCTTATTTTGTAAGTGCTAAAGAATTGCAAGTTTCTATAAATAACGATATATTTAGCGACACAGATAGCTATTATACTCATGGGACTATTATTTCCTATTTATCAGACCATGAGCCTAAAGAGCATTGGTTATTTAATACTGATACGGTTGCTGAAAGAATTTCGATTGGTCAATACATTTATACTCCTAGTGACATTGAGATCCCAGAGTTGATAATTGATGATAGACCTTATGCGGGATTATTATATTTAGCTGAAACGTCTTATTTTAAAACAGAAAATAGAATTCGATCATTTTCAACATTGATTGGTGTCGTTGGGGATGCTTCGTTAGCTGAAGATGCTCAAAAAACAGTTCATAAAGCGATTGGTTCTAAAACGCCTATGGGATGGGATAATCAATTGGATAATGAGATGATATTGAATTTAGCGTATACCGAAAGAGATAAATTTTATTCTAACAATTATATGGATTTAGCGGCTTATTATGGTGGTTCTCTGGGTAATCTTAATACTCAATTAATTATTGGCAGTATGATTCGTGCAGGTTTTGGTGGTTTTGGGGATTGTGAATTGATTAATTTAGAGCCTATTCCGAAAAAGAATTTAGAATGGTATGATTTTAAAATTTTCATAGGGATAGAACAAAGGGCGGTTGCTCATAATATTTTATTAGATGGCAATACTTTTTCCGACAGTCATAGCGTTGAAAAGGAATATTTGGTTAGTGAATTCATGTATGGCATTAGTTATGAATATGGTAATTGGAAGACTATTTATTCAAGTCATATTCGGAGCAAGGAGTTTGAAGGACAGGAAGATAATTTTGAATTTGGGACGTTGAGTATCATTTATTCTTGGTAAAAAATGTATAATAAGTTTGTTATGGATAAAAAACCTAGAAATATAACGGAGTACTCACTTATGAAACAAGAAGAAACAACGATAGCAAACCAAGTAGAAGCGAACATGCCAGATATTCCGAAGATGACCGTTAGTGATGAAGAAATTCCAGAGACAGTTCAGTTAACTCGCAATGATTACAAATCGTTAAAACACACAAAATACTTTGAGTTGAAAGACAAGTATAATACAGCTTTTATATTGAAAAACAAAAAAACTGGTGCTGTTGCGTCGATACAGGCTTTATCTTCTGTACATGCTTGCAGTTTCGTAGGATGGAGACCTAAGAACGTAACAGTTATCGATACAATAAACGCCTAAAAAGGAGAATTCTAACAAACCAATGCAACCATTCATAATAAATGAACGTACCAATTTCAGTATTGTTAAACTTATTGATCAGGATTTGAAATTTCATGATAAAATCTATATATTAGATGCAGTTAAAAAAGCGACTGATGCACATTTGGATTTAGTATGTTTCCAGTTGCCTTCTGATAATCAATTGGCGTTATGTAAGATTCTTGATTACGGCAAATGGAAATATAGAGAAGAGAAGAACAAAAAGAAGGTTGCAGCAAAAGTTGTATCGGAAGTTAAGGAGATTCGGTTTACTCCAGTTATAGGAGATAATGACGTTGACCATAAGTTAAAACAAGTATTTGATTTCCTTGAAGATGGTCATGAAGTTTTAATGGTTATGCAATTTAAAGGCATATATCGGCGTCATTTTGATATTGGTGAAGAAAGGATGCAGTTCATATTGGATAAATGCAAAGATATTGGGGAAGTGGTAAACTATAAGAAGATGAATAATCAGATTATGGTTAGGATGAAGAAACAAAAGGTAAAAAAGGAGGAGAAATGAAAAAGTTGATTGGTTCGGTTTTGATGGCGGCTGTTTTGATGGCTGGTGTTTTAGGTTGTACTGTAAATCCAGATAGCGCGAAGATTATCGCTCAGAGTACTGGAATGGGTGCAGCAGTTACATGGATTGCATATGATGATCCTGATGCTACTGTAAAAGGTTTAGTAAAAGATACATTGTCTATGGTTCAGACAAATCTGGCATTAGTAACGGAAGGTAAAACATATACAGAAGTCATTTATCCTATTGTGATTGAATTTACGAAAGTATAGAGGCTAGATATATTCCGTTGGTTTTAACAGGCAGTATTGCGATATTGAATGGCATAGATCTCTTGTTCGCGACGAATCCAGAGTGGAAGTCAAAAACCGAATTAGCGTTTGATATTTCTAATTCGTTTATTAATGGAGCAAAGATTGGCTTGTCGTTAGGTAATAATGATCCTGCTATTCTACAGGCTAAGGAAATGTCTAATAAGAGAGCGGCAATTAGAAAGCAATATTCTGTTGAGTAATTGGTATGTTTTAAAAAAGACGGATAGATTAATTTGTATCCGTCTTTTTTATTGAAAAGGAGAAATTATGAGTGTTAAAGTTAAGATTAAGAAGATTACCGATGACCCTGATTTTATTTATCCATCTTATGCACATGATGGTGATTCTGGCATGGATGTATATTCTTTGGAGGATATTTGGTTGCCAGAAGGTTCGACTCATTTGTTTAAATTGGGATTTGAAGTTGAATTTCCTAAGGGTTACGAGATTCAAGTTAGGTCAAAAAGTGGGTTGACGTTGAAGGAAGGACTAGTTGTATTAAATTCTCCCGGCACAGTCGATCAAAGTTACCGTGGCGAACTTGGTGCCATTTTGCATAATATTAGAAAGAAACACGAATCTTCAATAGATGAATCTTTAGCGAGTACGAAATTTATCAAGAAGGGGCAGAAGATTGCTCAGATAGTTTTATGCCCTGTTATTGAATGCGAATGGGAAAAGGTGGGAGAATTGAATGAAACAAATCGTGGTGAAGGTGGCTACGGTTCAACGGGAGTCTAAAAAGGAAATTATGAAAAATATAGCAGTATTAAACGTAAAAGGCAAATCATTGGCAGAGTCATACGAAAAAGCGCTTATAGAGCTTTATAACAATGGAACAAGGTTTAAAACTCAGTATGATAAACCAGAAGATCCAGAATCTATTGATGCAACGATGAATATAACGATTGAAGAACCAATGACTGATCCAATGATTCATAAGGCTTTTCCTGGCGGACCTGCTGATTTGAAAGAATATGTAATGGAAGTGCAGGGTATAAAAGATCATTGGGTTAAGAATATGAATGACCCTGATGATACTCGATGGGAATATACTTATCACCAGAGATTAGCGAATTATGGATTGTGGTTTGAGAAATCTGATATCGGTATGAGATTTGACACTGGATTTTACAACATAAACCAAATTGAAGCCGTTATTGACAAGCTTTGTAAACAGCCATTTACTCGTCAAGCTCAAATGATTACATGGATGCCTAATTTAGACCTAAATATTTATGATCCGCCATGTTTACAGTCCATTTGGTATAGAATGGCAGAAGAAGATGGGGAATATTATCTTAATTGCAATGTTAGATTCAGATCAAATGATGCATGGGGAGCATTTTTTATGAATGCTTTCGGTTTTATTATGTTCAACAGGGAAATTATTGCTAACGAGATTGAAAAGAGAACAGGCAAAAAGGTTCATTTGGCTAGAATGAATTGGCAGGCTGATTCTTGGCATATATATGGTAAGGATATTGAACAGGCAAAATCGAGACTATTTGATAGACTTAAAACTACTGACTTTGAAGACCGTATTTATAATTTTTCTGATGAGATGATAAGAGAGATGTATGATGAAGCTGAAGCGGAAGTCATAAGAAAAATTCAAGCTCAAGATTCTAAATAAAAAATAATTGAAAACAGTTCTTGCTTTTTGAAATAAAATGGTATAATATACATACAACATTTAAATAAAAAGAGGAATTTGACAGAAAATAAAGAAACATAACAGGTAATGAAAATGAACATAAATACAATCCATATCCCAGAACATATTATTCTGCCCGAACCAGTAGGGAGGGGTATGGAGTAATCTATCTACATATAGATTGTTTAAAGCCCCTAGTCCCTTGTTGGAATTAGGGGCTTTTTTGTGCATTTAAATAGAGGATTTATTCCAATACTTTTTGTATAATGTGTGTAAAGGGGGTTGGAATATGAATAAGTACTCTAAACACGACCATACTTATGCTAGAAGGTGGTCAAAAAAAATTAAGGCTATTGAGTTTCTCGGAGGAAGATGCTCAAGTTGCGGAGAGAAAGATGTTTTTGTTTTGGAATTTCACCATACAGATGAGAAAGAAAATGGCATAAATGAGCTTTTAATGAGAGATGCTTATTGGAAGGATATTAAAAAGGAGTTGGAAAAATGTGTTTTATTATGTGGGAATTGTCATTTTGAGACTCATTCAAGGAATGATAATACTAAAGAACTAAAAATTAAATTAATGGAATATAAAGGGGCTTCTGGCTGTCAAATTTGTGGTCATGTGTCGGATAATTTGACAGCTATAGTTTTTCATCATGTGGGTGATAAAGAAATTAAAATTACTAAGGCTATTAGTAATATAGTTACAAAAAATGGATATGGTAAATTTTTAGAGACCCTGATTAAGGAAATAGATATTTGTGAGGTTATATGTGTGAATTGTCATAAGAAAAAACATGTTATGAGAGAAAAGTTTGAGAAACTAAGGGAGTTGATAGATTATAAGGTTAACAATTTAATGGATAAAAAGAGAGTTGATAGGGATAATGTTTATTCCCTTCATGAAAATGGTTTTTCTCAAAAAGAGATAGCAAGAAGAATGGGTTGTTACCAGAGTTGTATATCGAAAATCATTAAGAATAAAATTTATTAGATCAATATGTTTTTGTAAATTGTTAGAAAAAACGCAAAAGTGGAGAAATAAAAATGGCGAGTGTAGCATAAAAGTAATGCGATGGACTGTGAATCCATGGAAGCGGGACCGTTACCCGTCACACGCCCCAATTTTAGGTAATTATGAAAACATATATTTGTGATTGTGGAAAGGAACTTGAATATAATGGGAATGAGTGGGCTAAGTATAACTTTGCTTCTTGTGAAGAAATAGTTTCGATTTATATATGTAAAGAATGTGGTAACAATTATAATAAAAGAGAAGGAAATTTTGAATTAGAAATTCAATTTTAAGGAATAATTATGAAAGACATGGAAAGAAAAGAAATACGGGTTAAATTGGGAGAAGTAGACTCTTTCTATTTTGAAGGAACTGTAGATGGCGTTATTGATAGATTAAATGAGTTAAAAGAGAAGCATTCAGATTATTCTATTTTAGATATTAGTTTTGATATAGAATACGGTTATTATGATAGTGCTTCTATTGTAGTATCGTTAAGTGGGATAAGAATGGAAACAGATGATGAGTGGCAGAAAAGAATAGATGGTTTAAAAAAGGCTAAAGAGGCGGCTAAGAAAAGGAAAATAACGATGTCTCAAAGGCAAGAAGAAAAAGACAAGAAAGAATTCGAAAGATTAAAAGCTAAATTCAAAGAGACATTATGAAAGAGTTTTGGATGGAAAATGTTCGAGAAATTACTGTTGATACAATGCAGTTAATTGAAAATAGATTAAAAGAATTCAATATTGTGTTGACAGATGAAGAAGAAGATGATATACATAATAAGATATGGCAAGTGTTAGAAAACAAAAGTAATGGAGAATATAAGAATCATATGTGACATACTCCCACGACTAAAGCTCGTGGGGTTCTTAGTTAACAAATGCTACGTTCTCACTTCGCATTTGACTTTCTAATCTGAGGATATCAGTGTTCCTCTTAATATTATCTCTGTCTAATACTAAATGACCATCGCTTTCAGTGTTGTTCAATAATTCAAATGCAGCAATATTAAATGCTGCATTTGAATCCGCATGGTCAACGTGTCCACAACTAACACATTTGAATTCTTTTCCATTCCGATTACCTATAACTCCGCACTTACGATCTGTGAGCGGGAAGGCTCACGACTTCAGTCGTGGGATGAAAGCGAACGACGCAACAAATATTAATATCATTATACATATTCCCAAAACAAAATCAACTTAAAAAAATATTTCAAAATAA
>Ga0316607_1000713_pt1 | contig 11156 bp, 10 predicted proteins | sample MIS2016062E_MG_FD_207674 | JGI IMG/M metagenome (GOLD analysis project Ga0316607, IMG submission 207674) | Microbial mat bacterial communities from Middle Island sinkhole, Lake Huron, Michigan, United States - MIS.2016.062E | ecosystem: Environmental > Aquatic > Freshwater > Lake > Sediment...
GTAAAAAACCCGGTTTCTGGAGCCTCATGGGTGCTTGAATACCGACAAAAAAAACCGGGTTTTTATCGAATTTGCGGGCGGCCATGCGTCTAGTCGTAAAAAACCCGGTTTCTGGAGCCTCATGGGTGCTTGAATACCGACAAAAGAAACCGGGTTTTTATCGAATTTGCTGGCAGCAACTAAGTATTTTCGTAAAAAACCCGGTTTCTGGAGCCTCATGCTCACAACTCAAAATTATCGATCGCCCAATGCCATTTTTTCTGATTAAGCCGATCGCAAATTTGCACTTTCTCAACCGCCAAATGTTGCTGAAATTCCGGTTTTTCCAGACCGCTGCGCCACATTACCAGAGCATCTTCTCCGGTGTCTTCGTAGTATCGTTTCCGCCGTCCTGCTTCTTTAAAACCAAATTTTTTGTACAAATCAACTGCTGCCAAATTGGACGATCGCACTTCTAAAGTCGATCGCTCTAATTGTCTGTCACAAGCCGATTTTAGCAAAGCCCAAAGCAAAGCTTGTCCCAAACCCTGACGTTGAAAACTAGGATGAATTGCCAGCATGATAATGTGAGCTTCCTCTAAAATCGCCCACAAACAACCCACACCGATGAGAGTTGGCGAAATCTGTAGGGGCGGTGCCCCCTGGCCCGCCCGGTTTTGACCTGATTCGCAGTCCGCAGTTTCGCGTAGCCACAAACCTAATAAATCGCTGTTAGGACTGTCTAACTCGCGCCTGTAGCCTTCGATCGCCCAAAGTCCCCCAAAACAGAGGCGATCGAGTTCTACCGCACTAGGCAGGTGTTCTGGGGCGAGATGTTTAATTTCTATAAAACGCACAGTGGATTTTAGATTTTATTTGAGATTCTTCGGTTCCCTCAGAATGACAGAAGATGAATCTGAGGGCAACTGACCAATTGCTTGCGGTCAATTGTACACTGGGAAAGACAGTAAGGATAGTTATTGCGCGATGGTATCAACTCAATCTATCGGGGTGGAATCTGGACTTCAGTATCTGTCTGAGTCTAAAGAAGCCCTGCAAAGTCGATCGCCCAACCAAGAACTTTTACCGCTGACAGCCAGTGTTAATAGTCGCGATCGTTTAGAAATAGGAGGCTGCGAGGTGACAGCTTTGGTGGAGCAATTTGGCTCGCCACTGTACATCTTAGACGAAGAAACGCTGCGGGCGGCTTGCAGCCAGTATCGAGATGCTTTTTTACGCTACTATCCGGGCGAATCTCAAGTGCTCTATGCTTCTAAAGCTTGGAGTTGTTTGGCAGTTTGTGCGATCGCAGCTTCGGAAGGTTTAGGTATAGATGTGGTATCTGCGGGAGAAATCCACACAGCACTACAAGCTGGTGTGAATCCCGACAAAATTTACTTTCACGGTAACAACAAATCCCGCGAGGAAATCCAATTAGCTGTCGAAAGCGGTTGCACGATCGTAGCCGACAATTGGCTCGATTTAGAGACTCTGGCAGAGTTGGGAAAATTGGGTGTCAGCTACTCGACAGGTGAGCCGACACGAGTTATGGTGCGGTTTACCCCTGGCATTGAGTGTCACACTCATGAATATATTCAAACTGGCCAAATCGACAGTAAATTTGGATTCGATCCCAATTCTCTCGATCGAGTTTTTAGTTTCCTCAGCCAGCAGCCGTCGTTATCTTGCGTAGGAGTACACGCTCACATCGGCTCTCAGATTTTTGAACTCCAACCCCATGACGATTTAGCCGAAGTCATAATTCAGGCCTTGACAAAAGCACGTAGTTATGATTTGCCAGCGACAGAAATTAATATTGGCGGCGGGTTAGGCATTCGCTATACTGAAACGGACGATCCTCCTAGCATTCAAGATTGGGCTAGTACGATTTGCTCCGCAGTCATAGCAGCTTGCGATCGGCATGAATTGCCATTACCTAAATTGCTTTGCGAACCGGGGCGATCGCTCGTAGGTACAGCCTGCGTCACAGCTTACACCGTTGGCTCTCAAAAAGTCATTCCGGGAATGCGGACGTATTTAGCAGTCGATGGCGGTATGTCGGACAATCCGCGTCCAATTACCTACCAATCAGTTTATCGAATTCTCGCAGCCAACAAAATGTCTGCTCCGTTAACGGAAACAGTGACAGTTGCTGGTAAACATTGCGAATCAGGCGATATTCTGATTAAAGATGCTAAGTTGCCAGAGTGTCAGGCTGGAGATGTCCTAGTAGTCACGGCTACAGGGGCATACAATTACAGCATGGCTTCTAACTACAACCGAGTGCCCAGACCGGCCGCGGTTTTAGTGAGAGACGGGGAAGTTAATACGATCGTACAGCGGGAAACTTACCAGGATTTGCTGAGGCTTGACCGCCTTCCAGAAAGACTCGCAGCTCAAGAGTAAAGAGTAAAAAGTAACATAATCAATTTTTAGTTGTTACAGAATACTGAGATCCCCGACTTCGTAAAAGTTGTCGGGGAGCTAACAGGGAGCGCGTTTTACGTTTAATTAGAGCGACCTACTTATCTGACAACATATGCTCCTATAGCTTCGCTATAAAAGTATCGGTAACAAACATTCTGTTTGGATGCCAACAAATATTAATTTACACAGATGATGAGTTGAAAACTATTATTTAATTCATCGGCTGTGAGTCTCAAAAATTAACTAACTGTGGTATTTACTACCCTGGTCAGTTGTATTTTAAGACAGACAATTTGATTGGCAAGTTTGACGGGAATTAAAAATGCAAAAATCACCCACATTTTTGCCTTGTTCCAGTAACGAGATGGGGAAAAAAACCGTTGATGGTTCACAGGTTCGAGTGCATCAAGATTCACGGTTCAGAGGCGGTAGCGTTCGATGAACCATGAACAATCAACAATCTGGCTATGATTTTAGCCTCATTCAGTCCTTATTGATTCAGGCGATCGATATTGGATTGGTATTTACCCTTGCGTATTTGGTGCTCGTCATTGTCGGGGAGCGCCGGACGCTGTGGATGGTACGGGGATTTATTATTTTAATGCTGGCGTCGGCAGTGAGCAACTGGGCTGGATTGAGGCTGCTGAATGTGGCCCTCAACAGCTTGGTAACAGGTTCGGCTGTAGCAATGGCGGTGATCTTGCAGTCGGAGTTTCGCCGATTTCTGGAACAATTGGGTCGGGGGGAAATTTTGCAGTTGTTTGGACGCGATCGCCGACCGACTCCTGAACCGGACAGCGTAATAGATGAAATTGTGGACGCAGTAAAAGAACTTTCGCAAAACCGCACGGGCGCTTTACTAATTGTAGAAACAGATGCTCCGATCGACGATCGGGATTTTTCGGTGCCGGGAGTGAAGCTAAATGCGGAAGTGTCTAAGGAATTGTTGCAGACGATCTTTCAACCAAAAACTTTACTGCACGATGGGGCTGTGTTGATTCGAGCTTCGCGGATCGTGTCGGCGGGGGTAATTTTGCCTTTGTCCGATCGCACCGCATCGCGGCAGTTAGGAACCCGCCACCGGGCGGCGATGGGAATTACCGAAAGGGTGCAAGCTTGCGTGTGCGTGGTGGTGTCTGAGGAAACGGGTTCTATTTCTTTGGCCTTTATGGGAACTCTCAATCGACCTTTGACAAGCAACAAACTGAAAGAGTTGCTGGAGGCGAAGCTATTTCCGTCGGAGGGAGAAAGAACTGTCACCCCAATTCCTATAGGTAATTTCGGACGCCAGATAGGATTGAAGGGATGGACTGTATTAAAGCGGATACTGCGACGTCCGTCCTAAAAGCGAATCGGGAGAAACCATGAGTCAAGGAATTTGCTTGGAAGAGTTACCTGCGGATCTAGAACAAGAACGGCTACCTCAGCACGTAGCGGTGATTATGGACGGGAACGGGCGCTGGGCTAAGGATAAGGGGTTGCCCAGGATTATGGGCCACCGCCGAGGGGCGAGCGTTCTTAAGGAACTGCTTAGATGTTGTAAAGATTGGGGTATTCCAGCTTTAACAGTTTATGCTTTTTCGACGGAGAATTGGGGCCGACCGGAGGGCGAGGTGGATTTTTTGATGAGTCTTTTCGAGGGAAAATTGCGGGAAGAATTGCGGGAGATGGTAGCAGAGGACGTGCAAATTCGGTTTGTGGGGAATTTGCAGGCTTTGCCGCAGTCTTTGCAGGCGGAAATAGAGCGTTCTGTGTCAGCAACTCGGCATAACCAGGGGATTCGGTTTACGGTGGCGACGAATTACGGGGGACGTCAGGAGATTGTCCAGGCTTGTCGGGCGATCGCGACTCAGGTGCAGGAGGGGAAGTTGCAGCCGGAGGAGATTGATGAAGCTTTATTTAAACGCTATTTGTATACTGCTGATGTTTGTGACCCGGATTTGTTGATTCGGACGAGTGGGGAAATGCGATTGAGCAATTTTCTGCTTTGGCAAATGGCTTATTCGGAAATTTACATTACTGAGACGCTGTGGCCGGATTTTGATCGATCGGAATTTCACCGCGCTTTGTCTACCTATCAGAAACGCAGTCGCCGATTTGGGAAAGTGTAACGATTGTAGATTGTAGATTGTAGATTTTAGATTGTAGATTAATCCATTGAGTTAGGGACAGCTTATGTGTCATGCTGAGTGCAGCGAAGCATCTCGAAGATTCTTCACTTCGCTATCCCTCCCTTGTGAATGACAGGATTTCATTGAAATGCGTCCAGGATTGTCCCAATCGCAAATCTCAAATCGCAAATCTCAAATCGAATCACGGCCCGGAAAAAACTGCTGCTTCGATATCCTGACGGGAGAGGGAGTATTTGAAGAAGCGCTGAATATCTTGGCCGTCGTTTCCGGCGTTGATGTAGCGGATCGTGAGTTGATCGATTTCGAGGGATAGTTCTGCTTTCCATATAGGTCGATCGATGTTCCAGCAGTGGAGTTCTCGCAGGTTTTGCTCGCAGCCGCGGCTTTTCAGCCACTGCTCGATTTCTGGGAGTGGATGGTTGTACAAAGGGGTGTCAGCGGAGGGAAGTGTCATAGGATTTTAGATTTTAGATTTTAGATTTGGGATTTGGGATTTGGGATTTGGGACTTAATTTTCAGGGGAAAGTAAATGTTATCAAAGAGTGTTATCAAAGAGTGCTGGCATCTTTGTTAATTTTAACTGCCACGAGTTAAGCCGATCGCGATCGCCAGCATCAAACATCCGATTAAAGTAGAACCCATGATAAACAAGGCGAATATTTCTCCAGGAGAAAGGGGGCGCTCCGTGGGATCGAGGTAAGCCGAGTTGAAATTTTTTGCCCGCGATCGAGAAACCGGAGTGTGGTAGCCTCTTTGCTGCTGAATCACATTCATGGGAGAATAGCCTACTTTGATGTCGTAGGCGAGGCGACGTTCTGGGTTGCTGAGGGTGGCGTAGGCGTTGTTAAGCTGCTGAAATTTGGCGGTAGCGACTGTGGGTGGCAAGTCGGTGGTATCGGGATGGTAGATTTTGCTCAATTCCCGGTACGATCGCCGAATTTCGATCGCCGATGCGGAAGGATGCAGCCCTAACAAGCCGTAGTAACTAGAACCCAAGGGGGTTTGGCCCGGATATGCGATCGAAGAGTCTGACATTTGCTGTTTGCAGTTGCCTCGTTAGAAGTCACCTCAGAGCCTCTGGGCTGGTTGTTGATAATTTTCGATCATTTTAGCCCAGAGTTGAGGGTAGCGCCACTGTCTGCTAGAGCGAGGGGTTTTAGTGGGCGATCGGCTCGACTGACGATCGCGCGTCGATCGGTATTAGCTCCGAAAACTATGAATCGCCCGATTCCCTTCGGGATAGATTCCCTTCACGCAAATTTTGCACATCCTCAAGGCTAAGCCCTGTAATTTGGCTAATGGTTGCATCATCTAGCCGTGAAAGTAATTGTCGGGCGATCGCGATCGCCTTCGATCGCATTCCTGCTGCTCGCCCTGACTGAGAAGCCTTAAGAATAGCTCCCTGCTGGTCATAAATAAACAGTTCCCTCCGTTCCATATCTTCCACTTCATCTAGGCTTAAATTCACTTGATTCGCAATATCAAAAGCTTTATGAATTTCAGGTATGCTGTCCATTTCTTCTGGTACTGATGTGAGAATCCTAGCATATTGCATGAAATAAATCCATAGTTCTGTGAGCGTCTCAAGTTGATGCTGTTCTTTGGTAAATTTTGGCAACTCTACCAACACTAAATCCAACCTTGGGATGGCATTCACAAATTAGAGCCTTGAGAAAGCTAATCAGAATGTCTTTGCTTTCTGAGGAACCAAATATTTTTTGAAAGCGTAATCTGTTGGTGGCTTGATAAATATCATAGTTTTAAAATTTAGCTGTTCGGCTATTCGTTATTGTGACGCAACAACGGGATTTGAGCTTAGTCAAACTGCTGATTTTGTTTCAGGTAATGGCTTGACATTTTCCGGCAAATGTGCATTAGCCATCGCCAGCACAGGCTCGTCGCCAGTGTGTTCCCGATCGCCAGAGTGTTCGCGATCGATGGGAATTTGGCAAGAAATCAGTTCTGTGACAATGCGATCGCCCAAAACATCTTCCCAATCCTGCAAAACTTCCCTTGCCTGAATCGGCGTATTGAGGGCCACATCAACGCCCATTTGCTGAAGGTTGAGGCTGTGGGCGGCCGATCGATGGTTAACGTACTCCACCAGCCAAACGCTCAATCCGACTGCGGCCATTAACGGCAAGACAATCCGGTAATCCCTAGTCAACTCAAACATCAACAGAATAGCTGTCAGCGGAGCTCTGGCACTACCGGCGAGGACCGCAGCCATTCCCACCATTGCATAGGCGGGAGGGCCGGCCACGCGATCGCTTAAAACAGGCACCATTGCCAAAAAGAGGCCATAAGCCGAACCCAGGGAAGCACCCAAAAACATCGCCGGAGCAAAAATGCCGCCCACTAAACCACTACCGAGGCTGATTGCAGTCACCCCTAGTTTGACGAACAGCAGGATCAGCAGCAAAGGCAAGGAAAATTTGACATCTTGGAGCATTGCTTGGACTGTTTCGTAGCCGACGCCCAAAATTTGAGGCAATTGCAGAGCTACTAAGCCGACGCAGACACCACCGATGATTGGGTGAATCGGCCTCGGCAGTCGTCCCAGCCAAGCAAATCCTCGGACTTTCCCTTGAAAACAGCGTTCAGCCAGTTGAATTGCCTCAGTGTAGGCTAGGGACACTAGGCTAGCCAAAAGCCCCAATCCCATGTAAAAAGGCAATTCTAAGGGACTACGCACATCGTAGACGGGCAAAGCAAAAGCCGGCTGAGCTCCCAAGCAGATTTGAGCGATGAGTGCCGAAACTACGGCTGCTAGGAGGACAACGCTCACTGACGAAGTAGCAAAAGTGCTGCCGAGCACGACTTCCAAGGCAAAGAATACTCCGGCGATGGGAGAGTTGAACCCGGCAGATAAACCGGCGGCGGCTCCCGCCCCCAGCAGCAAACGCTGCCGTTCTGGGGAAAGTTGCAAAACTTGAGCCAGCAGCATTCCAAAGTTGGCGCCGATTTCGACGCTGGGGGCTTCCGGGCCGAGGGAAGCGCCGGTGCCTAGGGAAACTGAGGCTGCCACCATTTTAGTGATGGGTTTAAGGGGGGAGAGTTCTTGCAAGCCGCGAGTGGCTGCAATCAGCGAAGACATATTGGGGCCAAAATCCCGAAACCACCAGCGCATTAAGCCGATGACGACTCCGCCAAGAGTGGGAATGCAGGCTAGTGTCCAAGAGCCTGCTTTGGAAATTACCCCCATCAAGTCTTCGAGCATGAGGGTGTGGATCAAGTGAATTAAATAGTGAAAAGTGACGACGCCGGCGCCCGTAACTCCCCCGATGACTAGGGAGAGGATGAGCAGGAGGGTTTCTGGACTGGGGTGCAGGCGGTGGAATACTGGGCTCAGCGGGGAGGCATAGGGAGTGTTTGCGGTTGGGCCGGCCGGCAGCAAGTCTACAGGATGGGTGGCTCTCATCTAGGGGTTAATTCTTCTGTGAGAATTTAGATAAATATTACATTTTATTTCTTATTTTAATTTTGAGTGATTTTAGGGGAATTGACAAGTTAATTAAGGATGATTTTAGAGAGGATTTTTTTTGCTGGTGGTTGGGCTAGGAATGGACTTAACTGAGGGTCGGCAAATTTGAGGTTTGAGATTGTATGCTCAGTTACGTTTAATCTTTCAGGAATTCGGCAAGAATGCTGATTGAGTATATTTACGCAGTCATGCGATTTGAGATTTGAGATTTGAGATTTGAGATTACTCCCACGAATAAACCGGTTTACCAATTCTCGATTCCCAATGCCCAATTCCCAATTCCCAATGCCCAATTCCCAAGGCCCAGTTTTTTAAATGGGTTGTTGAGTTGGTGGAATTCTTGGTTTCGGTTTGCCGATCGACATTAGCGGATCGCCAAGAGTTGCAATTTTCCAGGGAGGCGATTCTAACTGGCGGGCTGCGATTAAAAATGGAGCCGATCGCAAAAGTCGATCGACCATTAATTTCGGCGGAATAAATGCAGATAAAAAAGGTTCATTGACACTCCCAACATAGGCATAAGCGCCATTTTCTAACCACCGTCCGGCAACGGTATTTTTATCATCGGGTGCTGCGGCAGACCAACTGTGTATCATGTGAACTGCTGCGGGAAATTTGAGTTTTGGGAGGTCTTCTACTAAAGCGTCGCCGTTGCCAACTTGGAAGGATTTTTGATAGCCTTTGGAATTCATCAATATTAAGTCAAATTCCCATTCTTTTGATGCTAAAGTCCGCCACTTTTGGAGGCTAGATTCCGGTTTCTCAACTAATTTGACATCAAAACCTAGTGTTTTTAATCCGCTAGCTGCTGAGTTCATTTCATATTTTTCCCAACTTCCTTCCTTGGGGTAACTGTCATAAAGCATGGCTGTTTGAGAGTCGAGAAATATAGAACACATGACTTGATAAATCGATCGCACTGAGGAACCGTAAATCCAGCCAGCGGCGGCCCAGCGTTCGCCGTTGGGGTGCCGTCCCAAACCGTCAGTAACGGCTAGTTGTTCCTCCGGCTTTTCAGGAGATTGATATTTTACGGCTAGTTGGCGTACAATGGTGATTGTGTCGATCACATCTCCGAGTTGGGAATAAAAATATCCGGTGGATTCGACGGCTGTTGTAACTGCCGTTTGCAGAGTTTGCCACTGTTGCTGATTGAGGGTATCATTAGGCTTTCCGAAGTTACCTTCTAAAAATACTAAGGGTTGACCGCGATCGGCGGCTAAGGCAACTGCCGCTATCCTTGCAGGGTCATTTTCAGATGTTATTACTACTCCTGGCGGTTCCCAGCCAAGTTCTGTCCATTTGGCTTTTAAGGTTTGAGTATTCGTGGCATTCCAGGCCGCTGCTGATGCGTTCAGCATCAATTGTTGGAGTTTTTGACCTTTTGGGAGTTGCTGTTTGATGCTCGGTAAACGGACTATTTCAGCGGCTTGGAAGCGCTTGATAAACATGGGCGTATATTTATTATCTTCGAGCAGAATTGGCCAGTGTCCTTTGAGGTTCCATTTTTGGATTGCTGCTAAGAATGTGGCTTCGTCGGGGACTAAAACTATGCGGTTAACAATTGGTATGTTGTCGCGGAGGATGTTAACTCGGAGGCCAGTTTGAACGGGCCAGGGTTCTTGTTTGGCTGATGGGGGCAGTTGAAAGGGTTTTTTGAGCAAGCTGCACGCGATTAATTGCTGTGATAAGCATAAAAATAGTGTGAATGCTAGCAGTTTAATTTGTAGGTTTTTGGGATTCATTTTTTTAACCGCAGATTTAAGCAGATTAACGGGGATTAACGCGGATGAAGAGAAGAGATGTTAATAAATTCCAGGAATGAGTTTTTTTACTTGTTTGCGGTATTCTGAATAGTCGGGATATTTTTCTACTAGCCAGGTTTCTTCTCGGCGGGATTTGATGTCGAAAAATATCAGTAAAATTGCAGTGGCTATTAAGTGGGATAAGCTGATTTGAAAGATTGTCCAGGCGATGGCTGCGAAGATTAAGCCGCTGTACAAAGGATGCCGCACTATTCCATAAATGCCTGTTTGAACTAATTCTCCATCTTCTATGGGATAGGGTAAAGGTGTCAGGTTTTTTCCTAAGTCTATGAGTCCTTTGATGATGAAAATTAATCCGCTTAAGCTGAGGATACTTGCTATAATCCAGCTCAGATAAATTAATTGAGTTGATTCGATTTTAAATCCTGGCAGTTGATAAACTGGTAAGATTGCAAATACTGCGAGTAATGCTCCTTGTAGCAAAACTAAATATTCGCCGCGGCTGTTGTTGCGCCAGCCTTCGCGCGTGAAACCCCAATCAGTTAATATTTTCATAGTAATTGGTATTTGCTAATCAGTTTGTCGTAGGGTGCGCAGTGCGCACCTTACCATAGAAATAGTTTGTCGTAGGGTGCGCAGTGCGCACCTTACCATAGAAATAGTTTGTCGTAGGGTGCGCAGTGCGCACCTTACCATAGAAATAGTTTGTCGTAGGGTGCGCAGTGCGCACCTTACCATAGAAATAGTTTGTCGTAGGGTGCGCAGTGCGCTGGTATTTGCTAATCAGTTTGTCGTAGGGTGCGCAGTGCGCTGGTATTTGCTAATCAGTTTGTCGTAGGGTGCGCAGTGCGCACCTTACCATAGAAATAGTCGCTCAAAGCATTTTTTGCTTCCACGACTGCAACAGCGAACAGTCAAAAGTCAACAACAAACAGATTTATTCTCGCCAGGGACGAGTCATTAGTTCTAGTTGGTTAACTTCATCTTGGCTCAAACTCCAACCTAATGCACCGGCATTTTCTTGGGCTTGTTTTGCTGTTTTTGCGCCGGGAATGGGGATTACTCCGTTTTGAGCGATTAGCCAGTTGAGGGCTACTTGGGCCGGGGTTCGATCGCGCTTTTTGCCCATTTTTCGCATAGTGGACATGACTAATTCGATTTTTTCGATGCCTGTTTTGCTGAAGCGGGAGTCAAATTTACGGGCTCCGGCTGGTTGTTCCTGGGCGCTATATTTGTCGGTGAGCAATCCTTGGGCTAAGGGGCTGTAAGCTAAAATTGTTACTCCTAATTCGCGGGCTGTACTGACTATTTTTTGTTTTTCCACTTGTCGCGATAGCAGGGAGTAACGGACTTGATTTGTTGCTAAAT
>Ga0316607_1000714_pt1 | contig 11133 bp, 10 predicted proteins | sample MIS2016062E_MG_FD_207674 | JGI IMG/M metagenome (GOLD analysis project Ga0316607, IMG submission 207674) | Microbial mat bacterial communities from Middle Island sinkhole, Lake Huron, Michigan, United States - MIS.2016.062E | ecosystem: Environmental > Aquatic > Freshwater > Lake > Sediment...
TTTCATTGCATTTGATGATTTGGATATACCCCAAACATACACCAATCCCTAAATTGATACCTATGAAACCCCCTTCATGCAAGTGCACTCTCAAACAAGTGACATCAGATTGCTCTTCAGAATGTGAAGAAGTGGTGATTCCCTCACAGGAAAAAATGGAAGAATCAAAGCCAGAATGAGATGCATGCAAGGCGGGGGAAATTGAAAACAATGCATGAATCCTTTAACAAAGGAGAAAGTGGCTATTTAGTGCTGTAGCTTCCAACAGTGTCAAACCATAATTCCAGTTTTATTTACCCTTGAACATTTATAGGGATTGGTGTCTATAGAGTGCATGAACAGACACAGATGAATGGTTAGATGCCTGCTAAATGTCTGGATAGGTTGTTCTGATGTTGTTAGGGCAGTATACAGATAATATGATCATCCAGGGGTAAAAGAGGGCATGTGAACATTTGAATGACTCATATCTCTATCACAGCAGAACTGGTACCCAGTACTTATTAATGCTTTATGCTTGACAACACCTTTGGATATACTAGGTATGAAAATGTATCAGATGAGATCAAAACCCATGAGACTATTTTCCAGGGCATGAAATATACTGTATATATAAGCTAAGTGTTGTCAATTGGTTAAGCTGGTGCTGCACAAGATGCCACAAGTCATATTTTGACACATTGTATATTGTACAATTGATATTTGTGGGGACCACTGTATTACTATACAGTATTATTATAAAATAAGTTATGGGCTTGAAGAGGTAGGGCCTATGTGAGGCAATGGTAGACCACATAAAATGGTCCCTACTTTTATTACAATGATGCTGTATTTGCTCTATAAAAATAAAAACATACACCTTTGTGGCATGGTGAGTTCATGATATATTTCACCTAAAAATATCTCATCAGAATCCTCCATGATACATTAAACAACCATAAAATGTATCAGAGAAATATGCATGACAACCACTTGGGTCATGGTTGTATTTCACACCCTACTACATTTGAAAGTATGTTTGTTTTGAGTTAACCTTGGTACAGTCATGCATGTATATTTGAAATCAATTGCATTAACTTCTGGTGATGCATGCATAGAATCCTGCTTAACCAGATGGTTTAGCACCATGACAACAATAAACAACAAATAGATTGTTGCCATTTTGTGTGTATGCATAACTCATTACACTACTAACATGAGATCAAAGCTGAAAGTAAGGAGACACTGCAGATTTTGGAGCAGGTTGGCTACAAGGACTGGCCAACCTGTGTTTATGAAGTAGGAGAAGCAGGATTGGCAACAAAGACAATATTCATGGTAGCAACAACAGCACTAATTGTGAAAATGAGGGCAACAAGTATGAATAAGGAAATAAAACTGTTGAGGCCAATGCAATGCAAATTGTAAGCATTGGCCACAGCAACATTGATGATGTAAACAAAAATGAGGTGAACAGTGATGACAATTCAAACATATCATTTAAATGCAAAAATATCCATAACAGCAGTGGAGAGCCTTACCATTGGAATCCTTGGCAGAATCAAAGAATCCAAAGAATACAACCAGGGCAACATTTCCTGTGCTGTAATGGAGAACATGAAGCCAATGATTTTACAAAATCAACATTGTACTTTATTCATATTTGCATTGGAGCCATGGAATAGCCAACAGAAACATATTCATATTTTCTTTATCACCATTATATTCATATGGCATCAGCCTTGATCAATGTTTGCCACTGCAACTTTTTGAGATAATGATATTAACATGTTGTTGTATCATTGTATGAGCTGACCAAGCTCATACCTTAGGATTGATTTTTTATGTTGTGTTTTATTGTTAAATTACTAACATTAGGCATGGCCATTTGTAATTATTGGCAGCTTGCAAATAGGCATGACCTGTACAATGCAGACACATTTTCCCCCTTCTATGAGGCTTAATTAACCCATTGTCAGAGGCTTGCCAAATATGCTGTCAATGAACACATACAACTGGGCCCTCCTCTGGTTGTTTAATAGCAACCTTTTCTTGAAATTGTGTCCCTCATAGCATATTGTGCTTTTACATGGGTTCAGCATATTTGCACAATGCTCATCACACAAGTTCACACAAATCTTGTAGAAAAGCACAAATGGAACCATTGTCCCTTTTCTTGGTAAAAGCAAGCCATTCTTTCACACCTTCAGCTATAAATTGGCAGCACTTCACTTTTGAAATCACAGCCTTCTTTTTCAGCTTAATTGTTTTTTCAATTGGTGTCTCTGATAAATATGGTAGAAAGTGCTGTTTCAAACCATACAGGGTGGATGTATTGGCCACCTGGAGCAAATATCAAAATGCCTTTTTCCCATGAATCCTCCTCCAATACTCCAAGCCTTGATAATACCATTTTCCTTTGAGTTACTAAAAGCAAAAGTCTTGCCATCACTTTGTCACATGCCTTCTCAACTGATGATTGTATTTATTGGTGTACTAACTTCCCTGTTTTTTTAGAATGTATGGACCTTTTGGGTACTACATGTACCATACCAATTCCTGGTTATTTTCCCATTGTGACAAAAGCCATGGCTCTCTGAAATTCAGGTGGTGCTTGTTGTGTGGCCAGCATGTCCATTCCAGCATGGCCACCAGTCATAGCTTCATCCATAATAATATGTAGCTCATGTTGGGAAGCAATGATGCCTATAATTTGTAGTGTATCAGCACTAAGGATTGCTCCACTCCCAGCCAGAATGACCACCATCAACAATGCTTTAAAAGGAGCTCCTTGCATTTTTGCCATTAATGATGCATATGCAGCTCCTGCAGGCATTCATTTTCATTGAGAACTAAATTGGCTTAGTGAGTGCATGGGATATGATATAGCAGTGCAATGGTGCATTGCTTGGATTCATTCATTGTGTCTAGGTCTGTTGGATTTATAAGGATTGCCAGGCCCTTAGAGACATAAAATGAACTGGAGCTAAGTGCTTGCAATGAGTCCCCCTTGAATGAAGAACCACAACCTCCCATATAGCTAGCTGGCACAAGCCACCAATAAGGCTGACTATGGGAACCTGTAGCTTCATTGAGTGCTGCAGCATTAGCTGATGACCCACACTTGGTGCAGCACATGAGAGTGAACATGCATGCCTTTGGTTCCTTTTTTCACTTTTGATTCCAGCTCATATTTGCTGGTTACAGAGCTATGCTTAGCATGGTCTGTTGCAAGGACAATTCCCTAGTTGTTGGCAAGATCATCACCCATCTCACCAATGTTATGAACTGGAATAGCAAAGGTATTTTATCAATGATAAAAATCACTAGCCCATTTAATAGGGTGGTGAAAGAGTGAAAAGGAGAATGGGTAGGCTGTGCTTACCCATTTTACTCCAGGCAACTGATGGCATATAGTGTACAATATTTCAGATCCAAAAACAATTTTGAAAGTTCAGTAGACTAAAAATTACTATATGTAAAATAACCCTAACTCATTGGAACATGTCCTATTTAACTATGTGTATCATATAGCATGTCCACATTGCACACAACTAAGTTAATCACGTAGACTCCACCAGCATCAATCAAATGAAAGGAGAGAAATAAAGGAAGTCATTGTATTTTAAGTATCATTTTATGGTGCATGATATCATTTCATGAATGAGCCATGAGAGCAACACATAACAGTGGTAGCAGCTGTTTGTCAATGCACTGATGGATGGTTTACCTGGTCCTTGTACTCTGGTACATTTGGATAATCAAAACCTGTCATCCTGCTATGTGTCTAAGGACACAAAGCAGTCCAACATTAGAAGCTTTTTTGGACCAAGATACATTACTCAAGAACATCCAATGGGGTGCTACACTGCATACAGTGATATCCATTTGCATCCTTCCCATTACAACTTGTCATATGTATCCTCTTTGTCTATACTGGCCCAAATATTTGGTTACATTATTTGCAAGCTCATCAATGCATCAAAACCTTTCATTGAAAATGTATCACTTCATCCACCCCTGAAGCTTATTGCACCAAGAAATGGCCCAAACATGGCTGAAAGTATTATCAATATAAGATTTTTGGTCAAGGAAACAAAAAGAGGCATTTGATAAATCCCAACCTAAGATGGGATGAGCAACAACACAAGGTTGAAAGCACAACATTGTGGCAAAACTTTCATACACAATGACAAAGAGAACTGGAAATCAGCATCAGTTCTGTTGGGACAAAGTATCAATGATGATGAAGAGAGTTGCTGGTTCCAATTCCCCATGCTCTGCCTTGTAAAATAATGCTATGATGCTCTCCAACAGCTAGTGACAATCCTGTTCTGTCTTATTTTCCCCACAGGAGTTCAGCAAGAGCATGACATCCATGTATCTAAGATACTTTGTCATGAGAATTATTGATGTATCTTTTACAGAAGCCACTTTGATTAGGTCTTGTGGGATTCACTGAAGCAGCCCAGGTTGCATTGCCATGCAATTGAGATCCAAAACATGATCCAAGTTGTGCATCACTATGGATAGTTGGTTCTGCCTTACCAGCCAAAAATTTATTGATTCTTGACAGCATTTCCTTCTACTGCACAGACACCAGTTCACTCAGTACAAATTTATTTTGTTCAAAATCCAATAAGCCTCAATGCCAAAAAATTGTGAATATGACTCAGTGACAGTGCACTGTGGAAGTCAAGGGAGCAGTGACTGGAATAACAGTCCAGCAGCACCCCATCAGAACTGGATATCTTTGCTGATATTGTAGCATGAAGGCTGTATGTGGTTTTCTTGTATGTTTGATCCAGGGCATTGCAAAACTTCTAGAGTTCCCATCATCATTATATGCGTGGACAAATTGCAATTCACATCACTGCCTATATTGTATATGGGTTTCAATATTCTCTAAAGTATGGTGACTGGTATATGCCTGATTCTCTGGCCAAGCTAATAAACAGTGAGAGGGCCTGCATGAATCTTCATCTTCATCCACTTCTTCAGACATGAGCAAATCTGTTTCTTCCAGTTTCAAATATCTTGTTTACAAGGAGATTCTACAGGACAAGCTTCCACAAGGGTATGGTAAATCAGATGATGCATGGTTCAACAACATACCATTCCCTGTACCAAAAGAAGAGAGATTGCTCACCCAATATGGTTTCACTTCTTCATTACAATGCAAACAGAGAATAGATACCAAATTTGAGCCCAAATATTTTCAGGAAATGGAAGACATTCTGAAAGAAATTTACACCCATGCTTTCCAGTCTGAAAATGAGCAAAACAAAGTCCCCAAACCTGACATCCAGTCACTACTGCCTAAATTTCATTTCAAGTCTTTAGACCAACAATCTACTATTGATCTATGCCATTGTCTTCCCCATCTATGGTATGAAAAAGAAACCAAATCAAGTGCATGTGACATACAATAGTTTATTGCTGCTCTGTGTGACTGCATATATTTTTTAGATCCAAATGATGATGTTTACAACAACTACAGCTACACTTTGCTTAAAGAAGAAGGTGGTATGGGGATTGAATGTCAAGGAAAGTTTGTGGCTGAGATGTTGAATGGAAAATGGACTTCTTCTACACTATTGGATTTATTTGAAAAGATGAAGTTTATGTACATATTTACTAATGGGAAAATCCAAGTTATTAGTCTTGGGTGTGATTGAGGACAAAGAATGCACTGATGATACAACTTTGAGTGTCCAAGCTGGACAAAAGAAAATTGCCTGGTGGGTTGCCATTATAAATAAATAAATAACTCACTGATTATAGATTACTCTATCCTTTGTCAGGTTTAACGTTGTCATGCCGGAACAGGTCTGCATGCGTTTGCTGAATGACATGGTGGTGGGTTGCCATTAATGATGGGGGAATCTTTGCATCCAATGAAAAAACATCGCTTGTTTATGGATTTGAAAATAACAAGTATTGCAATAAATCACTATGTATTTTGCCTTCAAACATGGATGTTTAGAAAGATGCAATGATGCCCATGGGCAATGCTTTAATTGGCCAAAAGAGGATACCCATGCAGCCAACAAAGCAGAAATCAGAAGGCCTGTTAGAAACTCCCCTCCCCCATATACATAAAAATGAAAGAAAGGCATTACCAATATATGGCTAATTTTGTGGCCTCATACTCTGCTCAAAGTATAATGCTGAAGGTGGGAGATGTGATACAAATAAAGGATGAGTTGAACAATTCAACCACCAGATACAAAATCTTTGACTTTGATTTCAATGCTGTCATTATAACATGGTATCAGGATGAGACTAGACATGTTTTCCTGGATGCACTAGAGGAAGAATAGAAAAGCATTTGGAAAGTGGAAATGGATGGTCATACAAAATGAACTATACCAATTCAGGATTACAGAAACATATTGTGGGTGAAATGCAACCCTCCATCAACTGAAGCTCTTGTCAAGGCTTGTCATGAGAAATACAAACAACTTGACATCTAATGATGGTTACACTGAGTATCAGTACATTCTGTCTGGTGTAGACAAGCACAGCAAGAAGAAAACTCCCATTGTCATTCTGAAAGGATTGGAGAACTACAAATGGACTCAGTTGCACCATATCCCACCCTAACTCAAACATTAGTGGTTCATTGTTCCAAGATCTGTAACTGACTGCAACAGTTCTAAGGATAATATCACTGCATGTTCCTTTTATGATGAGTCTGTTGTTCTCATCCTGGACAGAAGCAAGTCCACTATCAAAAGAGGATCATAAATGTTTTATTTCTATTGCCAGAATAGACACAAGAACAAATGCTTATGGCAATTGGAAAGTGCAACTACAGATTCAATGGGAAACTCTGATTATGGGTTGCATGCTTGTCTTCAATGGTCCTTACAAGGTGCTATCTTTGAGTCTTCAATTCCAATCATTGATAACATTGCCCTTCTGCTTGCTGGCAATTGTACACCTTTCAGAACTTGCTTGAGAAAGGTTCAATTTGCCAGAGGCCTAAGTTCTGATTGGAATACATTACTTGCACTGAAACCCACAAAACAAAAGTTTAAAGGTCAACATGTTCCATTTCTTGCTGATGTTGATGATGCCCTAGTAAAGATTATTCATGTGATGGACTTTGATTTTTGCATCCTTGCTGATATACAATGGGAAAATAAACCAATTCATAAAATGGTATTCACTGTGGAATGCAATTCATTGGTTTTTTGTCAATGGAATATGCATGGATCCTCACATCCTGTTATTAGGCAGCCTCAATATAGAAGATATATATGTTGCATGGCCTGCTGCACATGCTGAACATGATGAATTGAAACTTCTATGCACAAGAAAAGCACAAGACAAAAGAGCCCATTGATTGATCCAAATTCACTCATGCTTATCAGAACTAATGTGATTGTTCACTGGAATTAATTGGAATCCCTGTGGTAGTGCTTTATTTGTCTGTTACAATGCATACCATATTCTATGTAGTTCTGTTTGATAAGATGAAAACTGTCCTCATAGTACATACATGCATTACAACCAAAGCAAATGCTGAACAAATGTATGAAAGATTGTACCTGATGAATTATATCCAAAATGACACCACTGACATGTGACACAATTGTTCATGATACATGATGATCAAAACAAATATATTGAGTTGACTGTTACAGCAAAAATACATAACACATTAAATAACACATTAAATATAAAAATTTCATGTGGATATTTGCATCAAAAATAGACAGTACATTATAATTAATAATATATCACCTGACTTGAACTGTGATAGCTTTTATCACACTGTCCACAACAGCACTATTACCCAATATATCAAATTGAAAAATATTTTTAAAAAGGAAATTCTGTTTTATGTGTTATCAGTAGCACTTTTGCAATCAAGAGTAGCTTTAGACCCACACAAAATAAGATTGTGGTGCATCTATGGTGGACATAATAAGTTTTTGTCAGTAGCAGTTGTGTTAAGAGGGCATGGCATACTGTGGAAATACCTGCAGATGTCATGCCTTCATAGCTTAGCCCATAGCTTTGCTGCTTTTTGTTGGTTATTGAGGTGGTTATGGCAATTCATCACCCATTGCCTAATGTGTAATGTATTTTTTGTCATTATAATTTCTGAGGTTGTATATGTGAGGAGATCCTGGAGTAAATTGAAAACTATATTGCATGGAGAAGCAACAATCTGCAACATATTGATACACCACATAGAAATTTGGGGATAATGCACAGTATTGGTACATTGCTGAAAATATATCATAAATAGATCAACTTTGTACCCTCAATGGTAGTTTTAAAACACATATACATTAAACAAGGACATTTGCCTATGGTAAAATATCATAAAAATACACAAACAATCAATTTAAATTTCCCTGTGTTTTGTGGTTTTTGTGCTTAGCCCTACACACCATACCTAATATTAATTGTACCAGGTACCACCTGCCAAGGTGGTACACAATGGATGGTCAACCTGAAAACTCCATCATGCCAATGAGTACAGCAACACTATACATGTAAGAAGAAAGATGGAGGATGAAAAATCCATTGCAATATTGTAATTTGCTAGAGGGAGGGAGTAGGACATAATTGTATCAGGAGACCATAGAAAGTTCTGTCTGGTATAGCATGTTGTCAACATTTATGTAGAACAATCATATCAGCAGGAAATATATTTTTCTGATTTCAACTGTTCCACAAGAGTTTTTCCCTGTGATCATGGCAAACTCTGTGGTGTATTTTCAACAACCCATTTGCATTGTTACCTACTCAACATCTTTGCCTTGCAACACAGGATTGGAACAGCTACCTATCTACATGCTCTGTCATGTATTAGACATGCATTACATTGCAGCATTAATGGGGCACAAAATACCTACACCTTCTACAGCTCAGGCAGGTGATACAAACTTGCAACCTCCATGCAATGAAGGTGTCAATGGGCAAGCAAACCAAAAACAGAAACCAAAGAAATGTGCTAGGGAAAAGAAATGACAGTCCCTAAATCAGCCAGTTACAGTGGAGGCTGCAATACCCAATGATAGTGATACTTCCAAATGTGGTGGTGAAAAAAGGAAACAGATCTTTAGAAGACTTGATATTGGTCACCATTCTTGTTATGCTTGTTATAAGATGTATGGTTACAGTGAGCTCCACATAAGCAAGTATTACAATAGATACAGGGAATGGATAGTTCACTAAAGGATGCAAGAAAGATATGTAAGTGCAATATAGATATATATTTAGGTTTTAAGTTCAACATGGACTTATACTCAAGGCAGATGATGATCAAATTGCATATTGCATACATGTATGGAGATACATGGTGTCTACATGATGCACTGGGGTGCTCCACAAGTATTGATAATATCAGGACTTGTTCATCACATTACTGTTAGGCTGTTTACTTAAATATCTGAAGATACAACATGTTGAGTAACAAATCATGTAGAATGGTAATACTACTGGGATAATGGCTCAATTCATAACCATGTTTCTGCTTAGAAGCCAAGTTTTAAGCCATATTGCTGCTAAAAAATAGCTTATAGCCAATAAGTGGTCTATAATTGTTTTGTTACTATCTAAAGTTGTACAGAGGACTAAAAGTTCTGGGTGGTACCAGATGATCATGTTGTGTATTGGAGTATCTATTTTGAGTGACAGCTATACAACTTTGGACAGTAAGAGAACAAGGATAGACTGCTTATTGGCTATGAGCTATTCTTCTAGCAGAAATATGGCTTAAAACTTCACTTCTTAGCAAAAACATGGTCATGAATTGAGCCATGATCCATTGATGGAGGATGATACAGTGTGTGTGGTAATCAATGGTGTGTGTAATTTACCTTGCATTCCTGATTAGCACTAAAGTATTAACAGAGCAACCATCACTAATGGTTGTAAAAGAAATCATGCCAAGTGTGGTGTAGATGCACATTTTATTTTAAGATGCAAATGGACTAAAAATGTGTGGGCAGTACTACATGATCATGTTACATATTGGAGTACCTATTTTAACTCACAGCCATACAACTTTGGATAGTAACAAAACAAGGATAGGCCACTTATTGGCTATAAGTTATTCCTCTAGCAGCAATATTGCTTAAAAGTTTACATCTTAGCAGAAACATGGTCATGAATTGAGCTATTATCCATCACTGGAAGAGGATACAGTGTGTGTGGTAATCAATGGTGTGTGTAGTAATCTACCTTGAGTTCTTGATTAACACCAAAGTATCAACTGAACAAAACTAAATCACTAATGGTGGTAAAAAATATTGTTCAAAGTGTGGTGTAGATTTTTAAAAGAGGAAGATGGACTAAAATATGTGGGTGGTACCAAATGATCATGTTGCATATTGGAGTATCTAGTTTAAGTGACCACTGTACAACTTTGGACAGTAACAAAACAAGGTTAGACCACTTATTGGCTATAAGCTATTCTTTTAGCAGCAATATGGCTTAAAAGTTTACTTCTTAGCAGAAACATGGTCATGAATTGAGTCATTATCAATTGATTGAGGAGGACACAGTGTGTGTGGTAATCAATGGTGTAGGTAATTTACCTTGAGTGCCTGATTAGCATCAAAGTATTTAAAGAGCAAAATAAATCAAAATGGCTGTAAGAGAAATCATGCTAAGTCTGGTGTTGATTTTAAGAGGAAGATGGACTAAAATGTGTGGGCAGTACCAGATGATCATGTTGTGTATTAGAGTATCTATTTTAAGTGACAGCTGTCCTGTGGACAGTAACAAAACAATGATAGACCACTTATTGGCTATAAGCTATTCCTTTAGCAGCAATATGGCTTAAAACTTCACTTTTGAGCAGAAACATGGTTATGAATTGTGCCATTATCCATCAATGGAGGAGGATACAATATGTGTGGTAATTAATGGTGTAGGTAATCTACCTTGAGTTGCTTCCTGAATGGCACCAAAGTATTAACAGTGCAAAAATAAATCACTAATGGCTGTAAAAGAAATATGCTAAGTGTGGTGTAGATACACTTTTGATGAAGAGAGGAAAATGGACTTAAAATGTGTGGGTGGTACCAGATGATCATGTTGCATATTGGAGTACCTATGTTAAGTGACATCTGTACAGCTTTGGATAGTAACAAAACAAGGATAGACCACTTATTGACTATAAGCTAT
>Ga0316607_1000715_pt1 | contig 11124 bp, 7 predicted proteins | sample MIS2016062E_MG_FD_207674 | JGI IMG/M metagenome (GOLD analysis project Ga0316607, IMG submission 207674) | Microbial mat bacterial communities from Middle Island sinkhole, Lake Huron, Michigan, United States - MIS.2016.062E | ecosystem: Environmental > Aquatic > Freshwater > Lake > Sediment...
CCAGCAGATCGCCAGCGCTCAAGGCGTCGGTAAAGCCTTTCCGCACTTCATCGCGGAACGCGGGCAATGCCTCAGCCGCGGCGTCCTGAAAACCTGCCGTCAATTCCGCCCGAATGCGAGGCAGCAGATCGGTCGCGGCCTGTGCTACCCCGCCATACACTTGCGCCCGTACCGGTTCCAGCAAGTCTTGCCCGGCGGCACCGGCACCGGCCTTGACCCGCATTTCCAGTTGTTCGGCCAGAATATCCAACCGGGCCTCCAGGCGCGGTTGGAGCCAGTATCGAAACGCCAACCAGCCCAGTCCCAACGTCAATCCAGCAGTGAGCAGCGCCGTCGCTATCACCAGCATCACGAATTGCATCCCACTCATTTAGCGCTGCTCTGCGTCATGGATCATGATGGCCGAACCCGGGGTGAAGCTGGTGGGGCATCGCTGCGAATTTGGCGGTCTCCGGCGCTACTTCGGTATAGCGATATTCGGACCACTGATCGGGTCTCTGCCCACGGGTCGCAGGAATCGTTGCGGAAAGCCGTTGCGGTGTTGAATGCGAGGGAGTCGGTTTCACGCTTGAGTTTCACGTTGCCCGGAGAGAACGCGAACGTGTTGGATTCAAGCACACAACCATCTTAAAAAAACTGGAGAATTTGGTCGGGGTGACAGGATTTGAACCTGCGACTCCTGCCTCCCGAAGGCAGTGCTCTACCAGGCTGAGCTACACCCCGACAAGGGGAAAGGATTAATACCGGCGGTTGACCGCAAAATCAGCAAGACCTATGAGCGCATCCTTGGCCAAGGAATCCGGCGTCATGGCTAAAGAAGCGGCAGCCAATCCGGCCTGCTCAACAGCAAGAGCGCGAGTGTAGTCCAGCGCGCCACAGGATTCAATAGCGCGGGTGACGGCATCAATGTGTTCTAGCCCACCATGCTCAATCGCTGCCCGGATGACCTGCGCTTCTGCAGCATCACCGCAGCGCAGTGCGTGGATCAATGGCAGGGTCGGTTTGCCCTCGGCCAGATCATCGCCGATGTTCTTGCCCAATTCTGTGCTGGATGCGCTGTAATCCAGCACGTCGTCAATCAACTGGAAAGCGGTCCCCAAGTGCATCCCATAGCAGCCCAGCGCCAGTTCCTGCTCCGGCGGCAAACCCGCCAGCACGGCTCCCAACTGTGCAGCGGCCTCGAACAGCCTGGCGGTCTTGGAACGGATCACCGCCAGGTAGCGCTCTTCGGTGGTGTCGGGATCGTGGCAATTGAGCAGTTGCAGCACCTCACCCTCGGCAATGGCGTTGGTCGCGTCAGCCAGAATCGCCATCACCCGCAGGTTGCCGATGCCGACCATCATCTGGAACGAGCGCGAGTAGAGAAAGTCGCCGACCAGTACACTGGCCTGATTACCCCAGATCGCATTAGCGGTTTGCCGCCCACGCCGCAAACTGGATTCATCGACCACATCATCATGAAGCAAGGTGGCAGTATGGATAAACTCGATGATCGCGGCAGCGGCAATATGTTGGTCACCGCCATAACCGCTAGCCTGCGCCGCCAGCAGCACGGTAACCGGGCGTAACCGTTTGCCGCCACCGTCAATGAGATAACCGGCCAGTTGGTTGATCAGCGCCACATCGGAACGCAGTTGCCCGCGAATCAGGGTGTTGACGGCGTGCAGGTCGGCGGCGATGGGAGCGCGAATTTGGTCAATATTCATGGAGACAGGCAGGTTGGCGGAAAACGTCCGCCATGCTACGGATTGGTTGCAGCAGGGTCAAGGCAAGGGTCGATAGCGCAGCAATTCTCATGTCGCCGATTGCACCCGGTTTCGGATGGTAGGGGAGTGGCGATCCGGTAGACCCCGGCAGAATCCCGGCGGCGTCCACCTTGGCCTGGCCCCGGTTCTCATGGGCCGTGTCGCCGGCCACCGCACTAACCCCTTGGCCCGCCTACCAGAATTAACGGTCTGATGAACGGACGCGCGGCTGTCCGAGCAGCCGCTCCACAGCGAGGTAAGATCTTGCCGGACAGCCAACCGATAGTGCTGCGTCTACAGGAACTGCCTGGTGATCTCGACCAGTTCCTTAACCGACTTGACCGAGTGGTCAAACATCATCTTCTCATCAGCATTCAGTTCGATTTCGACGATCTTCTCGACCCCGCCCGCGCCCAGGATCACCGGAACGCCGACATAGATGCCGTTGACGCCGTATTGCCCACTCAGATAGGCGGCGCAGGGCAACAGGCGCTTCTTGTCCTTCAGGTAGGCGTCGGCCATGGCGATGGCCGACGAAGCCGGCGCGTAGAACGCCGAGCCGGTTTTCAACAGGGCCACAATCTCGCCACCCCCATTGCGGGTGCGCTTGACAATGCCATCCAACCGCCCTTGCGTAGTCCAGCCCATCTTCACCAAGTCAGGCAGGGGGATACCGGCAACCGTCGAGTAGCGCACCAGTGGCACCATCGTGTCGCCGTGGCCGCCCAGCACGAAGGCGGTGACATCCTCAACCGAAACCTTGAATTCGTCGGCTAGGAAATGGCGGAACCGTGCGCTGTCCAGAACGCCGGCCATGCCGACCACTTTTTCCGCCGGCAGACCGGAGACTTGCTGCAATACCCCGACCATGGCATCGAGCGGGTTGGTAATGACGATGACGAAGGCACCGGGGCAATACTGTTTGATGTTCTCGCCGACCGTGACCATCACTTTGGTGTTGACGCTGATCAAGTCGTCGCGGCTCATCCCCGGCTTGCGCGGCACTCCGGCGGTAACGATCACCACGTCCGCACCCTCAATGACGGCATAATCGCTGCCGCCGGTATAAACACTATCAAAGCCCTCGACCGGCGCGGCCTGGGCCAGATCGAGCGCTTTGCCCTGGGGAACACCGTCGGCAATATCGAACAAGGCGATGTCGCCCAGATCCTTCATACCGGCCAGCAGAGCGAGCGTGCCGCCGATTTGGCCGGCCCCCACCAGTGCGATCTTTTTGCGTGACATATTGAGTTCTCCTGGATGAACCTGCGATCAAGCTGGATGAAGTGGATCGAGCCGCACCCTTGGGGGATGAGGTTTTCTTGCGGGCGCGGCTCGACCCTAAAACGGAAACCGATCAGGCCGCCTCGTGGGCCAGTTCCCATTGATCGGGCGAACGCCACAGCCGGGAGCGCAGCAATTCGCGTTCGAAGATGAATTCCTTGGGCAAGCGGTCGAAGAACAGATCAAACTGCTCTTCGTGGGCGTGGGCTTCAGACGTACCGGCTTTGCGGCCTACCGACATCAGGTCGTAGAAGGTATCGCTCGGATAGTCGAGACCATCCCATGAGAGGTCCTCATGGCGCGGCATCCAGCCAATCGGGCTTTCGACGCCATAGCCGCGACCGTGAACCCGATCCACGATCCATTTCAGGACGCGCATGTTTTCACCGAAGCCCGGCCACAGGAATTTGCCGTTGTCGTCCTTGCGGAACCAGTTGACGCGAAAGATGCGCGGTGGATTGGGCACTCGGCGACCGACATTCAGCCAGTGGCTGAAATAATCGGCCATGTTGTAGCCGCAGAAGGGCAGCATCGCCATCGGATCGCGGCGCATCGCCGCCTGGCCGATGGCCGCCGCCGTGGCTTCCGATCCCATCGTGGCGGCCAGATACACCCCGTGGCTCCAGTTAAATGCCTGGAACACCAGCGGCATATCCTTGCTCATCCGCCCACCGAAGACGAAAGCGCTGATCGGTACGCCAGCCGGGTTTTCCCAGTCTGGATCGATGCTCGGTACCTGGCTGGCTGGGGCGGTGAAGCGGGCGTTGGGGTGCGCGGCGGGCCGACCGCAGCCGGGGGTCCAGTCTTCGCCTTTCCAGTCAATGGCGTGCGCTGGCGGCGGGCCGTCCATGCCTTCCCACCACACGTCGCCGTCATCGGTCAACGCAGCATTGGTGATGATGCAATTCTTGGTGATGCTAAGCATCGCATTGGGGTTGGATGCCATATTGGTGCCGGGCGCCACACCGAAAATGCCCGCTTCGGGATTGATGGCGCGCAAACTGCCATCCGGCCCCTTTTTGATCCAGGCGATATCGTCGCCCACCGTGGTGACTTTCCAGCCTTCGAAGCCTTTCGGTGGCACCAGCATGGCCAGGTTGGTCTTGCCGCAGGCGCTGGGCATGGCGCCTCCGAGATAGGTTTTTTCACCCTGTGGCGATTCGATACCCATGATCAGCATGTGTTCGGCCAGCCAACCCTCGTCGCGCGCCATCACCGAAGCGATGCGCAGCGCCAGGCACTTCTTGCCCAGCAGCGCGTTGCCGCCGTAGCCCGAACCGTAGGACCAGATCTCGTAGGTTTCCGGGTAATGGACGATGTACTTGCGTTTGATGTCTGCTTCGCACGGCCAAGCGACATCTTTCTGACCCGGTGCCAGCGGCGCGCCTACCGAGTGAACGCAGGGGATAAAGAAGCCGTCTTCGCCGAGCACGTCCAGCACGGCGCGGCCCATGCGGGTCATGATCCCCATATTGACCACGACATAAGGGCTGTCGGTGATTTCGATGCCGATCTTGGCAATGGGTGAGCCGAGTGGACCCATGCTGAACGGGATCACGTACATGGTGCGGCCGCGCATACAGCCGTCGAACAAGCCGTTTAACGTAGCGCGCATTTCCGCTGGCGGTGCCCAGTTGTTGGTCGGGCCGGCGTCTTCCTTGTTGATTGAGCAGATAAAGGTGCGGTCTTCAACCCGACCGACATCGGAAGGGTGCGAACGCGCCAGATAGGAATTCTCCCGCTTTGCCGGATTGAGGCGGATAAAAGATCCTCCCTCGACCATCAGGTTGCACAAACGGTCGTATTCAGCGGGCGAGCCATCGCACCAGACGACCTGATCGGGCTTGCACAGCGCCGTTATCTCGAAAACCCAGGCGATCAGTTTCTGGTGGTTAGTGGGTACGCTGGCGGGGTTCGGTGTGTTGCTCATCGTTTTCCTACTCTCCAGTTCGGCACATTGGGAAACCTTATAGTTAGGCTACATATTGTATGTTACCTTACTGAAATAAAGCATATAGTAAGCAAGCTAATTATTCAACCCAAAAATTGGGATTTTGGAACCGTGATTGCGTACCTCCTCTCAAATAACGTATTGATTTTTAAATTTATTGCGTTTTACAACCTTTGTTGGCATGAAAATTAACGCAAAAATAATCAAAATCTTGCGGAGGGGTGAGCAAAGTCAGTTGGAACTTTGTTTGCGGGTATTAGGCTTATGCTAACCGCCATCCCCATTGGGACATCGCCACCGAGGTCGACGACATGATCATCCAGGATTCCTACCGAGGCCCCGGCTTCCTCCTCACCGACTCCGCTCGCTTGCTGCGCAAGTTGATCGACCGCCGATTGCAACCGCTGGGTTTATCCCGTGCGCAATGGTCAATTCTGGCGATCCTGTCCAATCACGAGGGTCTCTCTCAGTCGCAAATCTCCGATGAACTCGAAATCGAGAAATCGACCGTAGGCCGACTGATCGATCAGGTTGAAAAGAGTGGATGGATTGAGCGGCGTCCGATCGCTGGCGACCGGCGCTTATGGGGTATCCATCTGACTGACCAGGCGCGGCAACTGCTTGCCGAAGTTGAAAGTGTCATTTTGCAAACCCGCACAGAAATGCTGCGCGACTTGTCCGTCGAACAGCAGCAAGACCTATCCAGGATATTGCAAACAGTGAAAGCAAATCTGTCTGCCGCCCTTGAACTTGATCAGGCGCAACTACACCTGCAAAAATTCGAGGACGCGACGGATTGAATAGAGGTAATTCAAAACGCCCTCCCCCGGCGGGAGAGGGCTGAGGCGGGGTCTAAACGAGGCTTACTCGCCGATGATCTTCCGCACCACGTCGGTCATCGAAATCACGCCCACCGGCTGATCATTTTCAGTCACTACCAACCGGTGCATCCGCCGTCCGGTCATCTGGCTGACCGCATCGCTCAGCAGCATCCCGGCATCGCAGGTCGCGCAACCGGGGGTCATGATGTCCTTGGCCCGCATCGCCCGCGCCTGCTCCGGAGTCCGGCCCTGCCGCGCCAGCACCATATCGGTCTGCGACACCACACCGATGGCCTTGCCGGCGGAATCCATGACCACGACGGCATGAATCTCCTTGTTGATCATGATCTTGGCCGCAGTCCCGACCGTATCGTCCGGCGAGCAGGACACGATACCGCGATGCATCAGATCGCGAACCAGGCTGCCGTCATCGGCAATCGTGATCGCCTCGGCCTGCGCTACGCTGGGCAGCGGCTCGGACATCGGGTACGGATGCGGGGTGTTATGCACGTCGTCCTTGGGCAGGGTCGGGTGGGGAATGGCGACCGGCGGTTTGCCGCTCGCGCCGAGGCCAAATTCGGTCGCGCCGATCAGCACCGCCATGTTGCCGTGCGGGTGCTTGTTGTCGTGCATGAGCTGATGGGCAATCGGCAAGTCGGCATAAGTGAACACCCGCGACATACAGGGATCGAGCAGGCCGCGCAGCGCCAGTTCATTCATCTGGTTGGACTGCTCGGTATTGGCGAAATGCGAGCCTTGCAGCCGCTTCTGGCGCATCCACAAATAACGCAGATCAACGGTAGCGTTGTAGCCAGTAGTACCCGCGCAGACCGCGACCATGCCGCCGGTTTCGCAGACGAAGATGGATGACGGGATCGTCGTTTCACCGGGATGCTCGAACACGAGGTTTGGGGCGCGCTTCTCACCCAGCACTTCCCAGATCGCCGCGCCAAAACCCCGGACGCCTTTTAGCCACTTGGCATAACCGACGCTGTCTTTCCAGTGCGGCAACATCCCCCAATGGTCGAACTTGTTGCGGTTGATGCAGCCCTTCGCGCCCAGCTTCATGCAGTAATCGAACTTGTCCTCGCCCGACACCATAGCCACGGAAGTAGCGCCCGCCGCTTTGGCAATCTGGATCGCCATCGAGCCGAGGCCACCGGCCCCGCCCCAGATCAACGCGACATCGCCCTTCTTGACCGCATTCGCCCCCCAGCCATGCAGCATTCGCCAGGCAGTCGCGCCGACCAGCACATAAGACGCGGCTTCTTCCCAGTTCATGTGCTTGGGCTTGGGCATGCACTGCTGGGCTTGCACCTTGGTGAACTGGGCGAAACTGCCCCAGTTGGTTTCATAGCCCCAGATGCGGAAGGTCGGTGAATACATGGGATCGCCGCCGCTCTTGACCCATTCGCAATTACGGTTGTATTGACCGCAATGCACCACCACTTCGTCGCCCACCTTCACGTTGGTCACGTCCTTGCCGACCTTGTAGACGATGCCGGAGGCGTCGCTGCCGCCGATGTGGAAATCTTCTGGTTCGCCGGCCTTGTTACGCGCGCCGATCACATTGACCGGAATGCCCAGCCCGGCCCAGACGTTGTTGTAGTTGATGCCCGCCGCCATGACGTACACCAGCACTTCGTCATCAGCGATGGGTGGCACGTTGACCACTTCCTGCTGGAATGCCTCGGTAGGCTTGCCAAACCGTTCCGGGCGAATCAGCCAGGCGTGCATTTGCTTGGGAATCACGCCCAGCGGGGGCATTTCACCGAGGTTATAAAGTTCTTTAGCCATGTTGCTGTATTCCTCTGGTTGGGGTTGTTGGTTTAGAGATTAGCGAGTTAGGGATTAGCGATTGGGGAGTTAGAGATTAGGGAGAATGCGGGCGCGTAACTCTTCGTAGGCGGCAATCGGCGACCGGCGTGGCGCATTCGCCAGTTCGGCAAACAGGGTCGTTTCGCCGCCCAGCCGGTTGATGCCATAGCGGCCAAATTCCTCGCGCAGGTGCTTGACCAGCCATTCGGCCTGACAGCGCCGACGACGAGCGGTGAATTGCTCCCGCGCCAGCAGCCATTGCCGGTGACGGTCCAGCGCATCAGCCAAGGCTTCAATGCCGGTACCCAAGGCGGCACTGGCCGACAAGGCGGGTGCTTGCCAACCGTCGCTATCGGTGCGCCGACCCAGGGTAGTGGTCAATTCCGACAGGGTTTTCCGCGCTGCCATGCCGATGTCTTCCTTGTTGACGACGATGACGTGCGGGATTTCCATGATCCCGGCCTTCAGAAACTGGATGCTGTCGCCGGAGGCCGGTTGCGCCACGAAACAGGTGGTGTCGGTCATTTTCGACACATCGATCTCTTTCTGTCCCACGCCTACCGTTTCGACCAGCACGATGTCGAACGCCGCCAGCATCGCCAGACTCATCGGCCAGACTTCGGCGCTCAGTCCGCCAAATTCACCACGACAGGCCAGCGAGCGAATGAACACTTCCCGATCCGCGCCACTGGCGTGCATCCGCAACCGGTCGCCGAGCAAGGCACCGCCGCTGATCGGACTGGAGGGATCGACCGCCAGAATCGCCACTTTCAAGCCGCGCCGCCGCCAGACCTGAATCAGGGAGGCGGTCAGCGAGGATTTCCCCGCGCCGGGCGGGCCGGTAATGCCGATCAGGTGACCACCGCTGTCCTGTTTCTCCGCCGGCAGCGCATCCAGAAACGCCGCCGCGCATTGCCGGGCAGCCGGGCGACGATCATCGAGCAGGTTGAGCGCCTGAGCCAGCGCCAGCCGGTCGCGGGCGCTGACTGCATCAGCCAGCGCCGCCGGATCAGGAAGCGCCAGCCGGGTCATACCGCCGTAACCGGGGGCAGGTCGTGGTTTTTGCGGATCAGATTGAGGATGTCCACCATGATCCCGTTCATATCAATGTCCTTGGGGGTGTAGACGGCGGCGATGCCCCGTTCCTTGAGTAATACCGCGTCGCTTTCCGGGATGATCCCGCCGATCACCACCGGCAAGCCTTTCAAGCCGGCCTGATCCAGATAGTTAAATACGTCCTCAACCATCTCGACATGGCTGCCGGACAGCACCGACAGCCCGATCAGATGCACACCTTCCTCCAGCGCCGCCTTGGCGATCTGTTCCGGGGTCAGGCGGATGCCTTCGTAGACGATTTCAAAGCCAACATCGCGGCCCTTGACCGCGATCTGTTCCGCGCCGTTGCTATGTCCGTCCAGGCCCGGCTTGCCGATCAGCAGCCGCAATGGCCGGCCCAGTTCTTCGCCGGTCCGGGTGACTTCAGTGCGAATGGCGATGGCTTTAGCGCCACGACTGTCGTCATTGGCGGGAATGTCGATCCCGGTCGGCGCGCGGTATTCGCCGAAAATGTCGCGCAAGGTCTGCGACCACTCGCCCGTGGTGGCCCCGGCATGAGCGCACAGGATCGAGGCCGGCATGATATTCGCGCCGCTGCGGGCGGTCTCGGCCAGATTCGCCAGCGCCGCCTTGACCTCGGTCGCGTTGCGCTGGGCGCGGAAAGCGTTCAGCCGCTCGATCTGCTCGCGTTCGGCGCGGGGATCAACCTTCATGATGCCGCTGTCGACGCCGCCGGTCAGGGGCGATACCTCGGTTTCGCGGTAGCAGTTCAGACCGACGATCTTGAGATCGCCGCGTTCAATCGCCCGCATCCGTTCGGTATGGCTGGTCACCAGTTGCCGCTTGACGTAGCCGGATTCAATCGCCGGCACCATGCCGCCCTGTTCCTGCACCCGGGCCATTTCGGCGGTGGCGCCGTCCACCAGCGCCTTGACCTTGGCGGCGATCACCGGCGAACCGTCGAAAATGTCGCCGTATTCGAGCAAATCGGTTTCAAAGGCCAGCACCTGCTGCATCCGCAACGCCCATTGCTGATCCCAGGGCCGGGGCAAGCCGAGCGCCTCGTTCCAGGCCGGCAATTGCAGCGCGCGGGCGCGGGCCTTTTTGGACAGGGTCACGCCGAGCATTTCCAGCACGATCCGCTGCACATTATTTTCCGGCTGCGCCTCAGTCAGACCGAGTGAATTGACCTGTACTCCGTAGCGGAACCGGCGCATTTCCTCGCTTTGCGCCCCATAGCGTTGCGCGGCCAGTTGATCCCACATTTCGCCGAACGCCCGCATCTTGCAGGTTTCCTCAATGAAGCGAATCCCGGCGTTGACGAAGAACGAAATCCGCCCGACCACCTGCTCGAAACCTTCCGCGCCGATCTGCCCGGAATCGCGCACCGCATCGAGAATGGCAATGGCGGTGGACAGTGCATAGGCCAGTTCCTGGGTCGGGGTTGCGCCGGCTTCCTGCAAGTGGTAGCTGCAAATGTTGGTCGGATTCCACTTGGGAATGTGCTTGACCGTGTAGGCGATGATGTCGGTGATCAGCCGCACCGAGGGCTGCGGCGGGAAGATGTAGGTACCCCGCGACAGGTATTCCTTGAGGATGTCGTTCTGGGTGGTGCCTTGCAATTGCGCCGGGGCCGCGCCCTGCCGTTCCGCGACTGCGACGTACAGCGCCAGCAGCCAGGCGGCGGGGGCGTTGATGGTCATCGAGGTGTTCATCTGCCCAAGCGGAATCTGGTCGAACAGCGCCGCCATGTCGCCGATGTTGCAGATCGGCACCCCGACCTTGCCGACTTCGCCTCGGGCCAGCGGATGATCAGCGTCATAACCGGTCTGGGTCGGCAGGTCGAACGCTACCGACAGGCCGGTTTGGCCCTTGCTCAGGTTGGTGCGATACAGTTCGTTGGAGGCTTTGGCGGAGGAATGGCCTGAGTAAGTCCGCATCAGCCAGGGTTTGTCGCGTTTTACCGGGGTAGTCATGGGAGCCTCGTTGAGTTCGCCAGCGGTTCGGGTCTTGCGATGGTTTTTAGCCGGATTCAGTAGGCGCTATCTTAATTCTGCAACAGGCTAATTGCTTGCCTTTTTTGGGGAAATGCGGCGACCCCGGAGATGATCCGGTCGCGGCGTCATCCGGCCCGGTGCCGGGCAGCGGCAACCCCGCCGTCCTACACTTGAATCGTAGCGCCATGCGCTTTAACCGCTGTAACCTGCCAAAAATCGTTCAGGAGACCTCACCATGACCAAGATTCGACTCAGCACCGGTTTGGGCGCTGTGTGCAGCCTGCTGTTACTGGGCACGGCGTATGCCGCGAGTCCTGATTCGCCGGTCGGTCAATGGAAAACCATTGATGACAAAACCGGCAAACCGAAAAGCATCGTCGAGATCACTGAAAGCAATGGGGTGCTGACCGGCAAGATTGTTGAACTGCTTGAAGGTGCCGCCGAGAAAACCT
>Ga0316607_1000716_pt1 | contig 11116 bp, 9 predicted proteins | sample MIS2016062E_MG_FD_207674 | JGI IMG/M metagenome (GOLD analysis project Ga0316607, IMG submission 207674) | Microbial mat bacterial communities from Middle Island sinkhole, Lake Huron, Michigan, United States - MIS.2016.062E | ecosystem: Environmental > Aquatic > Freshwater > Lake > Sediment...
CCGGATAATTATATTGATCCGTACAGTCTGCGAAAAAAAGAGCGGCTGATATTGAAGCGGGTGCTTTCAGGCGTGTCTCTGCTGCTGGAGCTTGTGAATAAAGAGTTCAAAGGCGCGTGGCTGAAGCATTTTGTCAGTTAATAAATCACCTTACGCATCCGACCTAACCCCCCGTCCCCCTTCCCTGAAAGGGCAGGGGGAGTAACGAAAAAACTCCCCTCTCCGCTTCGGGGAGGGGCAGGGGAGGGGTTTTGCGTTTTGTCAGTTAATAAGATGGAGGTTTGGGATGTTTGCAAAACACAGAAGTCTGACAAAGATGTTTTTGTTCGGCATAATATTTACGACACTGATTTCGATTCTTATTCTGAGCTATGTCTCGATAAGCGCGGAGTACAAAGCATTCCGGAAATCATCGGAGGACTTAAGAAACGAATATATGGCGGCTCACAAAGCCATACTGAGAAGCGAAGTTGAAAAGCAGACGGATCAGATCGCATTCTCAAAAGATCGCAGAGATAAGCGATTGAAAGAGACGATGGAAACAAGGGTTTCCGAAGGATACAAATTAGCAAAACATATTTATGACCGGAATAAGGACAAATCCCCGGAAGAAGTTCGGAAGATGATTTGCGGCGCACTGTATACTCTGAGATGGGATGAAGACAGAGGCTATTACTTTGTTCTGGATACAGAGGAAAATATGATATTTCATGCCAACAATCCCGAATGGGATAATAAAAACGTATCCGAATTGCAGGATTCCAAAGGGAAATATGTAATAAAGGATTATATTCGGATTGTTACGGCTATGAATCAGGGACATTCCGAACAATATTGGAAAAAACCCGATGGTGAAGAACCTCTTCTCAGATATTCTTATGTGAGGCTTTTTGAACCGCTCAATCTGATCATCGGCACAGACGGACATCCTTTCAAAATCGAAAAAGACAATCAGACCCGGACGCTGGAGAGAATCGCCCCGATAAGATTCGGAAAAGACGGATATATTTTTGTGATCAATTATGACGGCAAAGTACTGATGAACGATGTGCAGAAAGAGCTTATGGGCAAACCTTTGGAGAATCGGGAAGACTCTGACGGCGTTAAATTCCTTCAGGAATGTCGGAAAGCCGCCGAAAAACCGGAAGGCGGTTATGTCCGGTATGTCTGGAAAAAACCCGGTTCGGACAAAGCCATACCCAAGATTGCATATATCAGAGGGGTTCCCGATTGGAAATGGATGATCGGCGCGGCAATTTATGTGGATGAGATTGACCGGATACTTGCCGAAAAGGGAACTGCACTTAAAAATCAGGTAAAAACCAACATTATAAAGATGGTTCTTTTGTTTTGCGGCATATTTGTTTTTGTTCTGATCATCACCCTGTTTTTTTCGGGCAGACTCAGAAAAGAGTTGGATATATTCATATCATTTTTTGAAAAATCAGCAACTTCGGATGAGAAAGTTGATGAAGAGAAGCTCTATATCAAAGAATTCAGAATGCTTTCAAGATATGCCAATCTTATGGTCGAAGCCCGGATAAAAACCGATGCTGCCCGCAAAAAAGCAGAGGCGGAGATGCGTATTGCCAAAGACGCGGCTGAAGCTGCCAACAGAGCAAAAAGCGCGTTTCTGGCAATGATGAGCCATGAAATCCGAACACCGATGAACGGCGTGATCGGTATGACCGGGTTGTTGCTGGATACGCCTCTGACAGCGGAACAGCGCGGTTTTGCCGAAACTATCCGAAACAGCGGCGAAGCGCTTCTGGGCATTATCAACGATATTCTTGATTTTTCCAAAATTGAGGCAGATCAGCTTGAATTGGAACAGCATCCGTTCAATCTGCGCGAATGCGTGGAATCGGCTATGGATTTGGTGGCAGTGAAAGCCGGGGAAAAAGGGCTGGATATTGCCTGCCTGACAGACGCGCATGTTCCTACAACGATTATGGGGGATCAGACGCGGCTGCGTCAGATATTGCTGAATCTTCTGAGCAATGCGGTCAAATTTACGCATCAGGGGGAAATCGTGATTTCGATCAGCGCGGCGCCGTTGCCTGTATCACAGGAAAACCCTGAGAAAAAATATGAACTGCATGTAGCGGTGAAAGATACCGGAATCGGCATTCCGGCAGACCGCATGGATCGGCTGTTCAAGTCTTTCAGTCAGGTGGATTCATCTACTTCGCGCAAATACGGCGGCACTGGGCTGGGGCTGGTTATCAGCAGGCGGCTTACAGAAATCATGGGCGGTACGATGTGGGTGGAAAGCGTTGCGGGACAGGGCAGCACATTTAATTTCACCATCAAAACGGCAGCGGCGGCAAGCGCACAGCCGATTTATATGAGCCTTGAACAACCGTCTCTGCGCCACAAACGGGTGATGGTGGTGGACGACAATGCGACCAACAGAGAAATTGTTCTGAGACAAACTTCGGCGTGGGGCATGAATCCGCTGACATTTGCATCCGGACAGGAGGCATTGGATGTGATTCGGGGCGGACAGCATTTTGATTTGGCAATTCTGGATATGTGTATGCCGGAAATGGACGGACTGGAACTTGCCGAAGCGATTCACGAACAGCCTCTTACGCAGTCTCTGCATCTGGTGATGATGTCATCTGTGGGGCAGCAGAAGAGCGATCCCCGTAAAAAAGAATTTACCGCATGGCTGACCAAACCTGTGAAATCCTCGCAATTATACAATACGCTGATCGAGGTATTTGCCGGAGACAGCGCAGCGCGGGTTCAGGCTTCGACAGAGGAGCAGTCAGAATATGATCCTGCGATGGGAGAACGTCTGCCGCTTAAGATTCTGATAGCAGAAGATAATTCAATCAACCAGCAGTTGGCGTTGACCACCCTGGAGAGACTTGGCTATCGGGCAGATGTGGCAGGCAACGGAATAGAAGCTTTGGAGTCCCTGCGCCGTCAGCAATACGATGTGGTGCTGATGGATATTCAGATGCCGGAAATGGACGGGCTGGAGGCAACAAAACAGATTTGCAAGGAATTTTCTGCCGGGAAACGACCGCGCATTGTGGCTATGACTGCCAATGCCTTGCATGGCGACCGGGAAATGTGCATTTCCGCCGGAATGGATGATTATGTCAGCAAGCCGTTTCAGGTCAAAGACCTGATTCGCGCCCTGAATCAATGTAAGCCTTCTGCCAAAGTTGAGAAATCCGAAGACGCGCCCGCCGCTATTGCTCCGATAGCACCACCCGAACCGTCAGTTCTTGATCCGAATGCGATGAAACGTTTGGAATCCATGCTGGGCAAAAAAGCATCTGCCCTGCTGCCCAAACTGATTGATGATTTTTTCAAGGAAGCGGTCAAACTTCAGGAACAAGCCCGGCAGACCTTAGAACAAGGCAAATCTGAAGACCTTCGCCGCGCAGTTCATACGCTCAAGTCAAATGCGAAAAATTTCGGCGCAATGGTTCTGGCGGAATTGTGTCAGGAAGTCGAAAGCCTTGCCAAAGCCGGGACATCCGAAGGCGTGGCAGAATTATTGACGAAGATTGAGACTGAATACCCGAAAGTCCGTGCGGCATTGGAAAATGTTAAACGTAATCCGATCTGAGGCTGGTTATGAAAACACACAAAGACATCATTCTGGTCATAGATGACGACGCCTTCAACCGGACATTGCTCGGCACAAGCCTTGAAGAACATGACTATATTGTCGAAATGGCTGAGGATGGGCGGGAAGGCTTGGAAAAGCTGAAAGCGCAGGACATTGATCTGGTGCTGCTTGATCTGCTGATGCCGGAGATGGACGGATTTGAAGTTCTCAGACAGATGAAAACCGAAAGCGCGCTGCGGCATATTCCGGTTATCGTAACTTCTGCGGAAACCGATCAGGAAAGTATTGCCCGGTGCATTGAAATGGGCGCGATTGATTATCTGACAAAGCCGTTTGATCCGGTGCTGCTTCATGCCCGCGTGAAAAATGTTCTGCTTGCCACAAGCCGGAGCGAAGAGCGCAGCAAAGGCTTTTCCGGGATAATGCTGGCAGCAGATGATGATCCGCTCTGCCGCATCTTATTGAAAACCGGCATGGAAGAAAAAGGATATGTTGTCGCAGAGGCGGAAAACGGAAAACAGGCTTTGGAGATGCTGTCTTGTCAATCTTATGATCTGGTTTTTCTGGACCTGCTGATGCCGGAAATGAGCGGTTTCCAAGTTTTGGAGACTATGAAAGCAGATAGTATTCTGCAATATATTCCGGTTATTATCATTTCTTCGGAAAATGACCCGGACAGCATTGTGCGCTGCATTGAGATGGGCGCGACAGATTATCTGATCAAACCCTTTGATCCGGTCATTCTGCATGCCCGTGTGAATGCGTCTCTGACAACCAAACGCTTATATGATCAGGAACGGGCGTATTTCAAGGCAATTCAGGACGAGCGGCAGAAATCGGAGCGTCTGCTGCTCAATATTCTGCCCAAACCCATCAGCGACCGCTTGAAGCAGGGAGAGGAAATCATTGCCGATAACTTTGCCGAAGTTACGGTGATGTTTGCCGATATTGTCGGATTCACGCAGCTTTCCGAGAAAATATCTCCGGCAGAACTGGTGATTTTGCTGAACCATATCTTTTCAATGTTTGATCGGGTGGCTGAAAATAAAGGCTTGGAAAAGATCAAGACTATCGGAGATGCGTATATGGTGGTCGGAGGTCTTCCCATTGAGCGTCCGGATCACGCCCAAGCCATTGCGGAAATGGCTCTTGAAATTCAGCGCGAAATTTCATGTTTCAACGAAGAACGGGAAAAACCGCTCAGAATCCGGATCGGGATTCATACGGGACCTGTGATCGCAGGCGTCATCGGCACGCACAAACTCAGCTATGATCTCTGGGGCGATACGGTGAACATCGCCAGCCGGATGGAATCACACGGCGTTGCCAACGGAATACAGGTCTCATCAGCAACTTATGAGCGATTGAAGGACAAATATCTGTTTGAAAAGCGGGGCGTGATTCAGGTCAAAGGCAAGGGGGAAATGGAGACGTATCTGCTTACGGAGAGGAAAACGGATTAAGACAGTTGTCTGAACCATGATTCACAGGATTTTAAGATTACCGGGATTAGGGATACACTTTTCAATCTTGGTAATCCCTTAATCCTGAAAATCCCGGTTCAGACTAAGCGGCTAATAGCCAAATACGCCTTTTTCTCTGAGTTTGTCATCGGCTCCATGATAAAACATCTTTATCCAGCCCGATAATCCTCCGATAGGAGAACCCAATGAATCAACAACTGCATCTGCCGCGTCCTTTTCGCTGTGATAACCACAAAAACGATTATCAGAGTAACAGCGATAAGCATCTGAACAGGAAACAGATTCACCTAACCCCCCGTCCCCCTTCCCTGAGAGGGCAGGGAGAGGTTTGAGACTCCCCCCTCTCCGTTCCGGGGAGGGGCTGGGGGAGGGGTTTTGCGTAAGGTGAATTATGAAATCATCATCAATTTCATAATCCGGATCAATTTCATATTTTTTCATAAGGATACTCCTTTCTCTGACTGAGTTTTCCGCACTGAAGGGGCAGCTATGGTGTGAAAAGGTATTGCCTGATTGAGAAAAATATTGTATTGAATTTTTCTTTAAAATTGAGGTAACAGATGCCGCTATTATATGTGTTGGAAATACTGATGCAGATATACTTTGCCGCCCATGCCATCAGAACCGGCAAAGACCGATATTGGATATTTATTATCCTTGCCTTTCCGGTCATGGGCAGTCTGGTGTATTTTATTGTGGAATTTTTGCCCGATATACGATATAGCTCTCAACTTAAACAGACAGGCTCCAAGCTCGGAAAAATGATCAATCCCGGCAAACATCTGAGATTGCTTGAAGAACAGACGGAACTCAGCCCAAGCCTTAAAAACAAAAAAGAACTTGCTCAGGCGTATATCGAATCCGGTCTGTTTGACAAAGCGATTGTATTATATCAAAGCTGTCTGGAAGGCATCAATATCAACGATGAGACGATTATCGAAGGCTTAAGCTGCGCGTACTTTTTCAAAAGAGATTTTGAGCGGGCAAAAGAGAGCCTTCTCAACCTGATGGCAATCCGCAAAACCAAAAGAAGCGATGAGTTTGATCTGCTCTTTGCCAAAACGCTTGAAGAATTAGGAGATATTGACGGTGCGCTCAGAGAATATGCGGCGATTGTAAAAGGATATTCCGGCGAAGAAGCCCGATGCCGATACGCGCTTCTGCTTAAACGTACCGGCAAAGCAGAGGAATCAGCGGCATTGTTCAATGAGATTCTGAAAAATGCCCGGCTGTCCCCCGCTTTCTATAAAAAAGCCCAGAAGCAATGGATTGATACCGCAAAAAAAGAACTGAAAACAAGTTCTTAAAAAAGTATGGAAGGGAAATTAAAAAATGAACTATGGTGTGAAAAAATGGTGGATCGTCTGTATTGTGGCGATCATGGTTATCTCGCCGATACTGCTGGCAGGCACGGCACAGGCAGATAAACTCTCAGACGCGATTTCCAAAGCGCCGCAGGGAAAAGCCGGCGGACAGATTGATCCGGCTGCTCCCAAAGGATATCTGGGCATTCCCGGAGGTCCCGATATCAACCTGATTCTGGCATTCTGCTGGGCAATATGGGTGGGGTGGATATTTTCAACAGTCGGCGCATTCGGCGGCGTAATGGCAGGCGTAGGACATATTACCATATTCGGGCTTGGAAAATATGCAGGCACATTCAAGACCACCGCGCCGCCCATGAACAAAGTCATTACGGATTCTGTGCGGATGTCCAACCAATTTTTAGTCGGCTTGAGCGCGTTGATTACCTCGTTCAATTATTATCGGATGGGGCGGCTGGTGCTTCCTTTGGGAGTAGCTCTGGGAGTCGGCTCAATTGTCGGCAGCTATCTGGTTCCATGGCTGACTGCCGGAAAAGTGTCGTTCAAAGAATATCAGGGATGGTTCGGAATTTTTGTTCTGGCGTTGGGCTGTCTGATGCTCTATGAAACCACGCCCGGAGGTCAGGCAAAAAAGAAAAAAGCCAAACAGGCTGCTGAAGCGTTTGAAGATGTGATGCGGCGGCAGAAATGCGGCGAAGATGTGGACACCTGTGAACTGGGTGTGAAAGCGCAAAGCATCACCATGACACGGTTCACCTTTACGTTTTACGGCGTGGAGTTTTCTTTCAATCCGATGTATGCGATTTTAGGCGGCTTTGTGATTGCGTGTGTTTCCGCATTCTTAGGCGTGGGCGGCGGATTTATGCTCGTGCCGTTTTTAACCAGTATTGCCGGACTTCCCATGTATTTATCTGCCGGGACATCGGCGTTTGCCGTATTAATCGGCATGATTACCAGTCTTTTCAGCTATTTTATGCAGGGCGTTATCGTACATTGGTCTCTGATCGGAACAGAACTGATCGGCATTATAGTCGGTTCGGTGATCGGTCCTAAAACATCCAAATATATCCCGGATATATGGCTTAAACGGCTGTTTGTGGTTCTTGCTTTTCTTGTGGGTATTGATTATACCCTCAAAGGCTTTACAACCATCAAACTGCTTCCGGGCTAACCAATGACGTTTGATGATCTGTTTATCTCTATAGACCCGCTGCTGATTGTGTTTTACAGAATATCCGACAACCCGGCAGCGGGGTTTTTTTTCGGCACATTTATCGTGTCGCTGTTTTGTGTGCTGATCGGCGAAATAACATCTTCAATGGTATATCGGCTCAATCGTTCCTATTATCAGGAATTGGCGCAGGAAACCATCCGAATGGGTGATTTGTCCATCAGTGCGCTCCGATTTTTTAAAGATAAAAAAAAATACCGTGCATTCAACAAAGAAGCAAATGACGCTTTCGGCAAATATTTTTTCTCTCAAATCGCGCTGGGTGCGTCCGCATTGTGGCCTATTCCGTTTGCATTGGGCTGGATGCAGACACGGTTTGTCGAAGTAAGCTTCTTTGTGCCGCTCATAAACCGGACGGTAAGTTATATGGCAGTTTTTATTTTATGGTATATCCTGATATGGAAAATCAAGGGGATGATGCAGAAAGATTTGAAGATTCAGGGCTGATAAAAAAAGATGAAAATTTGCTTGACATCGGCAAATAAAATAAGTATAAAGCCATATTCACTTTGAGGGTAACACTTCAAAGCCGGATGGGCGGGTAGCTCAGCTGGGAGAGCATCGGCCTTACAAGCCGAGGGTCACAGGTTCGATCCCTGTTCCGCCTACCATTCAGTATGGTCTTTTATTTTCAGGGGGTGTAGTTCAGTTGGTTAGAACGCCGGCCTGTCACGCCGGAGGTCGCGAGTTCGAGTCTCGTCGCTCCCGCCACCGCAAATATGAGGGGTTACGATTTTCGTAATCCCTTTTTTGTTTTATGAATCTGCATTTTTTAAGGAGAGTATTGATGAAACGATCCCTTATCGCGCTGTTGATTTTTATGGCAATGACTGCCGGATGTTCGCGCTTATCTCCGGAAGGCGTAAATCTGCCGGTATTTGATAAAATTTATTATGTGGTTTTCGAGGGCAAGCCGGAACTCTCAAAAGGAACGGTTTATTACGGCGATGCTTTGGAAATCGGCAAGATTTTATCACAACAGCCCGGCGCCAATAATCTCTATGTTGCCAAAATTTCTATTCTCAACAAATACAATGATATGATGAAAGATACCGCTGTGTTTTATGCAGGCGATGGCAAGATGATGTATGATTCGGTCGGCGAAGTCGGCAAGCCCCTGACCGAAGGGGCAAAAATTTTGGGATTTACCGGAAAAACCGGCGTGTTATGGTTTAAGACCAAATCCAAAGTCAAGAGCCTTTCCGAAGCCGCCGTCAATAAGGCACAGGATTTATACAATAAAGCTGGAAAATAGGCAGTTAAAAATCATCCGTCAGCCGGGTCAGCTTGTAAAAATTCGCAAACACATCGCTGCGGGCATTGACAAAATTGTTTTTTGCCCGTGACAGATATGAAATCGAATCCAGCACATCCGTTGCGGTCTGTACACCTTCTTTGAAAGAAACATCGGTAATTCTTAAATTTTCTTCAGCCTGAACAATGCTTCCGGAAGCCACCTTCATGTTTTTTATCGCCACATCATAATCCAGCAGCGTGTTTTTCAAGTCCGTAGCCAGAGAATTTTTCAATTCATCCAAATCATGGCGGGCATTGACAACTTCAAGCTTTGCCTTTCTGAGCGTGTCATATTTTCTGAATCCGTCAAACAGATTCATCTTCACCACCAACTGAAGCCGGAGTTCCTCACCTTTTTCATTGTTCATGGTGCCAAGCAGATAATCATTGCCCGCCGGTTTATAACTGCCCTGAATATCAGCCGATGGATAAAACACTGACTTTGCAGCTGAAACTCTGCTTTCATCTGCCTGAATAATCATATTGAGGGCTTTGATGTCGCTCCGTTTTTCATATATCCGGGCTGAATACTCACCTTCATTCATGGTCTGAGGAAAGGTATTAAATTCGGAAAAGCCCAATGATTTGAGATCAACAGGCGAATCAATCTCATAAGAAAGTGCGTTGACGGATTTCATCAGTTCGGCATCGGCTTTTTTTAGCCGCTGTTCCGCATCGTCCATCTCAACGTTGATCTTCAACAGATCATTTTTTCGGATCAGTCCCACATTATACCGGCTTTGAGCATCTTCATAGCGTTTTTTCAACAAAGCGTAGTCATCCTGCGCGACCGTCAGACTTGCTTTTTTACCGAAAATCTCCACATAGCGCAACGCAACGCGGTATCTGAGGTCCTGAATGATTTTTTCCAATTCATAATCCAGCGATTTTTTAATCAGTTCTGCGGCTTGAAGATTGTATTTGTCCCGAAATCCCGCAAAAATATTGTAGCTCAGAACCCCCATAAACGCGCTGTTTTGTCTGTTTTCAGTGAGTCCGTCTTTATCGAGCCGGTTAGCAATATAACTGACATCCGCCGATGGCAAAAACGCGCTCTTGCCGATATTGACGTCTGATTCGCCTTTTCGGATATTATTGCGATATTTTTCCACCAGTTTCCGGTTCTGGGTGGCAATTTCCTGCAACTCAGACAGCGATTGGGCATACGCATTTCCGAAAAGAAAGAAAATAAGCAGTCCTGAAATCAAATAGTTAAATCTCATCATTCACTCTCCGGGCAGATAGGGCGTCAGATCGTCCGCATAATCGGTTAAGACCTTGAAGCCGCCATCCTGCAAAAGTTTTACGGCTTTTTCGCCGTTTTGTGCGCCGACGCGCAGCACCAATTGATAAACGCCCGGATATTTTTTCTCGGGCCAACTGAAAATACTCCGGATATTAATTTCGTTGTCTTTCAGAATTTTCGTAATTTCATCCAGAAATCCGATCCGATCCCGAACCAATACCGTAAATCGGAAACTCTCCCGGTCAATGCCGATGGCTTCCAGCAGCACACTCATAACATCAAAGGTCGTGATAATTCCGATAAGCTTTCCTTTGTCAATGACCGGCAGGGCGTTGATGCGGTTTTGCTGCATGATCAGAGCAGCCCGCTCAATCGTTGTGTTCGGCGGAATAGTAATGATTTTTTTTGCCATCACCATCCCCACGGTCAGCCTGCTCAACAGATAATTGAGTTCATGTACGCTTAACGTGGTTGCAGACGATGCCCAGCTTTGCTTTATATCCCTGTCTGAGAGAATTCCCGTCAATTCGCCTGCGTCATTGACCACCAGCAGATGATTGATCTGCTTTTCGGCAATCAGCTCTTTTGCTTTTGATAACGGCATATCCGGATGAACGGTTATCAACTCTGTTCTCATTACACGCCCTACATACATAATGCCTTCTCCTGTTTAAGTTATTTCAAGGAATGCTCATATCCCTTCAGACGCCTCATTATCCGTTTTCACGCCTTAATTTATTGACAACATTAACAATTAAACGTAAAATTGTCAACCTTATCACCTTGCCGTTTCACTGTAATTTGAATTTACTGACAATTTCTGCCAATGCGCCCGCTATTTGTGAAAGAGCCTGAGATGACTTAAGGGTGCGTCCCGCGCCTTGAGCCACATCTTCGGAAGCTGCACTGATGCCATGAATATTTTTTGAAATTTCCTGAACT
>Ga0316607_1000718_pt1 | contig 11103 bp, 10 predicted proteins | sample MIS2016062E_MG_FD_207674 | JGI IMG/M metagenome (GOLD analysis project Ga0316607, IMG submission 207674) | Microbial mat bacterial communities from Middle Island sinkhole, Lake Huron, Michigan, United States - MIS.2016.062E | ecosystem: Environmental > Aquatic > Freshwater > Lake > Sediment...
ACGCAGACGACCCCCAATCCCGCTGCCGTGACGATTACCGCTGGAGATAGTAAAACCGGCGTTGACTTCGGCAACTTCCTGCCCCAACCGGGCACTATCCAAGGCCTGAAGTTCCGAGACGGCAATAACAATGGCACTCAAGACAGCGGTGAACTGGGTTTTCCCGGTTTCCAAATTCAGTTAACTAATGTCACGCCCGGAGTAGTTGCTCCTACTCCTGTTACTGCCACTACAGACAATAGTGGTAACTACCTGTTCACGAACCTGACGCCGGGAACCTACCGCGTCCGGGAAATCGCGCAAACTGGGTTCACCCAAAGCACCCCCGACCCCGCCGACATCCTGCTCGCTTCTGGCACTACTGTCAGCAACATCAATTTCGGGAACTTCCCGACTCCTGCACCGACTCCGACACCGACTCCGGCACCGGCACCGATACCAGTACCGGCACCGATACCAGTACCGGCACCGACTCCGGCACCGACTCCGGCACCGACTCCGGCACCGACTCCAGCACCGACTCCAGCACCGACTCCAGAACCGACTCCTGCACCGACTCCGGCACCGACTCCGATTCCAGAACCAACTGCTCCTCTGAGCCCACAAACGACTGATTTGGTTTGTCCAAGCGATTTCCCCAGGATTAACGCTCCAAATCTGCCCGCGAGTCCTTCACTGAACAATGTGATCAACGGCCCTAACGGCGACGATACGATCGTCGGTAGTGCAGCCAGTGACGGTATCTTCGGCTTGGATGGCAATGATTTGATCTTTGGCCTTCAGGGCGGCGACTATATCAATGGCAATATCGGCAACGATACTGTCTACGGAGGCATTGATAACGATACTCTCTTCGGTGGCAAAGGCTTTGACCTGATCTTTGGCGATCGCGGCAACGATATCATTTATGGTAATCGTGGCAATGACTCCATCTCTGGCGATGAAGGTGATGATTTATCCTACGGTGGCAAAGGCGATGACATCATGTTGGGCGGCATCGGCAACGATGTCCTCTTTGGCGATCAAGGCAATGACACTCTCTGTGGTGGCAGTGGTGATGATATCCTATTTGGCGGCAGTGGCGATGACGTTCTTTTTGGTGGCTTTGGCAACGATACTCTGATTGGTGGCTTTGGCAACGATACTCTGATGGGTGACGACGGCAGCAATGGCTTCTTCTTGGCACTGGGCAGCGGTTCGGACACGATTATTGATTTCACCCAAGGAGTTGATTCCCTGGTTTTGACGGGTGGCTTGGACTTCAATCAATTGTCCTTTAGCCAAACTAACGGATCGGCGGCCATCAGGGTTGCTGGTACTGGTGAACTTTTGGCTATTCTCAATGGGGTGCGATCGAGCTTGCTAACGGCTCAGGATTTCAACGTATTGGTTTAGTCCGGCAATCCGGCGGGGGTTGAAACCCCTGCCTCAAAGAAATCAGGAGACGGCAGTGCCCTGTCCCTACATGATTATTTTGGGGTAGGGAAACGGCTCTTGGAGTGTCCGACTTTGCTTGCGGAGAAAAGCTCTGCCTGGAAACGAGAGATTCTATTCCATTCCCGTTTCTGGTTCACATTTGTTCTAAATATCTGAGCAAGTCTGCCATTTCTTGCGGATTTGGCTGAAACTGCGGCATCGGCGGGGTTTGCCCGCTGGTGACTTGGCGGATTAAATCGAATTCGGATTTGCGCTGGGACACTAAGTGTAAGTTTGGCCCGACTTGACTGTCGGACAGGGATGTGTGACACCCGGCACAGTTCATTTGAAAGATGGCGGAACCCTGAATCGGGTCTCCTGTCAAGGACAGTACGCTGCTGACGTAGGGATCGGCGACCTGAAAGTGGCGCATTGCTAAAGTGGATAACACGATCGCGAGCATGAATGCTAGTACAAATATGCCAAGTCGCTCGATCGGGTTTTTAGTTTCATTTCTGGCAAATTGGTTATTCAAAGGAGTTCTATTAAAAAAAGTAATCTACAAGAAAGTTTATTTCTCATAACATAGCTTAATCCTTCGCAGCGGGGATATCAAGCTCTGAGACCCCTGTAATGGTTCTTTTGGGAAAATTCATCTGTGTAAGTGCTGGTAAGATTAAAAATAAGTTGTTAAATCTTAACGATAAGGAGCTCTCATGGTAGAACCGTTGCTTTCAGGTATTGTTCTGGGTCTGATCTTTGTTACTCTGTCGGGGCTGTTTTTTGCTGCTTATCAGCAGTACAAGCGCGGCGATCAGTTGGGTATCAACAAGTAAGGCTACACATTCGGTAACTGAGACTGTCAGGGGGAGTGGGAATTGGGCGGAGGGATGGGGCATGGGGCATGGGGCATGGGGCATGGGTCATTAATCTGCCTACTGACTCCTGACTTCTTCCCTCTTCCTTGTTCCTCCCTCCTTCTTTCTTCTTTCTTCTTTCCGTTACATCTGTTACCCAATCCGTTGCCGAACTTCCTTCGTTAAAGATACCGATCGAGAATAGCAGCAGTTTCCCGGCCTGTTTTTTCCCAGCTAAATTGTTTTGCTCTCGCCAAACCGAGGGCTCTCAGGTGCGATCGCACTTGAGGATCTACTACAAGCTCGTGCATAGCAGCGGTAATTTCCGCGACGCTGTAAGGATTAACTAACAACGCGCCGTCCCCCCCTACTTCTGGCATTGAAGACAGGTTAGAGGTGATAACAGGAGTACCACAAGCCATTGCTTCGAGCACGGGGAGGCCGAACCCTTCCCAAAGACTGGGGAAAACTAGGGCGATCGCCTGATTGATGACTTTCGGCAAATCACCAGCGGGAATGTAATCTAAGAATTTTACTCGATCGACTAATCCCAATTCTTGCACCTGAGCTTTCAGCAGCGGCGTATAGCGTTTATCTTCCGATCCAGCTATCCACAATTCGCACTCGCAACTACTCGGTAAAGCAGCAAATGCTGATACAACTCGCTGCAAGTTTTTATGAGGATTGTGGCGGCCAATGTAAAGAAAATAATTGCTAGTTGGCAAATCTAGAAAGCGGAAAAAACTAGCATCGTAGCCGGGGGAAATTGGCGTAATTAAAGAAGTAGGAATTTTACAAAAATCGGCGATATCTTTCGCAGTTGCTTCAGAGTCGCAAATAACGTGCTGAGCTTGCCGCAGCACTTGGGGAATATAGTAGCGGTGGTATGGTGTCAGCGGATCGAAACGGCGGGGAAATCGCAGTGCAATTAAATCATGTACTGTAATTATATAGCGACAACCTGCAAATACCGGAGCTTCGGGAATTGGGGAAAATATTAAGTTAGATTTTAACTCTTTGTAAATTTTGGGAAGCTGGGTTTGTGTCCACACCAATCTGTTTATATGTCCTTTGGTTCCTTGTTCGGGAGTTAGGTTTGATGGGATTTTGTAGCAGGTGTAGTTTGGTATTTCGGCGGCGGTTAGTAATGTTGGATTGAGGGATTTTAGGTGGGGAAATAGGTTTTTGGCGTAGATGGCTAAGCCGGTTGGTTTGGAAATTAGGAAGGAGAGGTTGATTAGTAAGTTGGATGGGGGATTTGGCATGGGATAATATATTCGATCTTGTCAATTAACCATAATTCCTGTAGGGGCGGGTTTCACAAACAATCTCGGCCTCAAACCAATTATCTCGTAAACCCGCCCCGCCCAAGGAAGAATCAGAATGTACATTTTTCGCTTTTAATCAAAGAAAAGGTTGATGCAGGTTATCTGTTGTGGGGGGCGGGTTTATATGAATTGTTTGTGGGAATTCAATATTATTGGTAAAACCCGCCCGTACAAATATTGTTGTAAGATTTTTTTTTAACCGCAGAGGGCGCAGAGGGCGCAGAGAGGAGAGATGAAGAGAGAGCAGATTTAAAGGTATTTTTGTAAAATATTGGCGGTGGCTTCTCCGGTTTTTTTCCAGCTAAATTGAGCAGATCTCGCTAAACTAGCTGTTTTTAAGTGCGATCGCAATTTTGAATCTGTTGCTACTGTTTTCATGGCTTCGGCTATTTCTCCAACGCTGTAAGGATTTACTAATAATGCCGCATCTCCGGCTACTTCTGGCATTGATGATAGGTTGGAGGTAATGACGGGAGTGCCGCAAGCCATTGCTTCTAAAATTGGTAAGCCGAATCCTTCCCAAAGTGTGGGGAATACTAGGGCGATTGCTTGATTCATTAGTACGGGTAATTGCTCGTAGGAAACGTAACCCAAAAATTTGATTGAAGATTTTAGTCCTAATTCTTCAACTTGTGCTATTAACTGCGGTGTGTAGGCATTGGGAGGCCCTGCTAGCCAAAGTTCGTAGTTTGTGCGATCGCTCAAACTCGCAAATGCCGTAATTAATCTTTCCAAGTTTTTATAAGGATCATGTCTGCCTGTATAAAGAAAATAATTTTTGGTCGGCAAGTCTAGATATCTAAAGTTAATACTATCACAAGCTAGGGGAATTGCCGTCATTTTCTTAGCGGGAATCTGAAAAAAGTTAGCAACATCCTCAGCGGTTGCTTGAGAATCGCAAATAATGTGTTCTGCTTGTCGCAAAACCTGCGGTATATAGTATCGAAAATAAGCTCTTAAGCGAGAAAACCGTTTGAAAAATCGTAAAGGAATTAAATCGTGAACTGTGACGATGTAGCGGCAGCCGGAATACAAAGGTGCTTCTGGAATTGGAGAAAAAATCAGGTTTGAATCCAATTTATTGTAAATTTTAGGCAGATTAAACTGAGTCCACCGCAGTCTGTTAATTTGTCCTTTTGTTCCTCGATCTGGTGTGAGATTTTCGGGTATTTGATAGCAAGTATAATCATCAATCTGCTGGGAAGTAAGTAATGTTGGTTCTAGCTGTTGAAGTTCGGGGAAAATATTTGCTGCATAAGTCCCGATTCCCGTTGGTTCAGGAGTTAAGAATGACAAGTTAATTAACAGTGAATTAGACATGATTCCCTCGAACACAATTTATCTATATTTACGCAATTTATCCCTCGCGATTAAGATCGACTATTTGAGCTACATCCGCTGGATTTGGCAGACGAATTGTCGCATATTCTTTGTGAATAATCTCAAAAAAATGCTTGACTTTTTCCTCAAAATGTGCCATTCTAAAATACTGACTGCGCTGATAAGCGACAGCTTGAATTTCTGCTAGCAAATCGGGATTAACAATTAGCTGATGTGAATGGTGACACAGTTCCTCAACGCTATTGAATAAAAAACCCGATCGCCTATTTTCGACAATTTCCACTTGGCCACCACCGTTGAAAACAATCGGAGCACAACGGTTTTGCATTGCTTCTACAGTCGCCATCCCGAAATGTTCAAATCTTTGAGGATTTACTTCTCCCAAACCGCAGGCGTGCCAAAATATGCTGGCTCTAGCATAAAGCGATTTTACCTCCTCTAAGTCAGCATTGACTTTTAGTTCGATCGCACCCGAACCTTGCTTTAATAGATTCTGAACTGTTTTTAAATAAGGATTTCGAGGAATGCTACTTCCCACTAAAACCAGCCGCCATCCTTGCATTTGTTCTGGATAATCCCCTCGCAAACTGCGGAAAGCTTTAATCAATTCAATTTGCTTTTTCGTTCCCCCAGCTTCCAACTGTCCCACAGCTAAAATTATGTTTTCTTTTGGGACTTTAACTGTCTCCATTTCCACGGGCGGATACAGTAAAAAAGTGGGTTTTAGGTTCCAGCGTTTGTCCAACCACTTGACAGTAAATTGACTGTTTGCAATAATGAAAGTATAGTCATCAACGGCAAAGTGGCGGTTGCGAAAGGTATTGGGAAAGTGGCAGAAAAATACTGAAATCGGCGACAGCGGTTTAACTTTTTCCAGTTGATTAGCGTTGACAAAAATATCGTAACTTTTGCTTTCTCTGGCAATTTCATCAAAGGGATTTTCCAAGTCATCCGTAATTATGCTCGAATCAATACACTGCATTCCGCGTTTTTCGTAAAACTGCAAGGGAATAATTTTGATTTTGCATTCTGAAAGGTTCAAACCATACCAGGATTCTAAGTCGGAAATCGCAACTGGTTTGTTGGTAATAAAAGTGATGTCAAATTGATTTTGCAGCAGCGAAGCCATCGTAGCCACGTATTTTTGTCCGCCACCAATAAAATGCAGTCCGTGATCGTAAATCGCGATCGACATTTTGCGATCGCCTCCAACCACCTGTAACCGTGATAAAATGCGATCGACTTTGAGACGACTGTAAATCACAGCTAACTTGTCAGACAATTGCGGCAGTACAGTTTCGATTATTTCTGGTTTCTGATATTCATACAATTTTTTAATTGCTACAAATAAACTTTCCAGCAACAAATCGTATTGTTTGTGAGTGAAAAAATCCGAAGTGTGAATAGAAGCGGCAAGTTGCAAAGGTTCGTGTTTTGCCAAATACAAAAAACGATTGCGGTTGCAAAAATACTCTGTGAGTTTGCTACCTTTACTCGAACCTCGGTATTCGTGATGCGCTATAGCTGTCGGAGTATAAAGCATTTTCCAACCCTGTTTTTGGCAGCGTTTAGAATATTCTACATCCTCAAAATACATCACAAAATCTTCATCTATTTGACCAACTATTTCGAGACATTCCCTGCGGAAAAGCACAGCCGCCCAACAAAGACCTTCTACTTCGCGTTCTGTGTTATACTGTCCTGAATCTTTCTCACCAAAGCCGACATCTCGCCAAAAAAAATTAGGCAATTGTTGAATGCCAACACTGTTAATTCGCCCGTCTTTAAACAGCAATTTGCCGCTTGCAGCACCTACATTTTTGTGTTTTTCTAGCAGCTTTACCAGGATTTCTAGCCAGTGGCTATCAAGGGTGGCATCGTTATTGAGGAAACCGATATATTGTCCTTTAGCTTGGCTGACACCCAGGTTTAAAGCTTTAGCAAAGTTGTTTTCAGAGTTGACAAAAACGCGCACTTGGGGAAAGAGTTCGCTCAGAGTGTTAACTGATTCGTCTTGAGAGCAGTTATCTATTAAAATTACGTCTAGTTGCTGTTCAGGATAGGCAAGTTTTTGCAGAGATTTTAAGCAATCTTTCGTCTGGCGAATACCTTTATAATTGACGATAATTAGCGAACATATTGGTATTGAGGTCATTGGGGATTTTAGATTTTAGATTTTAGATTTTAGATTGATCTCGCAGATGAATTCGGGGGCTTGTGACTAAATTGCTTTGGGTCATTTTTGATTCACGACTTACGCACTCAAGGGTGGTGTTTCAAGACTTTGAGATTCTTCGTTTTACTCAGAATGACAGAATTATATCCAGAATGACAGAATTATATCCAAATGTCTAAGTCCTATTATTGTCGATGGAGCAACTGAGCGTTAATTTGAGCTAAAATAGCACTCTGCTGCTGCTGTACTGCTTGAATTTGCTCTATTTCAGATTGAAGGGCTATTAGGGCTTTTTGCTGAGTTTCAAGCTGTGCTTTAACTTCGAGAAACCCATTACTAAATTCCCCTTGCAGTTTTTGATCTAGCTTTTTTTGATTCTCCTGCAATTTTTGCAACTGGTTGCTCAATGTTTGAACGACGCGGGTATTGGCAAAATTGTAAATTACTTGTCGTTCCAGTACCGGTCTGAGCAATTTTCGGACTATTTTTCTAACTGCGATGACTACGGAACCAAGCCGCCTTTGATAAGAGGTAATTGGGACATTATAAATATCAAAACCAGTTTTTAGCAAGGCGATATCTTCGTCTTCTTGCTCAAGGGCGATCGTACTATCTTTGCTCCCAGACTGCGGCGAATCAGCCACAATTCGTGGCTCCAAAGTTTGCCGTAATTTATCTATTATCTGTTGAGTTGGTACTTCTTCGTACTGCAATCTTTCGCCTCCTTTCTCTAAACTTCGTGAAATAATGTAGGGTGCGCATTGCGCACCTTACTGCGCACCTTACCCTGAATCATGTAGGTGCCCATTGCGCACCTTACTGCGCACCTTACCCTGAATCATGTAGGTGCCCATTGCGCACCTTACTGCGCACCTTACCCTGAATCATGTAGGTGCCCATTGCGCACCTTACTTGAATATACCAAACAACTTACCCTTCCATTTCCTATTTAAACTAATTCTATTTGACTGTCATCGCCAATCATAAACCGCAGAGCTTTAGGGCGCGGAGGAGCCTTAGTAATTTTAGCTCTTTGCCCAACTACACTGTCAACAATTCGCTGGTGAATGCCAACTATTCTCGCCCCTTGCAATATTACACTGTGTTCGATATCAGCATCAATCATCGTCACTCGATCGGCAATACTGCTGTAAGGCCCGATAAAGCAATTTTCGATGTGGCAATTTTCCCCAATCACCACCGGCCCGCGAACGGTAGAATTAATTACTTCAGTTCCTTCGCCTATTTGCACTCGCCCGATAATTTGACTTTTCTCGTCTACTTTTAATTCGGTTGAAGCTACGATACAGCTATCTAGAATAATTTGGTTGGCACTCAGCAAATCGTCTTTTTTCCCCGTATCCAACCACCAACCTTCTAAATTGCAGGCTTCTACTTTTTTTTGTTGATTGATCAACTGTTGAATAGCATCGGTAATTTCGAGCTCGCCACGGGGCGAAGGCTGAATTTGATCGATCGCCTCGTGAATCGTAGGAGCAAAAAAGTAAATCCCGACCAGTGCTAAATTAGAAGGCGGGACTTGTGGCTTTTCTACAAGTTGCAAAACTCGCCCATTTTCATCTACTTTTGCCACCCCGAAAGCACTAGGATTGGGAACAGGCCGCAGCAGAATCAAAGCGTCTAGCTGGTGCTTTTTAAAAGTCTCTAAAAACGGATCGATTTGATTCTGAATTAAGTTATCTCCTAAATACATAATAAACGGAGAATCGCCCAAAAATGGTCTAGCAATTTTCACCGCGTGAGCCAGTCCCGCCGGTTCGTTTTGCAAGATATAAGTAATTTTTGCACCAAAGCGATCGCCATTTCCGGTTTTCACCTTCACCTCTTCCCCGGTTTCAGGACTAATAATAATCCCAATATCCGTAATACCTGCCGCCACAATTCCTTCAATTCCGTACCACAGTATGGGCTTATTTGCCACCGGCACCAACTGCTTAGCACCTGTATAGGTGAGGGGACGCAAACGTGTTCCTTTGCCGCCAGAGAGGATTAATGCTTTCATTCGGTTAACTCTCAGTTATCCTTTAGGGTGTACGGTGCTGGCTCGATTTGCCTGCACTTGTTCGCTCTCGTTAATTTTAAAGCACTACTACTCCGCTGGCAATAGTTGCAGTGTTTTCTGATACAAATGATTTGTGCGATCGAACTTTTAGCATTTAGGTGTAAAGTGCTTATAGCCCACCATACATTTAATTGCCTACCTTTTTAATAGCGGCCGTACCGGGCGATAACTTCACTGCGGCCATGCTGTTGATTTGTCAGCCAAGCCCACATCTGATCCCCCAAGCAAAAATGCCACCACTCGTGAGGATGTTGCTGAAAACCAGCAGCTATCATCACATCTTTTAAGATTTGCCTGTGACGGTGATATTGCTGTTCTTGCGGCTCATTGCTGCTAGCAAAATAATCGGGATAAGAACGTTCTGATATTTCATCTATGGGAGAACCCATATCAATTTTTTGATGGTTTTCATCGACTAAAGTTACATCTAATGCACCACCTGTGCTATGAGGAGGAGGTGTGGCGCGATCGAGGCTGGGTACTGCCCAAAATTGATATACTTTCTCTAAAATTACTTGGCGTTTTTCTTCTGAAACCGGCAATTCGCAGCCTTGAGCTTGGGCAATTTCCGCAAAAGTATAATCTACCATAAATTGCTGCACTTCCACCGGACGGTAAGCGTCAAATATCAGAATTTTCCAAGGAGGATGATTTTGCTGTAGCTGGGTTTTAGCAACCATCAAACTATCTCTAACTCCCTCACGCAAATAGTAAGGCGAATCAGCTTTGCTGTTGTGATAGGGTGCGCCTAATTTTTGATAAGGATGCGGATTTTCTAAGGCAAAATTTTCGGAGGTAATTGAGACTAAAGGTTCGCTGCATTCGAGAATGGGTATTTGCTGGTAGGGTTTCATATAAAGGTTTTGAGATTTTCGATAGTTACTGGTGAACTACAATTGTATCTCGATTCATCTCAATCAATGAATGTTTCTGAAACAGTTCATCTAACTGCGGCAAGTTATTTATCAATAACTCTATAAGTTCGTTATTATTGATATTGCCTGTAGTCAATAGCAACAACTTATAAGGTTGCTGGTAGATCGTAAATGAATCGAAAAAATCTCGGTCTTTTGTAACAACAATCCTGTTTTCTAGGATTGATAGCAAGTTAATTTCTGAATCTGGCGTTGCGTTTCGCTGAGGTAAATCTTTAGTGTGAATAGTATCGCAACCAGTAGATTGCAGCACGCGCGCCAGACGTACCGGTAATTGTGCATCTACCAACAACTTCATTGTACTACTCGGTATATGCTTTTAACTTGAGTCAGGCGCGTTGCAAATAGCAAAGCAGCTAGAATATCCTCATGTTCTAAATCGTCATAGTCATCTATAATTTCCTTTGCATTCATGCCAGAACTGAGCAATTCAAGAATCAACTCTACAGGATAGCGGAGGCCGCGAATACAGGGTTTTCCGTGACAGATGTTCGGATCTAGTGTAATTCGCTGCAAAAGTTTGTTTTCCATATTTTAAAATCAAATGTTGGATCTAGTATAACCTCATAAGAGCTTTTATTCAAGTGTTAGTAAAGACTTGAGGATGTTAATTGTACATTTAAAGTCCTCAAGTCCTGACTGCAAAAAATCCTAACTTTGGCGGTAAGCAATTACCGCATAAAACGGATCGCCGCCTCCGATTCCCAGCATTTGCATAAAACTCGGTAAGCTAGACTGCTTAGCCATTACTTCCGGCTTGCTAAATCCGGGTATATTCGCTCCTTTGACAGAATCAAAGTAACGCTTGACTAATTCTACCCGATCGCCCTCCGCTCCTGATCGCCAAGCCGCGATCGCCTTTTGATAAAACATCCGGTTAGAAAAGCTAAAAATCGCTACTCCACCCGGTTTCAAGATCCGATGAATCTCGGCAAATATGGCATCTGGATACTGCAAATATTGTACT
>Ga0316607_1000719_pt1 | contig 11073 bp, 6 predicted proteins | sample MIS2016062E_MG_FD_207674 | JGI IMG/M metagenome (GOLD analysis project Ga0316607, IMG submission 207674) | Microbial mat bacterial communities from Middle Island sinkhole, Lake Huron, Michigan, United States - MIS.2016.062E | ecosystem: Environmental > Aquatic > Freshwater > Lake > Sediment...
CTAATTTGGTAACAGGAACTAACTCTTCCAATAAAATCGAACGATCCACTACTAAATCTAGGAGATGGTGATAGTATTGCAAGGCGGTGGTTTCAAATTCCATCGATTCTCGCAAAATGTTTTCAATATCATGCTGATGCGTTTCTAACAGAGTTCCCACTCCCAATGATGGATGTTCGCCAAAATGTGTAATCATTTCTCCAGCCGCGCGAGCATGGACTAGAGATTCAGTCGCTTGCGTATTCAACCAACTGACGATGGGAATGCGGTTGTATCCAAATACCATAAAAGAGTAGTGAGTGTAACGCTCATTTGTAAAGTCAACTCGAATCTGAATTGCCCAGTTTTTCGGATTTAAGCTGTGGTTCTAATAAATCACAAATTCCATCCGCGTCATAATTTTCAGCTAACTTAAGAATTTTGTTCAAAAAAGGTCGCAGAGTGGCATTTTCCGATAATAATTGTTCGCATTCCGTCTGAATCCCGCCAATATCACCACTCATGGCAAGATTGTATAATTCCATAGTTTGGGTAAGTGCAGGTTCTACCCATGGCATATTTTCATCAGTTTCTATGACTTGGATTGTAGGGGCAGATTCAACATAATACTCCCATGTCAATACCAGATGCTTTTGCAAAACTTCAAAGATTTCTTCAAGTTTAAATGGCTTGGCGATAAAATCAGTACAGCCCACTTGCAAACTTTGGTCGGTGTGACAACTAAATGCACTGGCGGACACGGCAACAATGGGAATGGTCTGTAAGGTGGCGTGTTGTTTGAGGCAGCGCGTGGTTTCAAAACCGTCAAGACGTGGCATCATCAAATCCATGAGAATCAGATCAGGTACATGTTGTTCCGCTTGTTCTAGGGCAACGATACCGTCTTCCGCCAAAACCACTTCAAAACCCAGTGGCACCAGCAAAGTTTTTAATAATGAACGATTTTCTTCTCTATCATCCACCACCAACACGCGATATTGTTGCCGTCCCTGCTGCCGTAACCACGCATTTTCTGGTACTTGATAGCCTACAATTGGAATAATTTTATGGTCAGGGTGACGCAAACTTTGCACCTCGGGCAGGGTCAATGTCACCCAAAACACGGAACCCTTGCCCAATTCGCTTGCAACATGCAGTTGTCCGCCCATTTGCTCAATCAGAGTTTTGGTAATCGACAGCCCCAAACCCGTCCCCTCACTTTTGTGCATGGCATCACTGACTTGTTTGAACGGGGCAAAAATTTCTTCTAAATCCGATGCGGCAATGCCAATACCAGTATCTTGCACTTGAAAACGGAGATGCTCTTCATCCTCATGACCCACGCTGAAAACCACGCTGCCCTGATCGGTAAATTTCACGGCATTACTGAGAAAATTGATGAGAATTTGACGCAATCGCTTGCTATCGGTGTGAATTCCTAGCGGCAACACCGAACGTTTTTCAAAACGAAATTCAATCCCTTTTTGTTGCGCCCGCACTTGGAAGATATCGACAATATCTTGAATAAAATTAGCCAGATGAAAATCTTCCGGTCGCAGTTCCAATCGCCCGGCTTCAATTTTGGCAATGTCTAAAATATCGTTGATCAGCGTCAGCAAATATTCGCCACTTTTGTAAATTACCTTCACGCCTTGCTGATGTTTATCGCTCAAGGTAGGGTCACGTAACAGAATTTGCGCATAACCTAAAATTCCATTGAGTGGCGTGCGTAATTCATGACTCATGTTGGCAAGAAATGTACTTTTGGCGTGGTTAGCATTTTCAGCCTGTTCTTTCGCCTGATGTAATAACTGTTCTGCTTGTTTTCGCTCAGTAATATCGCGGAATACCACAACGGCTCCCACCACTTGATCATTTTCACGAATCGGGGTGCTAGTATATTCAGCGGGAAAAAACGTACCATCTTGACGATAAAATTCTTCTTCGGCGTGATGGGAAATTCCCAGCGCAATCACCTCGCAAAAATTTTGATGTATTCCATTCGCATTGGCAGCAAAGTTGCGAGTAACTACTTGATAATCATTGAGATGTTCACTGGTCAAGCCAAATAAACTTGCCGCGACCGGGTTGAGAAAGGTGATTTGACAATCCAAGTTCAGTCCACAAATGCCTTCCCCGGCAGATTCTAAAATCAATTGATTCTGATGGCTGAGTCGGGCTAATTCGCGTTCTGCCTGTTTGCGCTCGGTAATTTTCAGCCCAGTCACTACATAATGTTGAATCTCATGGTTTTCATCGTATAGCGCGGTGTAACTCCATTCAATCTCTTCTAATTTATTAAATTTGTTGGATAATTTTGTCTCACAGTGTAAATAACTCGCAGTGGAATTTGTGCGAGAAAGCAGGGTTTGCAACTGTGCATAATCTGATTCTGGAAATAAACGATGTATTGCTTGATTTTCCAACTCTGTCTCAGGATATCCCGTGATTTCGCACGCAGTTCGATTGATTCTAAAGATGAGCAGATTTTTATCCAACACAATAATTAACGCGCTGACAGTATTTAAAATCGCGGTGACAAAATCGCGTTCCTGCTTAAGTTCCTGAGTGCGGGAACTGATGGTTTTTTCTAATGGAATCAAGGCAATGGTGCGCATGGCAATCCACAGAATCCACCCGAAGAGTCCGAAAACTCCCGCGAAAACCAGCAACAAATAAACATTTAGCCGTGAAATCAAGTGCGAGATAAAACTAATATCACTGCTGATGGTGAGCTGAACAAAATTATTGGGGGAAAATTGAATATGACGACTGACCTCCAATTGTTGCGTCGTTGGAGCGGTGCGCGTGTAATTGACTAATTCAAAATCATTTCTGGTCACTGCCTTCATGGCAACGATATAGTCGCGTTTTTCGCCCCAGTCTTGCAAAAATTGGCTGGCTACGGCATAGTCTTGTTTTAGAAAAGATTCTTTGACGAAATCGCCGATCAAATCTAGTTCTAAATTGGCTCGTTTTGTGGCATAGTCCAACATCATCTGACGTTGTTGCGACACAATCAGGAATGTGGATAGCACCAAAAATCCTAACAAAATCAATAGAAAGTAAAATAATAATTGTTTTTGCTGAACAGTCACGTCATATCTCATCCAAAGCAGATGTTTTTTATTGATTAACAATACTTTTCAGAATATCTCGCAAATTATCATAATCACTGTCGGCGACTGGCACGAACCCTGTGATTTCTTTGCCAATTTTAGCCAGCACTTCTTGACCTTGGGGGTCTTGTTTCAAATCCAATAAAGCCTGGCGAATTTGTTCTATTAACGAATTTGGCAGGTGACTATTCGCAACAAAAACGTAGGTAGAAATGGGGGGCGAGGTGGCTAAAACTCGAAGACCTTTTTTCTGATATTCGGTGAAGATTTCCTCAGCCAATGCCCCTGCACTGTAATCGCCCAAAGTGATGCCGTAAACCACATTTTCATGATTTTTAAGGTGATCATGCTCCGCCAATTTTTCTAGGGGAACGCCCGCCTGCATTAACATGTAAGTTGGCACTTGCGCACTGAGGGTAGAATTGGCATCGCCAAACGCGACTTTTTTGCCAATCAAATCTTGCAACGTTTTGATTTCACTGCGCTGTGCCACCACGATGACACCGTGAAATGTTGGTTTACCGTGAATCTCATAACGCGCCAATAATGGCTTTTTACCATATTTTTCAACGATTTTGATATACGGACTGCCACCTAAAAAAGCAATGTCGATTTTATCTTCACTCACTTTTTGAATATGTTCATCGTAGTTTTTGGCAATTTCTAATGAGACGGGAATATGTAGTTTTTTACTCAGATACACGGTAAGCGGGGTATATTTCTGCGTCAATTGACCAGCAGTTAAATAGGGTAAAAGACCCAACGTCAGCGATTCTGGCAGCTTATCCTGTGCATAAAGTGGGGAAGAAAACCAGATAATACAACACAGTAATCGAGATAAATAATTAATATACATAGATTTCTCAGATGACATAATTTCAGATAGGGGATATTTAAAATAATTTGGCTTTCCCAATAAATTCTGCCAAAGTACCAAGAACTAACGCAACCGTTGGTTCCAGACAGCATTTTAACCAATATTGGGGTCATGCGGTTCAAATCTAGTTTTCTGTTGTCCCAAAAGATTGTTTAAGACTAAACTGGGAGCGGATTTTAGCGAAGATATTGATTAGCAACAATTAATTTTTCTACTGTATTATCCTTGCTCGTTAGACGTTTAAAATTTATCACACAGTGATTAACGATATAAATCAGAAAGTTACGCAGCTTTTTATTTTGATTCATTCATGGGATTGGGTCGTACCCATTTTGAATAATGTGAATGAAATCAATCAATCCTTAACTGCGTAACGTAGATATTTAATCCACTTCTTCCGGTTTGACCCCTGCCAATGCCGTTGGCAAGAATAAAAATGGCAAAACTCGTAATCCCAATACGGTCAGGAAAAATGCCACGCCGATTCCGCCAATTCCCAACATAATTTCCCAAATACTGGGGGCGTAAACGTGCACTCCTTTGTCAAAAAAGCCAGAAGAAACGACTTCCATATTGGGGAAAATATCCAGTGGATAGGCTTGTCCGCCGATAATGAAGGTGTACAACAGGGAAAATCCGCCCACGATGCCACCAAATGCCGCGCCCAAAATGCCTGGCATAGTCCTGCCAATCACTGGATGATAGATTAAAATCAATGGGATAACAGTGCCGACCAAGATGTATCCAACCCATAGCAAGAAGGTATAAATTCCGCCATTCACTAGCATAAACAAGGCAATGTCACGTTGTTCAGTGATGTATAGATTGGTGAGGAAATAGACGGTGACCATGTAAAATACCGCTATCGTAAAAATGCCAAATAAATTTTTAGGGCGTTCCAAAAATCCTATCCCAAGCCGACGATTTGCCCAAATACAGGTGGCGATCAGTACCAAAATAAACACCGCCATGCCTAATTCCAACGACATTGCGATGAATAATGGGGCAAGAATCGCGGTGTCATACGCTTCTCGCGCCACCAAGAAGCCAAAAATTGAACCCGTGCCTGTGGTGAGAATAAACCGCCCGGTGAATGCAATGAGTCCCATGGGGCGATAATAGCGTTGTAAACTGCGATCCATCATTACCCATAGATAAACCGAGACCACGACGATGAACCCGTTGTATAAAAAGATATTCCACGCAAAAACGGAGTTAAAATTGTAGTTGGTCATCGCTACGATAATGCGGTCAGGATGTCCCAAATCTAACACAAGAATCGACAAGCCACCCATAAGCAAGGTGACTGATAGTAAAGCCGATAATCGCGCCAAGGGGTGATAATAGGCTTTGCGAAATACTGAACCAATGGATGCGACATTTAACACGCCAGAGGCGGAAAGTATCAGGAAAATTGCGAAGATATGCGGCATTCCCCAGACAATTTGATTATCCATGCCCGTAATGATGTGTCCGTGGTGTTCCATCATCAAAAATGCAGTTGCCCCCACGCCAATTAGCCCCAACAGTGCTACAAGTAGGAAATAAAATCCAGCACTGTTACCTTCAATTTCACGAAATGCAAGATGCTTCATCTCAATTCTCCTTTGATTTTTGGTTTAGACCCCATGATAACGCACCGCAGGTTGCAGTTTCAAATCATCACGCAGTGCAGTGCTTTGAATTTGTTTTAGTTTCTTTGAAATGTCACTGTTAGGATCATTCATATCGCCAAATGTCATGGCTTGTTTTTGACAGGCGGCAACACAAGCAGGACGTTCGCCTTGATCAACGCGATGCACGCACAAAGTACATGCTTCTACGGTACCCTTGCCGCGTGGGGAATAAGATTTTTGCTCGGTCAATTCTTCGTGCACAAAGGAGCGAGCTTTGTAAGGACACGCCATCATGCAGTAACGACAACCAATACATAAATGCTTATCTACCAATACGATACCATCGGCGCGCTTGAATGAGGCACCAGTAGGGCAAACATCTCTACAAGGTGGAATAGCGCAGTGTTGACACATCATTGGCAAGGAGTGAGTTTTTTCCGTTTGTTTATGACGCAAATTAACTTTATGAATCCATTGTGATTGTGCTTCCGGACGCTCGCCATGCACTTCCAAACCATGTTCTTGATTGCACGCATTGACGCAATCGGTACAACCCTCCTGACATTGGGTGGTATCAATCAACAAGCCCCAACGCACTTGCTGAGTGACTGCTTCTTCTGGCGGTTTTGCCTGCGACACACTGTACAACAGCATTCCAGAAGTAAGGGCAACTCCTCCAAACGCGGCGGTGGTCTTGAGGAAGTCGCGCCGGGGTAAGGTGGATAAATTTTCCTCGCTCATTGTTCTCTCCGATGGTTTAAGAAACTTATTATATTATTATATGCTAATGGAGTTGGTAAAACAAAAAATACTGCATCCCGATTAGTTCGGATTGCGTCGATTACAGGACATAGCACGGACTTTAACATCTTAAATTGACCATTCGCTTGTCAACTCAAAAAAAATTGCATCTGGATTCAAAAAAGATTATACTTACACGCTAGAACAGTTGGGGGCGCATTGGCTTCGACGTGGGTCGCGAATCTGGAAGTGCATGTCGAGAGGCAGACATCTCGTTAATCATTTGCAAAATATTTAGTTGCCAACGACGACAACTACGCACTGGCTGCTTAATTAGCCAGCCTCTGGGTTAAGCTGTGTATATGCACTTAGCTTTAGGGGTCACTTCTCATATACTCGTAGAAATGCTATGTCTAGGGCAAATCTGCTAAAACTCACTAGACTCACCGCTAGACAGGCTTGCCAGTCGGAATGCTATCGGTTAAACTAAAGACTTGGCTAAACATGTAGAGCTGAAGGCATAGGGCTTGCGGACGCGGGTTCAACTCCCGCCGCCTCCACCACCTTATTTTTAAAAGTTATTTCAGAGCATTCTCATTGACAAATCGATGGCTTTCACATCCTTGGTCAATGAGCCCACCGAGATAAAATCAATCCCGGTTTCTGCAATAATTTTCACAGATTGCAACGTAATTCCCCCAGATGCTTCCAACGTCGCCCGTCCACCGACCGAACGCACGGCTTCTTTGAGCATATCCAAATTAAAATTATCCAGTAGCAAACTTTCCACATTTGCTTGTAATGCTTCCTCGATTTGCACCAAGGTTTCCACTTCCACCTCTATCGGTAAATGGGGCGCGAGCTGTCGAGCATTCTGCACGGCTTGAGTGATCGAACCGGCAGCAAGAATATGATTTTCTTTGATTAAAAATGCATCATACAAACCCATGCGATGATTTTTGCCACCACCACAGCGCACGGCGTATTTTTGGGCTTTTCTCAAGCCGGGTAAAGTTTTACGAGTGTCTAAAATCTGAGTTTTACTGCTTTGAATTGCTTGCACAAAACGGTAAGTATGGGTTGCCACACCAGAAAGTAATTGTATAAAATTCAATCCATTACGCTCACCAGTCAGCAAGGTGCGCGCATCCCCACTCACTTCGCATAATACTTGTTTCGGTTGCACCAAATCACCATCTTGAGCGTACCAGATCACTTCAGTTGCCGCATTCACTTGGCGATAAACCTCATCAAACCACGCAGTGCCACACAAAATGGCGGGTTCGCGGCTGATCACCTGCGCCTTAGCCATTATTGTGGTTGGAATTAATTGGGCAGTAATATCGCCCGTGCCAACATCTTCAATTAATGAGCGTTTTACCACTTCAGCAATATCATCAGGGAGGGGAAATTTGCTCATGGGCGTACTCTTAAGGTCAGATTTTTCCATAGCTTGTATTATATTAGGAGTAATGCAGTTGGGGGATAGAACTGCGAATTTATTCACTTGGAAAATTGGGAAGGGTTGATAACAATCACTAATTTTGATATGATCAGTCGTGATTCATTATGATTTAGATAACATGAAATTTTATCCAGGCAGAGAAGCATCAAAACTGTTAGCCGTCTGCTTGGTGTTGCTTAGAAAACGGATTCTACAAGGAAAGATTGACAACGGACATTAAGCCTGTTAGTATTTTCCTATTCAAAACAATTCAGTTGTATTGAATCCATAAAATAAGCACCCCCCTGTTGTAAAAACACCTGTAATTTATGGCGAGAACCAAGCCTTTACTGTTTAAACAAAGTGGATAGTAACGGTTATTTTATTGTAAGCAGTTAAGTCCACTTAAAATTGGAATAGTCCCGACACGATTGAGCGGGACTGTAACTAAAAAAGCAATTTTCGGGTCTGCACGCAAGAGCGGCATAAGACTTGAATAATCAATCAGTTGCGTTGACGGCGCGAATATAATGAGAATCATTATCATGTAGCTTCATAATGATTCATAACTATTTACAATCGGACTTAAAAGAGATTTCGCATCATAACGGCTGAACTGCACGAGAAAGGAATCGCAACGCAGAAAACCTCTGTAACAACAAGACGCTTCAGAGGCATTCTTGAGATAGCTAGGATTTTTTAGCATATCTACGGCGGAATTTATCCACGCGACCGGCGGTGTCCATAATTTTCTGTTTCCCAGTATAGAAGGGATGGCACGCAGAACATACTTCCAGATGTAAATCTTTTCCCACCGTTGAACGTGTCTTAAAGGTGTTACCGCAGCTACAAGTGACTGTGATTTCACTATAGGTAGGATGAATACCAGCTTGCATTGTCGTAAAGCCTCAGTTTGTGTGACTAGAAAATTCTCTAAGCGTTTTTCTAACGCGTTGTTTCAACTATAGTTATAAATCCCATAGAAAAAAATTCTATGTTCATTGGAACGCTTCAATGCGAATTGCTGAGGCAACTAAAACTACCTTCAGTCTGACATTCACTCGCGTTCGTATAGCATTGCTAACTTTAACAAAGCTACTTCAAAAAATCTATGTAAGAAGTGTCGTGCAGTATAAAACAATATGTTAGCATTGTCAAGTGACTTTGTTAAGCAAGGTTAATGGAATGCTCCCAGTCGTAAAACCAACAGTTCGGACGGTTATAAAATTATATTTTAATATCAATTAGTTAGCGAATCAGCAAAATAATTATAACTTATTGATTTTGATAAGTAGTTACAAAAAAAACTGTCCGAAGTATCATGTTAACGATATGAAGAACATTTTGTTTTCTACAAATGACTTAAGATCACTACATCGGCTGTGTTTTGTGCTAGACTGCTAAGGTATTATCTGATGTAAATACAATGATTATCCAAGGATTATCCTCAATGAATACGATAGCAAAACGCATTGCAAAAGAATTATCAGTGCGTGAAAACCAAGTAGAATCAACCATTTCATTGCTCGACGCGGGTGCCACTGTACCATTTATCGCACGTTATCGCAAAGAAGCAACGGAAGGCTTGGATGACACACAATTGCGAAATTTAGAAGAACGACTACGCTACTTAAGAGAATTGGACGAACGGCGCGACACCATTTTAAAAAGTATTGAAGAACAAGGAAAACTGACCGCTGAACTTGAAGCATCTATTAAAACTGCCGATACCAAAACCCGTCTTGAAGATTTATATCTCCCTTTCAGACCGAAACGCCGTACCAAAGCCCAAATTGCAAAAGAAGCAGGATTAGAACCACTTGCGACTGAATTATTACAAAATCCCGAGCTTTCACCCGAAACCGCAGCAACTGCCTATCTTAATGAAGAAAAGGGCATCACCGAGATAAAACAAGCCTTAGAAGGTGCAAAACATATCTTGATGGAAAAATTTGCAGAAGAGCCTGAATTAATTGGAGAATTGCGCGAATACCTTTGGGAAAATGGTGTGCTCTATGCTGAAGTGATTGATGGCAAACAAATGGAAGGGGCAAAATTTTCTGATTATTTTGAATACCGCGAACCGGTCAAAAAAATTCCATCGCATCGGGCACTTGCGCTGTTTCGTGGACGCAATGAGAATATTTTACAACTCAACCTCGTCGTGGGGGGGGATAATCCCATTCCTCATCCATGTGAATCGCGCATTGCCCATCGCTTTCATATCCAAGATAATCAACGAGCTGCGGATACTTGGCTGTTGGATGCCGTCCGTTCCACTTGGAAATTCAAAATTCGGCTGAGTTTGGAAACAGAATTATTTCACCGCCTACGGGAAGCCGCGGAAACTGAAGCGATTAAAGTTTTTGCCAGTAATTTGCACGACTTACTGCTTGCTGCGCCGGCAGGGCAACGGGTGACGATGGGGTTAGACCCCGGATTGCGCACTGGAGTGAAAGTTGCGGTGATTGACAAAACTGGCAAATTAGTTGATTTTGCAACGATTTATCCGCACGCACCAAAAAATGAGTGGGCGACTGCCTTGGCAACCTTGGCAAAATTGGCTTTCAAACACAAAGTGGAATTAGTCAGCATCGGCAATGGTACCGGATCACGAGAAACTGATAAATTAATCAATCAGTTACTTGCAGAACATCCGGAATTAAAACTCCACAAAATTGTCGTGTCAGAAGCCGGTGCCTCGGTTTATTCCGCATCAGAATTGGCGGCGCACGAATTCCCAGAATTAGACGTTTCCATACGTGGTGCTGTGTCTATTGCCCGTCGCTTGCAAGACCCGTTGGCGGAATTGGTCAAAATTGACCCAAAATCTATCGGAGTTGGGCAATACCAACACGATGTCAGTCAAACCCACTTGGCGCGCAGTTTGGATGCCGTGGTGGAAGACTGCGTGAACGCTGTGGGCGTGGATGTCAATACCGCTTCTGTGTCATTGCTCAGTCGAGTTTCTGGTTTAAATCAAGGACTTGCCAGCAAAATCGTCGAATATCGCAATGAAAATGGGGCGTTCCGCAACCGCGAACAACTCAAACAAGTGCCACGCGTGGGGGCGAAAACTTTTGAACAAGCGGCGGGATTTCTGCGCATCATCGGCGGTGATCATCCGTTGGACGCATCCGCGGTGCATCCCGAGGCTTATCCCGTGGTCGAGCGGATTATTCAACAAACCCAAAAACCGATTAACACATTGATTGGTAACGGAGAATTTTTACGAAATTTGAGTGTTGCCGATTTTGTTGATGAAATTTTTGGGATTCCTACCGTCAAAGATATTTT
>Ga0316607_1000720_pt1 | contig 11056 bp, 10 predicted proteins | sample MIS2016062E_MG_FD_207674 | JGI IMG/M metagenome (GOLD analysis project Ga0316607, IMG submission 207674) | Microbial mat bacterial communities from Middle Island sinkhole, Lake Huron, Michigan, United States - MIS.2016.062E | ecosystem: Environmental > Aquatic > Freshwater > Lake > Sediment...
CATTAATGCAAATCCTAACAGATTTTCACCATTCCATTTTTCAGGGTTTAATGCGTTAGGATTTTCTTTATCCATACCAATTCCCCAAATTTTGTCATAAGGACTTGCTTCAACAAGTATTTTATTACCCGTTGATAAAAGATAATTTTCCAATTCAGGGTTTTGACTAAATTTATAAAAGTTGCCTCTTTTTATACATTCGAATTTACAATGATCCCAAATTTTTTCATCAAAATTTTTAATTTTCCGTCCCAACGCTTTTGCAATTTCTGGTGTCTTTGCAGTAAGTATCTCAGGTAGTATCGCTAAATCATTAAATGTCTTAGCCTTTTCAGACATCATCCAGTGCTCGGCGGTCAAATATTTGACATTGTCAACAATAAACGAAATATCAAACCATTGACTTAAACATGATTTTCCAATTTTTCCATCTTTTGTGGGTTGATCTCCCCAAAAAAATATAAACTCCTCTATATTAACTTTTTGAATTTCGTTTATCAACCATTTTCTATTATATTTCATAATTATCAATTTATATATATCTGGATTCATATATATTCTGACAAAATGAAGAGTTATCTTCATTACTTTTACGCAAATATCTTATTTTATTTTTTATATCCTATTCAATTTTTATTTTTTATCACTATTTCAAAAATGGTTTCTGCTTCTGTTAATGTTATTGATGTATTAAAGAATATTTTCTTGGTCAGTAGAGAATTTTACTTAAATTTGACAATTCATTTTCAAAAAAACACAAACCCAAATTGGAAATGGAATGAAAAACTTTGGAACAATACTAAAACCATTCCATTTTTCTTTCATTTAATTTCGCATTCGAATACAATCGGGTTTGAATGCAAATCCAATCTATGTTGTGAAAGAAAATCTTTGTATTTTGTTCTGTATTTAAAAAAATTCAATTTTATGAAAACGAAACTATTTCTATTTCTCACCTTTATTATGGTTTACCCTTGTTTTTCACAAAACATGATTCAAACCGATATTTGCATATATGGAGGAACTTCGGCTGGCGTGATTGCGGCATATTCAGCTAAAATGTCGGGTAAAAGTGTTCTGCTCATTGAACCAGGCAAGCACCTGGGCGGACTAACCACTGGCGGATTGGGTGCAACAGATATTGGGAACAAATACGCAGTAACAGGCTTGTCGCGGGATTTCTACAGAAGGTTGGGAAAAGAATACAATCAGCTTGAATCCTGGTTGTTTGAACCTAAGGTAGCAGAAAAAGTTTTCAATGATTACATTAAAGAAGCCAATGTCCAAGTCATTTTCAATACCAGAATACTGGGTGCAAAAGTTGAAAACGCAAAAATTGTTTCCATTGAATGTGAAAATTCGCTGAAGCCCGACAAAATTACCAATACCATCATTTCGGCAAAAGTATTTATAGATTGCAGCTATGAGGGTGACTTAATGGCAAAGTCCGGTGTTGGCTATACCTTCGGAAGAGAAGATAAATCGGTTTATAATGAAGAATATAATGGTGTATTTTTTATGCCAAAAAATCATCAGTTTCCAGACGGAGTCGATCCTTACCGTATTAAAGGATATAAGCATAGTGGATTGCTTTATGGAATCAGCGACGAAAAAATGGCTTCCATTAATTCAGGTGATAAAAAAATCCAGGCATATAATTTCAGACTTTGTCTTTCTTTTGATCCGACAAATCAAATTAAAATTTATAAACCTGAAAATTACGATTCTACAAACTACGAGCTTTGGCTGAGAATAAATGAAATCCAACCATATCAAAGTATCCATAATACTTTGATAATTCACAATATGCCTAATTCCAAGACTGATATGAACAATAATGGTGGTTTTTCAACCGATTTTATTGGAATGAACTGGAATTATGCGGAGGCTGATTATGCGACGAGAATAAAAATTATCAAAATGCATGAAGATTATACCAAAGGATTTTTATACTTTTTGGCCAATGATTCAAGAGTTCCGGCACACATCAGAGCTGGAATGAATAATTACGGTTACCCAAAAGACGAATATTTAGATAACGGAAATTTTTCACATCAATTATACATTCGTGAATCTCGCAGAATGATTGGTGAATACGTAATGACAGAACATAACTGTCTGGGAAAAATCTCAGTAGAAGATGGCATCGGATTAGCTGCCTACACAATGGATTCGCACAATTGCCAAAGAATAGTTTTGAATGGTCAGGTGAAAAATGAAGGAAACATGCAAAGGGGTGAATTCCCCCCCTATCCTATTTCATACCGAAGTCTGATTCCAAAGCAAAAAGAATGCACAAACCTTTTGGTTCCCGTTTGTTTGTCTGCAAGTCATGCTGCGTATGGTTCTATCAGAATGGAGCCGGTGTTTATGGTCTTATCGCAGGTAGCGGGCTATGCTGCAGTGCAAGCAATAGATTCGAAACGTTCTGTACAAAATATAGATGTCAATATTTTAAAAAGCAGACTCATTCAAGAACCTCTGGCGCAAAAAACAAATTATTCTATCAATTTAGACGACAGCGATCCTTGTGTTCAAAAATCAGGAGAATGGATCGAAAAGGAATATTTTGAGCAATCCTACGGCAAAAGCTATTTAATAGATTTAACCAAAGACAAGCCCAAATATGTGCGATTCCAGCCTGAAATTAAAAAAACAGGTAAATATGCATTGTACTGGTTTGCGACAGATGTAGAAGGTAAGTCTAAAAAATTAAACTTCAACATTCAACACGAGAAAGGATTGGAAAAGGTTTCCTTAGACAATCTTCCACCTATGGGTTATATAAAAAATGAATGGATAAAAATCGGCGAATATACTTTTCAGAAAGGGAAAAATGGATTTGTTGAAATCACAAATCAAAACGCCGATGGTTTCACAACCGCAGATGGAATGGTATTCATTTATATTCCCTAAGATTGAGAAAATTATTTTGTATATTCATTTTTCTTCATCGTAAAGGAAAGGTGCTTCTGATAAAATAAAATCTGATAGCACTTTCCTAAAAACGATAGATTCTTTTGATTTTACTCCTTATAATAAGAAAAAGAAATGAAACACGGATTTTTCAAATTATACTCGGAAAACCGTGTTATTTCTATCTTCGCTCCAAATTTTTAACAATATCAATTGAATTCTAATTCGAAAATCGGTCTATGCTTCAATGAATTGACAAAAGTAAATGAAATAGTAAAAAAAATATTTGTATAAACCACCTTAAGGTTGTATATTTGCAATATTATTGATAATAATAAAACTTTATAGTTTTAATCTATTGAATGGCAACAAATGATGAGGTAGAAGTTTTTCTCAAAGATTTTAAAGTTAAAATGGGTGTTTTCTCAATTGTTTTCAAAGATGACAGAGGAAAAAACAGGCAGGCTTTACTGGATTTAGGGATAACGCCCATAGACAGAGTTGAATATATAAAACAACTAAAGGTAAAAAACTATTTCAAAGGACCAACAGAAAATTATGAAAATAATGCCGCTGGCAGCCTTTGGGAATATGGAACTGATGTAAACAGCAAAGATGTGTATATTAAAATAACAATGGGAATGAAAAATAAACCGGTTATTTGTATCTCGTTTCATATAGCGGAATATCCAATTGTTTACCCATATAAATAAAAGAATTATGGAATGTGCATTTTGTGATAATGAAGAAGTAAGTCTTTTTAAAGAAAGTAAAGAACAATCTTTTAGAAAAGACAGTTTTATGATAATTGACCACTTTTATAAATGTGAGAAATGCAATGAGGTATATGTAACAAGTGAAATTGAACAGATTAATATAGTACAAGTATATAACCAATATCGCGAAAAACATAAAATTTTATTTCCCGAACAAATAAAAAAACTCAGAGAAAAATACGATGTATCAGCTGCAAAAATGTCTGAAATATTAGGTTTTGGAACCAATACTTATGGGAAATATGAGAGAGGCGAAATTCCAAATGAAAGTAATACTGCTTTACTCAATTTGATAACGGAACCACACAATTTCAAAGAATTGCTTGAAGAAAAAAGGGAAATGTTGAGTACAAATGAATATGAAAAGATTTTGAAAAACCTAGATTTTCTAATTCAAGACAATTCAAAATTTACACTAAAAAGCAATTTACTTGAAAATGTAAAAATTCCAACAAGGTTTCATGGGTTTGTATTTCCGAATATTGAAAAACTGGCTAATTTGGTAATATATTTTGCGGAAAACGTTAAACCATTTATGGTAAAATTAAATAAACTCTTGTTTTATGCTGACTTTTTGAATTACAAAAAAACCGGATATTCCATTAGTGGTTTTCAATACGCTGCAATACCCATGGGACCAGTTCCAAATAACTACGGTATATTGTTTCAATTAATAGAAAATGAAGGATTTATACAAACTGAATATGTTTCTTTTAATAATGGTGAAGGTAGCGATCGATTTGTTGCAAAGAAAGTATTTGATGAAAGTTTATTTACTGAAATTGAATTAGATAGTATAAATAAAGTTGCTGAAACTTTTAAAAATATGTCCACTGACGAAATTAAAGAAATTAGTTATAAGGAAATTGCTTGGATAAATGAAATTAGCGGCAAGAAAATTATTGATTACCAAAAATATGCATTTGGGTTGAAAGCGATATAAATATGGTAGTTTTAAATATTTTAACACAAATATAGATAAAAATTATTCATTAACTTTGAAAACACCTTGTGCAATATATTTCAGGTAATGGCAAATATTTATCAATGAATCATATTGGTATGAAATTATGTTATTCATTTATATTCCCTAAGATTCAAATATTAATTCTTACTCAAAAATGAACAGAAGAGATTTCAGTAAAAAACTTTTTGCATTCGCAGTAACATCCGCATTGGTTGGGAGTTATAGTTGCACAAACAATAAGAAGAAAGTAACTTTTTTAATCATAAGTGGTTGGCAAACCGTGAATATCGGAGATATAGCACATACCCCCGGTTTACTGGCTTTCATTGATGAATTCTTTCCTGATGCAGAATATTATTTATGGCCCAAAGATATCGAAGACAATGGAGTAGAAAATATGCTCGTGAGCAATTTTCCCAAATTGAAAATTATTAAGGAAAATTATAATAAAACCGATTATTCCATTACACAGGAATTGAAAACTGTATTTGATCAGTGCGATATTTTAATTCATGGATCTGGCCCCCACGTTTTGGAAATAGAAAAATTAAAAACATGGATGAAGCACACAAAAAAACCCTTTGGCGTTTGCGGTGTTACAGAACAAAAGATCTATCCCGATCTGGCCAATATAATCGATCGTGCTGCTTTTTTCATGACTCGCGAAACTAAATCTTTAGAAATCATACGCCAATATAAAAAAAGTAATGAAGCCTCATGTTTTTTCCCCGATGCAACATTCAACCTGAAACTCAAAAATGAATATAAGGCAGAAACTTTTCTGAGCAAAACAGGATTGAAAAAAAAAGAATATATTTGCATCGTTCCTCGATTAAGGATAACGCCTTATTATAAAATTCATTCCTACATCAAATGGAGCGAAGAAAAAATCAATGAAGTCAATGCTCTCAATGATCAATACAAAGAAATAGATCATGAAAAATTGCGAACAGTAATGATAAAGTGGGTACGCGAAACTGGGAAAAAAGTATTGGTTTGTCCCGAAATGCAATATCAAACAGAAATCATGGACGAACTCATTATTAATCCATTACCCGAAGATGTTAAATCGAATGTATTCAAACGGGATTATTGGATCACAGATGAAGCAGCTTCAACCTATAAAAATGCATTTGCTGTGATCAGTATGGAGTGCCATTCTCCGATTATTTCTTATGCAAACAATACGCCGGCTTTTTATATTCGCCAAAAAGAAGACACCATAAAAGGCCAGATGTATTATGACATTGGTTTGGAAGATTGGGTCTTCGAAATTGATGAAACAACGGGTGATCAAATCTATGATAGATTGAAACAAATCATGAACGATGCAAGCATTGCCCCTAAAAAAATAGAGAATGCCTATACAATTATAAACAAGCAAAACCAAATAGCAATCAACATGATCCATCATGCATTGACAATAAAACATATAGGAGAAAATAAACAATGAAGAGAATTTTAATTTTTCTAATAGCAATCGTAAGTATTTCATCATGCAAAGAGAAACCTCAAATCTATGATCTGCCTATGGCCAAAGACATACAGGTAGATGGAAATGCTGAGGATTGGAAAAACAATGGGCTTCAAATCCCAATTATGGCCGATGCTTATGGAAATATTTCCAATAAAAGCTTTTCTTCCAAAACCATGATGAGCTGGGATAAAGAATACCTCTATTTCTTCTTCGATGTAAAAGATGATAAGCTTTTCCAGAGCAAAAATGCACCGATCTGGAAAAACGATGGAATAGAAATTTTTATTTCTTCAAACCTTGGAACCAATGAAATGATTCAATACCTAATCGCACCTTCCATTTCAAATGAATTATCGGAAGCGCAGGTAAGCAAGCAGGATTATCGAAGCGGTTTATCTACAAATGATTGCAAAGAACTTAAAATATTTAGCAAACAAATAGCGGAAGGGTATTGCGCCGAAATCAGGATACCCTTCTCTGCTTTAAATTTGAAGCCACTTTTGGGTGATTCTATCGCTGTAAACTTTTATATTAATGATGCAGATGATGATAAAACGGTGACCAAATATAGTTGGCACTACAATGACAATACCTACAACAATCATGATGCTTTATACAATCTTAAACTTATTGGTGATAATCAAATTCAAAGCTTCCAGACCAGAGCGTGGCTCGAAGATACGACATGGTTTCATATCGTTGTAGTAACAGATAAAAAACCCTCTATGAATCAATTGACCTTGGTCTGTGATAAAAATATAATCACAACATCAGATTTTAAAAGGAAAGGCGAAGTATATCGTTCCGATTTTATCTTTAAAAAATCGAAATATAAAGACAATCAAGCTCTGCATGTTTTTGCAAATAACCAACTAATCACCACGGTAGAATGGCTTGATATGCCAGTTCTATATGTAAAAACGAAGAAACCAAACAGTTTCGAACCAGAAATAAGGGAATTTGAGAAACAAGACAGTAAACATTTTCCTGCACCGGGTCAGGTCTTATTTATAGGTAGCTCCAGCATTCGTTTATGGAAAAGCTTACAAGATGATTTTAAAGGAACACCAATAATAAATAGGGGTTTCGGAGGATCAAAGACATCCGATGTTTTGTATTTTTTCGATCGCATCGTTAAACCTTACAATCCCAAATTGATTGTTTACTACGCAGGAACAAATGACTTGGCTTCGGGCGAATTACCTCAAAATGTAGCTAATAATACAGAATTGTTTATTAAGAAGGTAGAAGAAAAACTCCCTGCTACAAAAGTAATTATTTTGAGTAATACCATGGCCGTAGCAAGAAAGCATCTGAAAAAACAGTTTTTGGAAACAAATGAACTGTTGAAAAAATTAATTAAAAATCACAGCAATTCAATGTATGTCGATGTAAGTAAAGTAATTCTCGATAAAAACGGTAAGCCTAAACCCGAAATGTTTGTTAGCGACAGCATACACTTAAATAGTGAGGGTTACAAAGTATGGTCAGAAGTTCTATACCCCGTGATAAACAAAAAATAAAAGAAATATCTATCTGCTCTTCAATTTTCAGTTTCCCCTTGAGAGCCTCGGTATTGGCTGCGTAGCCACCTTCGATGCCTCTGGTGTTGTCGACTTTGGCACCCATACTCCCCTGCCCTAAAAAATGCTAAACATGATGGATTATGCACTTTGTTTATAGTGATTTACGATATTTTGCCAAACACCCAACAAAGTACTTAATTCTTTAATAAATAAAACTTCGATATTTATCAATACTTCGTTGTCGATAAGTTTTAGAAATTGCCACTCAGTACCTGTTGTTACACAACCGTAAATTGTATCAACTGTTTTAACTTCATTTTCATTGAATTGCCGTGCTGCAATCATCAGTGCTATACATTGCGGTATTCCCAACGGAATGTCATCGTCTTTTGCCTCAACAAGTGTGATTACGGGACTTTCAACAAAATAGGTATCACCTTTTAAGCTGATAATAAAATCACATTCGCCTGTTAAGTTATCTGGTTCACTCACATCAAAGGTAACGCCTGAAAATAGCAAAATTTAATAAAAAATATGGATATAGCGTGTGTTAGTGTACGCTGATATTCTGTTTCACAACATTAATACTCATTCTTGTATTAAAAATGCTAAAATCTCCATCATAAAAACTCGACTGTCTTTTCCCCAGTATTTAGAATCAGAAGGGACAGTTCCACTAAATCTCACTCCATCAGCACCTCCCATTAGCAATCCTGCCATACCATCACTCATAACAATTATTTTTCCTCCTGTAGGTAGCTTTAAATAAGCACAATGAATATAATCTCCATTATCATTTACTCTACTAACTATATTATCGCCTTTTATAGAGCGGCCTCCACTATAAGGCAGTTCACGTTTTCCTGAACAAATATCACTACTATCAGCAATTGCTCCACAATTATGACGAACAGTGCATCTTCTGTTAATTCAATACCAAAAGGAATAATAATATTATTAACTCCCACTAAATTTAAAGAAGTTCTTCTTTCTTCATCAAAAATAAGAAATAAAGAACCACCCGATTGAAGGTATTTCACTATTACTTGTTTTTCATTATCCGAAAAAGTCTTTGTCGGAGAAAAGAGAATTAAACCATCTTTGTCTTTTAGGATAGTGTCGCTTATCTCCTTTGTATTAAGCTCAATTAGTGAACCTGAATTACTCGGAAGCAAACTATTAAATGTTTCACCATTTTTAGGATTCTGTCCATGATACGCATCATATATTAAAATTTTCTTATCCTGACCAATAGCAACATTCATAATTGTTGCATTAAAGACAAGGACTAAAAGTATCATAACTTTCATTAAATCAATTTTTTTCCTAATTGTTTTCATATCATTTTTTATTAAATTAAATTTACAAATGGTCGTGTGGTGTCTGTTCTATGAACGCTAACAAACCTACAACCAATAAGAATCCTAAAAAATAATTTAGAGTTTTCAAAATCTTTATAATTTAATTGTTCTATCGCATTAAAAAACAATAAATTTGTAATATACGAATATTGAGTTGCTTGCAAAAATGCGCAGATCTAAGCCCTAGTATTGGTTTTGAAAGCACCAACCTATCCACCGGGTACAAAGGAAAATTAACGAGAATATTCTTTGAAACAATCCAGCAGTTCATTAAAATCTTCACTCATAGAAAATGTACCTTTTGGAAAAACTCCTAACTGACGCTTTTGTGGCTCGTTATAGATATTTTGTGGTGGAAGTTTTTCTGTCAGTTTTGATGAAAATTGCTTATTGTATATCAAAAAGTCCATAAAACGTTAAACTTGCTCCAAATCGTCATCGCAGAGTTTACTGAATTTTTGTTCTAACGCTTGAGTTATTTTGGGTGTCGTTACCATAAAAGAGATAAATTAAATTGATTTTTGTTTGATTGTCCATCTTGCCGAGCGAAAGTAGATAAACGAAATGTAAAACGTAAGAAAAAATAGGAAAAAATTAGATTTTTTTAATTTCGCTAATACTCATTCCTGTAATCTCGCTTATTGTTTGGTCATCCATTCCTTTAGCTTTCATATTATTTATAGTTTGAATCATTTTTGCACGTTCAGTCTCCGCATTTTTGCGTTCTGTCTCGAGTTGCTCATCTTTTTTCTGTATTTCTTCCTTTTTTTTCTGTATTTCTTCCTTAGCTATTTTCACTTCTTCCATGTATTTCGAGTTTTGCTCCAAAAGATTATCGTAATACCGGGTGTACATTTCTTCGCCTTCCATTTTGGTTATCACACTTTTTTTCTGTGTGGCTTGGTGCATGCGGTCAACCAATCGCTTCACGTCTTTGTCCATATCTTTGGTCTTGTAATCCAGATATTTGGAATCTGTTTCCGAAATGATATGCTGGTCAAAAATGCTTAATATTTTTTCTAATTTGTCTTTCAAGGTCAGATGTAGCTTGGGTATCTGTATGATATAACTATCATGCGACAGATTTTCTACAAAATTACTTTTGGTTTGTATTACTTTTTTTGTAAAACGGTCTTTATACACACGATTCACTTCTAAGACCGAAGGCAACTCTTTTTCGGGTAGCATAAACCCCAGAAAATAAATGGTGGTTATCGGTAATGCAGTTGTTTCGGTTTCGCCTTCAGAGTTTATTATTTGGTCTTGTTGGTGGTATTTATTGCCCAAGTATCTGCGAAAACGTAATAAAACGGTAGGTAGATTGGACTTTTGCATCTCTATCAGAATGTTGCGATACGTGCCGTCAGATTCTTTGATGGTTGCAATAAAATCTGCATGTACGATACGATATTTTTGGTAAAGGACAAATGTCTGTTTTGTTCTTTTGAGTGCTATGTAGGTGATTTCTTTATCGAGCAATGCCGATATGATCTCACGAGCACAATCAAGGTCTTCCATGAGGTAACTAAAAGCACTGTCGTATATGGGGTTGACTATGAGCATATAAAAAGATTTTGAACGTAAAAAATCAAGATATACAAAGGTAGGGCTTTTTTAATGAAAAGACAAATAATAAGGGGATAAAGTAGGTCTAACATGCAAGATCCCTCTCCTTATGGCTTCTCCCTTGGGTCCCCTTAGCAAGGGAGTTGGGGGATACTTTTTATATCGCTAATATTCATTCCTGTAATCTCGCTTATTGTTTGGTCATCCATTCCTTTAGCTTTCATATTATTTATAGTTTGAATCATTTTTGCACGTTCAGTCTCAAGTTGCTCATCTCTTTTCTGTATTTCTTCCTTTGCTGTTTTCACTTCTTCCTTTGCTGTTTTCACTTCTTCCATGAATTTCGAGTTTTGCTCCAAAAGATTATCGTAATACCGGGTGTACATTTCTTCGCCTTCCATTTTGGTTATCACACTTTTTTTCTGTGTGGCTTGGTGCATGCGGTCAACCAATCGCTTCACGTCTTT
>Ga0316607_1000723_pt1 | contig 11024 bp, 16 predicted proteins | sample MIS2016062E_MG_FD_207674 | JGI IMG/M metagenome (GOLD analysis project Ga0316607, IMG submission 207674) | Microbial mat bacterial communities from Middle Island sinkhole, Lake Huron, Michigan, United States - MIS.2016.062E | ecosystem: Environmental > Aquatic > Freshwater > Lake > Sediment...
CCATAATTTGGTCATTTTCATCTCGCAAAATCAGCTCAATGGTAGGCATCTGTCGTTCTCCAGGTTGCATTCAACTTTTGTTTATTAGCTTATACTAATATGCCATCACAGGAAAATTTAGAGGAGGTAATTGTTTGGGCGGCACGCCTTGGCAACATCAATATGGTGTGTGCACGGTTAAGCTACAACGAATCGCCAAACGCAATTTGCAAGGGCAATAGGATGTCGGCACTAATCGCAGCCGTCAGTAACGGCCACGCGGATATTGTCAATTTGCTTATAGCCTCAGGCGCGGAACTTAATCACAAGGATGCTGCTGGTAAAACGGCCATCCAATACTCCGAAATAGGCAGTGAGTTAGAGCACATTCTTCTGGCTTCTGGCGCGACAGACCGTCGCTCGCTTGAGTTAATCGAGCAGCAGGAGACTGCTGAGCGTGAGGCGCGGAAGCGCGAGGAACAGATTGCTCGTCAAGAAAAAGAGCGCCTAGATTTGATCGCGCGCCATGAGGCGTTTGTTGCTAAGAGTGGAAAAACGTATCAAGGATTCATCACTTCCAATAAAGTCAGAAACCCTCGCATTACACACTGCTATTCGTGCTATGAAAACTTGGATAGTCGCGCTGATGTTGAGTGTAAAACCTGTGGCTGGCTTGTCTGCAACTGCGGTGCATGTGGCTGTGGCTGGAGTGGCCACTAAGATCGCACCTAACAATTCATTCAAGCCAGAGCCGCTTCGCGGCTCGGCTTAATTCAGGCGTTAGGCTTCACAAAAATAAACAGGAATATAAATATGCAGATGATCCCTGTCAGTTCAAGTGCGATAAGTTCTGTCGGATACGATCCGGAAACACAAAAAATGCAGATTAAATTCAAGCAAGGACGTATCTACTCTTTTTGTCGCGTTCCACAGCACGTATTCAACGGACTGCTTTCAGCAAGTTCTAAAGGTGAGTATTATTCGACCTACATACGGGACAAATATCAGTGTTAATAGCATCTTCAAGATCATACAGCTTTGCAAGTTCCTTGGTATGGTCAACCCGCCAAGATGTTTCGTTGGGTTCAACTCCAACAATATCGGTTGCAACCGTATTATGAGTGACGTTTAAAGCCAACCCAATATCTCTTAATGCATTCAGTATTTCTAGTTTACTCATGCGTTATCTCCGTGCGTCCTAACTGGGCGTTGCAGCGGACGAGCCGCTGAACGCGGTTCGTTAGGCTGTCTTCGTTTTTAAGGGATTCAATATGAATTACTGGATTTTCAAATGCGATCCAAATTTATACAGATTGTCGGAACGAATGGAGGACTCAAACCCAGAAATTAGCTGGACTGTTACTCGCTATAAGAACGAAATACAATCAGGGGATATTGCCTTTTTATGGCAAACTGGCAGCAGACGGGGTATTTATGCTGTTATGACGATAGAAACAGCACCTCAAGATATTCCAGAATTGTTAAGTGAACAACCCTATTGGAATAAATCAGATAAGAAGACTTACAGCCGCGTAATTGGAAAGCTAATTTACAGAAGATTTTACTTATCCAGCCTACAACTAAAACAAATTGAAGATTTAGCTAGTCTTTCTGTTTTTCATGGTGTAAAGCAGGGAACTAACTTTAGAGTTACTCAAAACGAAGGCTCAGTACTTATAGGCATTATTGATAAACAAGCGGCCCGGTTAAGCGAACTGAATACAACAACCCGCCTAACTGGGGCTTGCACCTGACCCCGCTACGCGGGGCAGGTGAAGCAGGTCGTTAGGCGATGTACGAATCTGGAGTTGTTAAATGAAACGAATTCTGTTTTTGGTCTGCGTGGTAGTTGCTTTCTCTGGATGTATGCTATCGACGCCAAAGGATGAAGCGGTTTGTGTCGATCTTGTTAAAGAGGTTGTACCTAATCCTGAAAGCCTCATTATTAATCGTGTCGAGCGCACTGACGGAAAGTCTAGCCTACAAGATTTGAGGAGGTTATATAACACTCGATTTAACGGCAATATTCCTTCAGGCACTCAAGGGCTTCTCGCTTTATATGAGAAAAAGAATATCCCTGTGTCGCAGACATTCATAAGCCTCGATGTGACATACGATGGCAGAGTGGGAAAGGTGCGGGAAAATGTCTTATGCCGATATCTAAATTATGACGAGAAAAAAGAACTAATTTCGTTCACTTTTCAAAATCAAGACATTGAGCAACATAAATTTCTTGATCTCTTCTTGAATCGCAAAAAACCGTCTGGTCTGGATTCTAGCTATAGAATTCAGTAGAGGTGTCGTTCTATGCCCTTTGACACGAGTTTGGGGCAACCTAAAAAGCAGCGTAGCAGCGTAGGTTAGGTTGCCGTCTTCTTGGCAACCCAACATTCAATCAACCAGCCTAACTGGGGCTTGCACCTGACCCCGCTACGCGGTGCAGGTGAAGCGGGTCGTTAGGCGTAACTTCGGAGAATCTTTCTATGGCACTTATGAAATGTCCTGAATGTTTTGGAAATTGCTCGGATAAAGCAACAGCGTGTCCTCACTGCGGGTTCTTAATTCGAAATAAGCCGGATTACAAAGCGATACTGATTGATAAATTACTAATCAAATTGAATAAAAAATTACTGATTAAAAGTGCAATTATTATGTCAATTATATGTGGATTTTTTGTATCAATATATTATTATTACAATTACATTTTAACACCTAATGGACTTGCATCTACAATTTTATCAAAAATGGCTAATGGAGAAATTATTTTGTATGAACAAAATCCACTTTCTCGTGGATACGACTATCCAATTTACAATATGAATGAAAAACTATGTGAAGATATTGCAGTAAGAAATAATACGCCTTACTCTTTTTCAGATAATTCAGATAAGTGTCCACCAACAGGATATTCGTTTTTCATGGATCCATCTGACATAGTATCTCTAAAGCTTGGAAAAAAGAAGCCTCTTGAAAAAGAGTTATGGGCTTTGGAGAGTGTAAGTGAATCCAATTTGAAGCTTTGGGAAATGACATTGGGAAAAGATAAAAACGCCTTAAAATACATTGAAGATAGGTGCAAATCTGAGGCTCCAGATTCATGTGTATATAATAAAAAACTAGAACGATATGAATGGAAAGAAAAATGTACGGGTTATCAGTATTATTATGATGCCGAAACAAAGGATTCTAGGGGCAGGCATGGGGGGATTTCATCATCGCTTGATATACTAAAATGTCCTGGGCATGACTGGCGAGTGGCAGGTTTTTAACTATTAAATAGTTGTGTAGGTTAAGTTGCGGTACTTTTGGCAACTTAGAACTATTTATGAACTGTTGGAGTAAATGTGAGAAGTGGTTAAAGCAGCGTAGGTTGGGTTGTGGTCTTTTTTATCAACTCTACATTGGTCTTTTTTATCAACTCTACATTCAATCAACCAGAGCCTAACTGGGGCTTGCACCTGACCCCGCTACGCGGGGCAGGTGAAGCAGGTCGTTAGGCTTAACTTCTGTTAGGAGAAGGTATGTTTCTCATAATTTTTGGAATTTTGTGTATTATTTTCGACATCTATTGGCTTGCGAATGGTGGAGCTAAACACCTTGGCACTGAAGCGTGGTTGCTTACAGCAATGGGTATTATGGTTGGTATTTCATTTATAGGGACTGGGGCTAAACAACTTAATAAAAACTCAATTACCCCTGAACCTAAAAGAAATGTTCAGCTACCCGCAATCTCTTCAGTACATGCTGTACGCTCTTGTCCTTGGTGTGCAGAAACTATACTTGTTGCAGCAAAGATTTGTAAACATTGCGGTAAAGAAGTCAATCCTCCTACATCAGATCAAGCTGAAAAGCTCCGCGCTAGATTAGAAGCATTAGCTCAATCACGCAACAATAACCAATAACCAAGCCAGCCGCCTAACTGGCTGCTGCACCGGAGACCGCGCCATTAGCTGTTGTGGCATTTGAACGCTCATCGCGTGGCGCGGCCCCGGTGAGCAAATTCGTTAGGAGGGTTTTTTTGTGGCACTGATGAAATGTCCTGAATGTTTTGGAAATTGCTCGGATAAAGCAACAGCGTGTCCTCACTGTGGCTTCCCAATTCAATCTGACAAAACAAATGAAAAAGAAACGCTTCTTAATCATATGGTGAATCTTTGCGATACCCTGGTCGACGCTAGAGATAAAGGACAATCTAAAGCACTTCATATAGCTGGCCTGATAGATTCAAAAATGGAGGGTCAAGCAAGAGAAATAGTTATGGCAGTTATTAACTTTGTATTTGATCCACCTTATTTAGGCAAAGAGACATCGCGTACTGTAGTTAGGGAAGGAATAAAAAAATTGCTAGATAATGTGTAGCAAGTAGGACTAGTAGCTGCATCGGTTGGGTTGCCGTCTTTTTGGCAACCCAACATTCAATCAACCGTGGCCTAACTGGGGCTTGCACCTGACCCCGCTACGCGGGGCAGGTGAAGCGGGTCGTTAGGCATAATGTGAAAGGTTAGATCGGCTATGAAAAAAGTTATCGTGATTGCCATTGTTTTAGCTGTTGGCTGGTATGGAAATTATCTATACAAACAACGTGGAGCAGCGTTCGCGCAGGATTCGTCAACTGACTATCCAAGTATTTCAAAGTCACCAGTATCTAATAGCAACAGTAAATTTGCTTGTGATGGAAGGACCTATTGTTCTCAAATGACATCTTGCGAGGAGGCCACTTTCTTTTTGAGAAATTGCCCCAACGTCAAAATGGATGGAAACAATGATGGTATTCCTTGTGAGAAGCAATGGTGCAAATGATGAAAGCAGCCGAAATGAAGCGCAGCAGCCGTGTAGGTTATTTGAAACCTAATCTTGATCAATCGGAGCCTAACTGGAGCTTGCACCTGACCCCGCGACGCGGGGCAGGTGAAGCAAGGCGTTAGGCTCAACTCTTTTGCTTTGGAGATTTTGATGAACAAGAAAGGTCCTTTCGGTATTTACATGGGTATGTCATTAAATGACATCGGTTCTAATGCTGAACAAATAGCACCAGGAGGATATAAGCTTACCAATGTTCCAAAGCCTCATTCTGCTTTTGAGTCCTATCTTGTTAAAGCAACACCACAATATGGGATCAGTATGGTAAAAGCAATTGGAAAAAATATAGAAACAAGTGTTTATGGTCAAGAACTTCAATCAGCTTTCAAGGAAATGAAAAATAAGCTTTTTTCTATTTATGGAAAGCATGAAACTACAGATGCATTACTACCAGGGAGTATATGGAACGAACCTAAAGACTGGATGCAAGGACGTCTTATAAAAGAGCGTATTCTATTCGCCATGTGGTCAAAAGATAAAGGTTCTCAAATGATTGACGACCTAAATGAAATTGCTTTAAGTGCTGAAGTACTCAATACAAGAATGGGTTATATTGTTGTTGAGTATCATTTTTCAAATGATGATATTAACAATTCGGTTATTCAAGCACAGGAGGATGATGCACTTTAAATTTATTCTAGTCACATAGGTTGGTTAAATTGCCATCTTCTTGGCAACCCAATATTCAATCAACCAAAGCCTAACTGGTGCTTGCACCTGACCCCGCTACGCGGGGCAGGTGAAGCAGGGCGTTAGGCGAAATTTTTCTACCAATCAATGAGGATAAAGAGATGACCGATTTTTTATATCCTACTCAAGCAGATGCCGATGATGATGAATGGTTAAAAGATATGCTTCAAGAATGGGAAGCATCTGAAAAACCATACCTATGTTTTCCTTTTGCTAATATTTACCCTAAGTACCTTGTAGAACATACTGGGCAGAATGATCAATTTTGGCTTTATATGTATTATAGAAAGGCTTTCGCAATGGGTGGACAAATAAAATATAGAATTCATGTTGTTAGTTGGCGTCCTGACCGTTACCAGCTAACAGCTAATAAATTTGATAAATTTAATTCGTTTAATACGGAGTTTGTAACTTTTCATCCCGGTATGACTGATACTGTAAGATTTATTTGTGATAGCTATGAAGAAATCCGTATGTTAAATAATCAACCAATTATGATTGATGGTAATTTCGTACACCCCCACGGTAGTTCTTTACCTCATCTTATGAAAAATCAATATGTAGGCATACCTCCAGTCATATGTCGAGTACAAGTAAAAATCATTCACAAATATTTAGTGAACCAACCAGCCTAACTGGGGCTTGCACCTGACCCCGCTACGCGGGGCAGGTGAAGCGGGTCGTTAGGCATGTTCGCAAATATACAAAAAATGAATAAATCAACGAATAAATTAAAGAGTTTAACAACTGTAGTGGCTTGGGGACAGTACGTTTACTGGTGTGAATTACAGTTTTCCCGATTCAGAGCATTGCCAGAAGAAAAAGATGGTGCCCACCATATTGGCGTAGTGGCTCACTGGTTGGCCTCTGAGCATGTAGTGTTGGAAGGTTGGCTGCAGCTTCGGCACAGCGATGAAAAGCTAGAAAAGCTCATTTCTCTCTATCCCGATAATGTGGAGGCCCTGCGGCGCTGCCGAAATGCCGTCTACCACTTTCAAACCGAAATCCTGGACAAACGAATTATCAAGTGTTTGTTCGACAAAAACGAAGAGTTGCTCTGGTCAATTGCTCTTCACTACGAATTTCAGCGCTACCTTCTGAACTTTCCATACACGTTCAGCGGCACCCAAGAAGAAAAAGAGGAATTAGCTGAAGAGATGGCTGGATGCGTTGGCTGGTGGCCAACAGAAACAGGGAGCGCAGGTGTGCGCCGTATCTTTAATAAATGCATGGGGCTTGCATCAATCGCAAGCGATGACGATTCAGTTACCCTTGCTGCATCTACTATTGAAAAGTTGGCGCGGTTAGATGCTGAACCTTTTTCTGCCAATCTGTCGCGCTGGATAACAAACGTATCGACAAGTTAAGAAAAATATTGTTGATGCGTGTAAATCGACATCCAATCAAACCTGCCTAACTGGCTGCTGCACCGGAGACCGCGCCATTGATGGGTGTTGGTGATTGAACGCTCATCGAGTGGCGCGGCCCCGGTGAGCTTTGTCGTTAGGCGCTATGTAGTCTAAAACAACATATTGACATATAAAATATGAATCAACTTATTTTAGGTGACTGTCTTGAAGTTCTCAAAACACTAGAAACAGAAAGTGTTGATCTGATTTACCTTGACCCACCTTTTTTCTCAAACAGAAATTATGAAGTCATTTGGGGCGATGAAGGCGAAATCCGCAGTTTTCAAGATCGCTGGGCTGGTGGAATTGATCATTACATCGCATGGCTCAAAGAGCGGGTTCAGGAACTGCACCGGGTGTTAAAATCAACAGGTTCTATTTTTTTGCATTGTGATTGGCACGCGAACGCGCATATAAGAGTTTATATCCTTGATAAAATTTTTGGCGAACAGAACTTTCGTGGAGAAATTATTTGGCAAAGACACAATTCTCACAATGATGCTAAAAAGAAAATTGCAGTTTTGACCGATACTATTTGGTATTACAGTAAATCGGAAATTTTTTCATACTATCCAATTTATAGTGAACACTCAGAAGAACATAAAAAAGATTTTTACAAACATAATGATAAAGATGGTAAGGGATTTTATGCTCTCGATAACATGGCAAGTCCTAATCCACGCCCTAACATGATGTATGAGTGGATGGGGTTTAATTACCCGCCAAAAGGATGGCGATATGAAAAAGAAACTATGCAGAAACTACATAATGAAAAAAGAATATATTACCCACAAAAACCAGATGGCTGTTTTGATATTACTAAACGCCCACGTTTGAAACGCTATTTAGAAGAACAAAAAGGAAATCTTCTTGGAAATATCTGGACAGATATTCTAAACGTGCAAGCACACGCAAAAGAACGTATTGGCTATCCCACTCAAAAACCAGAAGCATTACTTGAAAGAATTATCCAATGTGCATCTAATGAAGAGGATACTATTTTAGACCCATTTATTGGTGGCGGAACTGCTATAGTAGTTGCTGAAAGACTGAAACGCCAATGGATCGGTATTGATCAATCGGTTGCAGCAATCAAAGTGTCGGATTTAAGATTACAAGCTAAAAGCGATTTATTCTCTAAACCCTTCACCGTTCAACTTCACAAATACGATTATGATACTCTTCGTTACAAAGATGCTTTTGAATTTGAAAGTTGGATTATTACGCAGTATGGTGGAATGCCAAATATCAAGCAAAAAGGTGACTTAGGTATTGATGGAAGAACCAAAGAAGGCAAACCGATACAGGTTAAGCGTTCTGACAATATCGGACGCAATGTCGTTGATAATTTCGCCTCGGCGTGTAAACGATACGACAAATCATTATTTGAAAAAAATCATCATGCTCAAGAGCCGGTTGGTGTCATTATTGCTTTTAGTTTTGGCAAAGGCGCAGTTCAAGAAGTCGCTAGATTAAAAAATGAAGAAGGCTTAATCATCCAACTCATCACGGTTGAAGAGATTATCCCGATTGCTAAAAAACCCACACTAAAGATTGAACTGATAGATTTAGGATTAGATAAAAAGCAGTTACGCGAAATTGAATTTATTGCTAAAGGTGAATCCGCTGTTGGGATTGAATTTTACTCTTGGGATTTAGATTATAAAGACATTTTCAAGCCTTCAATACTCAGAGACAAGGAAGGCAAACAGAGCCAGACCTTCAAACCTGGAACCTACTGCATCGCTGTTAAGGTGGTTGATAACGATGGGCTGGAAAGCCTTGAAGTCTTGAGATTGAAGGTCAATGGTGAAATTCATAAAGAATCAGTTTAATCCACAGAGCCTAACTGGGGCTTGCACCTGACCCCGCTACGCGGGGCAGGTGAAGCGAGTCGTTAGGCGCAAAAACGCGGGAGTTATGGAAATGGCAACCCAAGACAATCTGAGAACGCAATTGTACTCAAGTTTCAGGACTTTTCGGTATTTCATCTGTTTGTTAGGAGCTATTTGTTTAATTCTGGAACCTAACTTTATATTATCGAAGGTAGAAGCTAGTGAAACCTATAAAAGTGAGAGAAAACCAATGGTTATAAAGGGTCTTTATATAGGCATGAATGATAAAGAAGCTATTAAAATTTTTAGCGGTTTAAAAGATACTAGTGATTATAGGTTATTTGTCGAAGTAACTAAAGTTGTAAACACTGGAAATTCACTTCTTGACTCTATTAGTAATAATCTTCCTCATTATGAATTAAGAACTAGGGATCCAGGTAAAGACTATCATTTTTGTGACGTAGATTCTGATGGCAGTCCATTTTTTCAAAATAGCCACTTAGAGTTTAAAGACAATAAGCTCGATGTTTTGTTTTTAAGTCCTAGAGATACCTATAATATATTTAACCTGAGTGGCATTGAGTTACAAGATTTTGCAGATAGATTTGGAGGTAACTATAAAATAAGGATGTCTCGCAATACTAGTGGTGGTTATTTTTATAGGGATCTTGAAAATGGATATGGAGTTGAAATTAAAAATGATAATTCCTTTTTGTTTAGAAGCATTGATAACCCAAATAAAATAAATTTTGAATAGCTGTGTAGGTTGGGTTGCCGTCTTTTTAGCAACCCAACATTTAATCAACCAGCCTAACTGTAGCTTGCACCTGACCCCGCTACGCGGGGCAGGTGAAGCAGGTCGTTAGATTTCTATATATGGATTCACCACTACACTTAGAGATAGGCGATTTCTGGTTACATGGAACTAGGCATCGTTTTGAAAAATGGGCGCGTCCGCCTATCTCAATAAAATTTTCTCAGGCATTGATTCCGCACTCGTTTGTTTCTCTAAGTGCTGATCTGAAATATGCACTACTTCACATGGGGTCACACGGAGGCATATGCTTCTCAAGGCTATTGCCTGCTTCTCGTACTCTTGATCTCCGAATCAGATCAGATGATTCTTTGTTGCTCTGGAAGAAAGTCAGATTAACTAATTTAGGCTCGAAATATTGTGGATTAAGATCTGCCGAAGAATGGCACATGGCATGTAAGACAGGGAGCGTTCTGCGGTTTGTGTTTTCTAGCGAAAAAGATGATCCGGAACTGTTCGCCCAACAAAAAATTTTTCAATCTACCGCATGTGACAATCTTTTAAGATTAAACGCGAGTATTTATATTCAGAACTTTACTCGCAGATGGATTGAAACAGTAATTGGGTCGGTAAAAAGCATGGGATACGATGCAGTGATTTGTAATGAACTAGAGCGCTCGATAAGTATAACAGCGAGTACCCAGCTATTTGTATTTAATGTTGACTACCTATCTCAGCCTGATTGGATTGCCTTACCCAGATGTGTAGGTTAGGTTGCGGTCTTTTTGGCAACCCAACATTCAATCAACCAGAGCCTAACTGGGGCTTGCACCTGACCCCGCTACGCGGGGCAGGTGAAGCAGGCGTTAGGCAAAAGAAGCAGGTAGCAGTAAGGCATGGCAAAATCTTTATCGATAGGGTTTCGACCAGACATTCAGGGTTTACGTGCCATCGCGGTTATGCTGGTGATTCTCGACCATGCGGGTATTCCTTGGGTTGCTGGGGGCTTCATTGGAGTGGATGTGTTTTTCGTCCTTTCCGGTTTTCTTATCACTGGCCTACTGCTACAGGAATATGAAGCGACTGGCAGCTTTTCATTAGGCGCATTCTATCTGCGTCGGTTGCGCCGGTTGCTTCCAGCACTGGTGGTCGTAGTGGGTGCGACTGCGATCGTGGTTGGCTGGTTGTTTTCTGAGGCGGGTAGCCACTTGATTCTAGCTTCGCTACCCTTTGCTGTGACTTGGAGCAGTAATTTGTTTTTCGTGCTGCGAGAGCAGGACTATTTCAATGAGCTGGCTGATAAGGATGTTTTTCTCCATACTTGGTCGCTCGGTGTCGAGGAACAGTTCTACCTGCTCTGGCCCGTGCTGCCAGCCCTTTTAAGGTGATCAAAAACTTATTGTATAATAAGCGAATTTTTCGATCCTACATTGAGGAATGACCATGTTTAGTGACATCTTTCAGCGATTTATTCAAAAACGGCCTGTCGCAACAATG
>Ga0316607_1000724_pt1 | contig 11017 bp, 9 predicted proteins | sample MIS2016062E_MG_FD_207674 | JGI IMG/M metagenome (GOLD analysis project Ga0316607, IMG submission 207674) | Microbial mat bacterial communities from Middle Island sinkhole, Lake Huron, Michigan, United States - MIS.2016.062E | ecosystem: Environmental > Aquatic > Freshwater > Lake > Sediment...
CAATATTACACTTCGTTTTGGGTGGAGAATGTGCCAATTTTGTGGTGGTTGATGCTAGTTTTTTTACAATAAAAAAACTGAAGTAGTATTACTTCAGTTTTATAAAAGGGTAAAATAATTTTAAGCTTTAAATACAATTCGTTCTTCATTTTGAGTCTCTTTCGCTTTTCTTTTTCCTCTAAAGAAGAAATATAAATTAACAAATAACATAATGCCAAGATAAATAGAAAATCCACCAATTTTATAACTCAAAGCTTCTATTAATGTTTGATAATCATTTTTGTATTCGCTTATGGTCAAGATCATTAATGCAAATCCTAGATTGAGTAGATAAAATCCTGTTTCGAAAAGTTTGTTCGTAGCATTTGCGATTTCTTCTCTGCCTTTGAAAATGTCAAGCATATATATTTTTCCGTTTTGGAATAAAGTTCTTGAAACATAATAGGTCAAGAAAATAGCAATTGGTAAATAGATGGCGTAACCGATCAGAATTTTTGTAGTTTCCATAATAATAAGTGTTTAAGTGTTATTTAATTAATTTGTGAATGTATTTGGTTAATATTATAATGTTAGTGTAATGCAATGCAGAGATAATAAAAATGATGGTTGCTGTTTTTAGAGCGATAACTTCTATGAGTTGATGGATCGAAAGTATTTTCTCCCACGAAATCAAAGTCATTGCACAATAACCGATGTTCAAAAGATAATATCCCAATAGTAAAATTTGATTTATTTTTTGACATAAATCGGCGTGATTTGGTATTAATTCTGAAACGAATATATTGCCATTTTTATAGCAGATTTTGCCCACTTTTAGAATAATTATAATCGTAATGCCGAGGTATATGATGTATCCAATGATGTTGAGGTTCATAATTTTTGCTTTTCAAGTGTTAAAAGTTTATTTTCTTGAATGTTGATTAAGTATGTAAGTAAAGTATAAAGCGAGCATAATTGGTATTGGAATTCCAAACATTGATAGTATGCTTTCAATTAATTCTTGGTGTTCAAAAAAATTGTGTAAATATGTAAAGCAGAATATTAGGAAAAAATATACTAACACACCCCTAAAATAATATCTAATTTCTTTGTTTCCATCTGAATCACCAAGCCAAATTAATCCTATTAGTAATTGATAGGTTGGCATTATGAATAAACCGAGTACAAATGGTATAATAACACAGTCCGGAATAAATTGACTCAATATAATACTAATTATTAGCGTGATGACAATAGTTAAGTTTCCAATATTTGATAATTTCATGATTATTTATTATTTTAAACTTTCAGAAAAAAATGAAAGTTTTAATTAAATTTTTTTAGTTTGAAATTTATTTCATAATTTTTAAAACCAATCTGCCCAACCAGTTTTCGTTGAATTCAGTCATTTTGTCTAACATATTATCTGCCTTCAAAACAAAATCGTAAAGTTTTGTTGTTTGATCTTTAAAGTGTCTTTCTTCAGCTGAATCTTTAGATTCAATCGAAGAAACTTCCTTTAAAATTTTCAGAGCTGGCTTGATTTCACGTTTACTTCTTTCTCTTGCAATTTTAGAAGCGAGTTCATCTAAATCTTTTTCGGCAGTGAAAAATTCTCTTCGTTCTCCAGCTTTGTATTCTTTGTACACAATTCCCCAATCCATTAATGCCCGTAAATTCATACTAGCATTTCCGCGTGAAATCTGCAATTCGTCCATAATTTCCTCCATCGAAACTACTTCGTTAGACACCATTAACAAAGCGTGAATTTGCGCCATCGTTTTGTTAATTCCCCACTGAGAACCTAATGCTCCCCAGGTTTGTACAAACTTATTTTTTGCTTCTTTGAATTCCATTTTGGTTGTTTTTCCTTTTGATGAGACAAATCTAAGTAAAAGTTTTTAAACTTTCAAAAATAAATGAAAGTTTATTTAAATTATTTTAAATTGAATGAAATGATTTATATTTGGAATTATATCTGAATGTCACATCGATTATGTAACTATTTTTTAGTTGCAGATAAAAAATACTATCTTTGTATGAGTAAAGTTGATAAGTTAATAGAGAAATTAAAATCAAAACCAAAAGATTTTATACCGATTATGTATTCAATATAGTCCAAGAAAATTGGACTTTTTTCATACTATATCGGCATTGTACCTTAAACGTATGGACTACATTATAAATATTATTGGTACTACTTGGGATGAAATGCTTAAAGTTTTAAATTATTTCGGATTTGAACAATTTGCGCAAGGAAAAACGGGAGGTTCAAGGCGAAAATTTATAAATAAAGAAAAACAGATTATCAGCTTACACGAACCACATCCACAAAAAGTGTTGAAATTATACCAATTGGATATAATAATTGACTATTTAAAATTGTAGTAAATGAAAAATTATTTTGAATATAAAGGATATATCGGAACAGTTGAGTTTTCTGCCGAAGACAAAATTTTCTTTGGAAAAATTCAAGGAATCAATGATTTAGTGACTTTTGAAGGCAGTTCGGTAGATGAGTTAGAAAAATCTTTTCAAGAATCAGTTCTTGATTATTTAGACACTTGCGTTTCTTTAAATAAAGCACCCGAGAAAGTTTTTAAAGGTTCTTTTAATGTTCGGATTTCAAAGGAATTACATCAAAAAACAGCTCTTTTAGCATTCAAAAAAGGGTTGAATTTGAATGATATTGTTAAAGAAGCGTTGAATTATATCGTAAAACACGAAGAGGTTTTGGGGTAAAAAAAAAACGAAGATTTACTACTTGGTTTCCGTTTTTTTAAATAGTTTAAACCTAAATATTTAAGAAAAAAACGCCTTTACCTGATTCACATCAAAAGATTTTTTCTCATCATCAACAGCGATAATACTGGTGGCAACGGCTTTCTTTTTGCCCTGTAACAAAGCTATTTTTTCTTCGATAGTGTCTTTGCAAATCATTCGATAAGCCATTACTTTTTGTTTTTGTCCAATGCGATAACAACGATCAATGGCTTGATTTTCGACAGCTGGATTCCACCACGGATCTACCAAGAAAACATAATCGGCTTCGGTCAAATTGAGTCCTGTTCCGCCCGCTTTTAGACTAATTAAAAACACACGAACATCGGAATTATTCTGAAAATTATTCACTTTTTCTTCCCGATTGGTCGTTTGTCCGTCGAGGTATTCATAATAAATTTGGTCTTCATCTAATCGGATTTTGATGAGTTGCAGCATTTTTACAAATTGCGAAAACACCAATATTTTATGATTTCCTGTTTTTTCTTTGATGTTTTCTATCAATAAATCGAGTTTAATTGATTGATTTCCATAATCTTCTTCGTCCGAAATTAAGGCTGGTGAATTGCAAATTTGTCTCAATTTGGTCAATCCTTCCAAAATATACATTTGGGCATTTTCTACCCCATTTTCGTCTATTTTGTTGATGAGGTAATCACGATATTTGTTTTTGAAACTATCATAAACCTTGCGTTGTTCGATTCCCATTTCGCAATAAATAATGCTTTCGGTTTTCTCTGGAAGTTCTTTTGCCACTTGCTCTTTGGTTCGTCGAAGCAAGAATGGAGCAATCATTTTACTCAATAAATGTGAGGCTTCGTGGTTCTTTTCTTTGTCGATAGCATCCGAAAATTCAGATTTAAAATGCGTCATATTGCCCAATAATCCAGGATTAATAAAGTTCATTTGGGCATACAAATCGAAAGTGTTATTCTCTATCGGAGTGCCCGTGAGCACCAATCTATTATAGGAATTTAATAATCGAACGGCTTTGTATCGTTTGGAATTTGGGTTTTTAATGGCCTGACTTTCGTCTAAAATAATATAATTGAACTTGAAATCTTTCATAAATTCTACATCATTCAGCAACGATCCGTAAGTAGAAATTATTAGGTCGTATTTAGAGAAATCATCTTTGTTTTCTATCCGATTTGATCCTACAAAAGCTAACATTTTGAGTGTTGGACAAAACTTGGCAATTTCATTTTTCCAATTGAAAATCAGCGAAGTGGGTGCAATAATCAAAGATGGTAAGCATTTTTTATCTTTCAGTTTCAAATATTGCAGGAAGGCAATGGCTTGGAGCGTTTTTCCCAATCCCATATCATCGGCAAGACAACCGCCCAGTTGATTTTTGTCCAAAAATGCCAACCAATTCAATCCGTGATGCTGATAATCTCTTAGTTTGGCTTTGATTCCTGATGGAATTTTAACTTCTTCTATGTTAGAAATATTTTGCAATCGTTTCTTTTTTTCTAATAATTCGACCAGAAATGGTGGTTTTTTCTCCATTTCGTCAAACAATTCGTCTATAATTCCAAATTGGTAATTGGAAAGTTTAACGCCATTTTTCTTTATTTCTCCCACTTTGAAATAGTTGGCGAATTTTTTCATCCACTCTTCAGGCAATATTCCGAGCGTTCCATCTCCAAGAGCAACGAAATTTGTTTTCTTAATAAAGGCTTTTTGAAGTTCTTTCAACCCAACTTTTTGATTTCCAAAACTAATATCGATTTCCAAATCGAACCAATCAATATCGGATTTTAAGCCAATTTTAATTACGGGTTTATTGATATTGAATTTGAAAGATTTTAAATTATTCGCTCCAAAAACTTTCATTTCCTGCTGTTGCATTCTATCGGTAGCGTGCAACATCCAATAGTTTTCCATCAGTTGCTCGGGCGTTAGAAAAAAGAATTCCTCCTGCTCGGCAAATGCGGGATGCAAACCTCTAAATTCTTCTATAAAATTATCTTCAAAAGACTGATTCCTTTCTTGAAATAAAATGTTGGTTTGGTTGGTATCATTCTTAGATTTTTCGACAAGCATTTCATTAGAAAATACAGGAATTAATTGATTTGGATATTGAACTGCTGGCTTGAAAACAATGTATTGACCATCAAAATCAGTAATGTAAACGTGTTTTTCCAGACTATTCTCCTCAATTTCAACTTTACTTTTTTTGAAAATAGAAGTTTGAATTTCAAATTTTTCGGATAAGGGTTTTACAATTTTTTCAAAAAAATCAGGCGTATCTTTTTTGAGATAATTCACTTCGGCATAATCACTAAAATGATTTAGATATATCGAAAGTTTGGGGTCAGCTATCGGTACAATCACTCCGTCAACAAAAATGAATAAAGGAGTGATTTGTAATGCTGCGGCATCTAAATTATAGTTCTTTTCGTCTAACGTTAATTTAGCTTTTAGTGTGTAGAAATAAGCCGTTTCACTTATTGTAAAAAATAATTTTATGGTTTTATTATCAAATATGCAGGGATTCAGGTTCTTACGAACTAGTGAGTCATTGCAATTATAAGTATAACTGAAATTGTTTTCTAAAGCCAGCAATAATTCTTGACTCGAAGCGATTGCTTTTTTTAAATAGTTGACATCTTTAGAAGTCTTGAATTTGATTAACTCCCTGTTTACTTGCATTGTTTTTACAATCAAACTTTGTTCTTCAATAGAATTGTATATCATTAAGGCATCTTCGATATTGTAGTGGTCAATTTTTGTAATAGACGATGAGAAATCGGTTTTTGTTTTATTGTATTTGGCTTGAAAAAGAAAGAGTTCTACAAATTTTTTTCGGTCAAATTTAAAACAAACGCCTAAACCAAAATCGTTGGCTTCACTTTCTACAAAAGGTAAGTTTATGATAGTATCTACTTCTTCGGTTTTGAATATTTTGGAGTAATCTCTTGAGTCGGTTGTAATGTTTTTAGCCTTTGGTTTGGCTTCAAATCCTTTGGGAGTGATTTTAAAACTAAAAATGCTATTGTAGTCATCCTCTGTTGTAAAACCATATTTGGCAATGGCTATTTTTGTTTTTTCCTCGATATAGTCTTTAGCAAATAAATTTTCGCCAAAAACATTCTTTATTTCTTGTAAGGCTTTACCAATGTGTTCGCAGGCCTTTTTGGCTTTGCTACAACCACATTCAAATTCTAAAATTTCGGTATCAGGATTGTAATTAAATGTTTGTCGGGTTGAAGTCCAGCCTCTTGTTTGTGTGATTACTTGGGTTTGAGATGCTTCGACTATTTTATACTCGTCATAATTATAGCCACGGTATTTTGGGATAACAGCCAAATTATTAATAATGTTAGCCGAAATAATACCATCAATTAGTTTGATTTGGTTCATATTGAGTTTTTCGATTTTGTTTGCAGTTGTAATAGGAAGTTCTTCAAATAAAGTATAAAGTTTCTCTTCTTTTGTAGCTATTGTTGGAGTAAGTACATTATAATCTTTCATAATTATTTTCAAAGAGGCAATTACATGTTTACAAATACCCGAATAACTATTTTTATACGGACAAGTACAAGAGGTTGTGATATCGTCCTCTAAATCAATATTTATGATATAATCCTCGCCATAACTTCCTTCACATTCAAATTCAAATTTATCAGGCGAATATTCAGTAATTACTGGATATACATAATAGGAATTACTCCTTGAGCTGGGATTGCTATTTATTTTTATGTAATTATTTATGGCTTTGACGTTCATTCTAAATTTTTTTCAAATGTAAAAAAAGATTTGTTTTCAAAATAGTAATTAATAAACCGAAGTAATTCAATTTGAGCAAAATAATCAAAAATTTCCTATGCAGTTTTTTAATTTGTTTGCTATTCAACAAGGCTTTCATTTGGGTTATTGCAGTTGCATTAACGTCCAGTGCTTGACGAGGTTTGGGATTAAATTAAACCCATTCTTCGGATTTGCCGAATCTCCCAAATACAAAACCACTTTAAATTAAGCCTATAACGCCATATTGTCTTGCGGTTATAGGGCATTTCCCTTTTCAAAAATGCATTCAATTAAGGAAGTAGAATTGATTTTATAAAAGTTTATAAATTTTTATTTAATCATTTTAGAAATTATTAAATCTTTGTATTTAAGTAAATATATTCCTGATTTCAAATTACCTAAATTTTCAATTCTTGAATTAATAATTTTTTGAGTATTAATAAATCTACCGGTAATGTCATAAATATTTATATATTCGCCTTCATCAATTCCGCTAATATTTATAACGTCAAGGAAAGGGTTTGGTGAAAAATTATATTGATTTAAAGGAATAGTTACATCATCAATATTTAATGAGGGACAATTAGAGTTTGTATTTAGGTGGTTAAGCAAAGTACTCATTTGTGGTTTATCTACACCAAGTTCAGGTTCTATAGAAAGAATATAATTGCCCCACCAAGGACCGCCTGCCCAATATGTGCCGTTAATACAATTCGCTTTTAAATAACTTAAGAAATTATTGAGCACAACTAACCAACGGTTATCATTTGCTGGTATACCATATTCTCCGATAAAACCATTAAGATTATTTATTAAAAGCCAGTTTACAAAAGGTGTTGCTCTATCAACGCCAATATTTGGATAAGCTCCTTCATTATCATAATTAGAATCATATGAACCTGATGCGTCGTTATCAAAATACACATGAGCTTCAAAAGTTAGTTTGTTTGAAGGGTCGGAAAGGTTTTTTAAATTATCGCTATATTGCATCCAACGTGCGGCCGAACTATAACTATCTCCACCTACAATTATTCTTGTAGTAACGTCATTTATTCTAATCCCATTAATAATTTCTTGAGCAATATTGAACCATGTTGCATTTACTAATAAATCATGGGGTTCATTCATTATTCCATAGCCCCAAATATTAGTATAGGTATTTAATTCTAATGCCAGTTTTGTCCATAAATTTTTTATGTTATCTATACTTAAATCATTTGACCCTATAATTCTATCTATTCCATTTATATTATATCTGCAATAATTATGGAGATCAATTATTACATTCATATTTCGATTTTGTGCTAATAACAGGAAATTTTTTATTCTCAATAATTCGGGTGCACTTAAATTACCATTTAAAATAGGCTGAATTCTTTCCCACTTAATTGGTAATCGAATTAAATTTAATCCTTTCGCATGATAGTAATCTAATTCCGAACTTGTGGGATAAGTGTAATCAATATTATAGGTTCCAGGAAAGTTAGACCCGAATTCAGCCCCAGCTAAATTAACTCCAAAAGGAGTTTGAGAATAGACATCATTTTTTATTGAAAAGAAAATGATTGATAACAATGCGATAGTTAGATTTTTTTTCATTTATGCTTTGGGTTATAATTAAATTATGTTTGTATTTTAAAATAAATGTTATTTTTTCAAATCCTGCAAAATAGAATTGCTCTTTATCAGTTTTATATAAGGAGTAATAATTTCATGTTTTTCTTTTTGATTTAATTTTCAGGTATGTCTTTTGAAATGCCCTATAAAGTTCGGATTGTGACTGTCCTTGATGAATATAAACCGAATTCAAACTTTCTAAATTCGATAAAACCACCAATTGTTCTATGGTTGCTGTGTCTCGAATATTTCCATCTGTGTTTGGGTTTTCATCACGCCACTGTTTGGCTGTAATTCCAAATAAAGCTAAATTTAGCAAATCGGCTTCATTGGCATAAATGAAATTTATTTTGCTTTTATCTAGAAATTTAGGGATTAAATTGGCTTTTATGGCATCGGTATGAATGTGATAATTTACTTTGGCTAACGTCCGTTGTATATTCCATTCTATTTTTAATCTGTTGTTTTCATCGTCTTTTAAACTTTGAAATTCTTTGATGAGATAAATTTTAATTTCGGGACTAATCCAAATTCCAAATTCAAAGGCGATATCAGGATGTGCAAAAGTGCCACCATATCTTCCAGTTGTGGCTTTTATGCCGATTGAATTTGTTTTTTCAACCCAATCTTTAACGCTCAATTTATAACTATTTAATCCAGCTTGACTTTTAATTATGGCGAATTCGCCATAATTAAAACTTGGATTATAGATGCTTTCCCAAATCCCTAAATATTCAATGGTATTTCTGTTTCGCAACCAATCTGAAATAAAAAAATCTCCGTCTTTGGCTTTAAGCATATCGGTTAAGGATATGAAATTAAAATTTTCTTTTTGAATTATTGTAATTTCTTTTCCTTGAACGTTTATTGTTTTATTTTTTGCCATAAATTTTAAATCTAAATTCGCTAATCTGAAATCAAAAATCTAAATCAACCCCGCTCTCTTCAACAAAGCATCCGCTTTTGGTTCTTGTCCTCTAAAACGTTTGTACAATTCCATTGGCAATTCAGTTCCGCCTTTGGAAAGCACATTGTCTTTGAATTTTGTCGCTACTTCTTTGTTGAAAATCCCCTTTTCTTGAAAATACGCAAAGGCATCAGCATCAAGAACTTCCGCCCATTTGTAACTGTAATAGCCTGAAGAATAACCACCTGCAAAAATATGAGAAAACGAAACCGACATACAATTTTCGGCGACATCAGGATATAAAGTCGTCCCTTCGAAAGCGGTTTTTTCAAAAGATTTTATATCAGTTATTCCGGTTGGATTGTTGCTATGGAAAGCCATATCCAATAAGCCAAAACTGATTTGACGCAAAGTTGCCATTCCTTCCTGAAAACTCGCACTTTCTTTGATTTTTTCGACATATTCCTGCGGAATAATTTCGCCTGTTTCATAATGTTTGGCAAACAAAGCCAAAGCTTCGGGTTCGTAACACCAGTTTTCCATAATCTGACTTGGCAATTCCACAAAATCCCAATAGACCGAAGTTCCGGACAAACTTGGATAAGTAGTATTGGCTAACATTCCGTGTAAACCGTGACCAAATTCGTGAAATAAAGTCGTTACTTCGTTGAAAGTCAATAAAGAAGGCTTGGTTTCGGTGGGTTTTGTAAAGTTGCAAACGTTAGAAATATGCGGTCTTTCGTTTACACCCTCTTTAATATATTGTGATTTGAAAGAAGTCATCCACGCACCATTTCGTTTGCCTTTTCTTGGGAAGAAATCGGCATAGAAAATAGCCACCAGTTCGCCAAATTCATCTTTGACTTCATACGTAATCACTTCTTCGTGGTATTTATCGATATCGAATATTTCTGTAAAAGTTAATCCATATAATTTTCCTGCAATGGTAAAAGCTCCGTTCAAAACATTCTCTAATTGAAAATAAGGTTTCAATTTTTCATCATCCAAATTGAATAACTTTTGTTTCAATTTCTCCGAATAATAGGCTCCGTCCCATTTTTCCAATTGATCAATTCCGTCCAACTCTTTGGCGAAAGCGGTTAATTCAGCAAATTCACGCTCGGCTGCAGGTTTGGCTTTAGCTAATAAATCATTCAAAAACGATTTTACTTTATCAGGATTTTGCGCCATTCTCTCTTCTAAAACAAAATGAGAATGCGTTGCGTAGCCTAATAAATTGGCTCTTTCGAAACGCAATTTGGCAATCTTCAACGTAATTTCCTGATTGTCGAATTCGTTATTTTGAAATGCTTTTTTACCAGCAGCAATAGCCATTTCCTTTCTCAGTTCGCGATTGTCGGCGTAGGTTACAAACGGAATGTAACTTGGAAAGTCTAGCGTAAAAATCCAGCCTTCTAATTCTTTGCTTTTTGCTAATGATTTTGCGGCTTCAATAGTTCCTTCTGGAAGTCCTTTAAGGTCGTTTTCGTTGATAATATGCAATTGATAGTTGTTGGTTTCTGCCAAAACATTTTCGCCAAAAGTTAGTTTTAGTTTTGCTAATTCGGTGTCTATTTCTCGCAGTTTTAATTTTTTATCTTCAGCAAGTAAAGCACCGTTTCTAGAGAAACTTTTGAATTTTTTATCCAATAAAGTGGCTTGTTCAGGAGATAAATTTAAACTGTCTTTTTGTTCATAAACCGTTTTTATTCTTTTGAATAAATCTTCATTTAGCGTGATGTCATTGCTAAATTCGGTTAACAATGGCGAAACTTCCTGTGCGATTTTTTGCATTTCTTCGCAGGTTTCTGCCGAATTCAAATTAAAGAAAATAGACGATAATCGATCCAAAGCATTTCCTGAAAATTCCAATGCTTCGATGGTATTTTCGAAAGTTGGAACTTCGGGATTGTTGATGATGGCATCAATTTCGGCTTTTGCGGAAGCGATATTTTCGATAAAAGCAGGTTTGTAATC
>Ga0316607_1000725_pt1 | contig 10999 bp, 10 predicted proteins | sample MIS2016062E_MG_FD_207674 | JGI IMG/M metagenome (GOLD analysis project Ga0316607, IMG submission 207674) | Microbial mat bacterial communities from Middle Island sinkhole, Lake Huron, Michigan, United States - MIS.2016.062E | ecosystem: Environmental > Aquatic > Freshwater > Lake > Sediment...
TTTAAAAAGAATATTGAGTGCCTAACAATGAATTGAAATATTTTAATAAACCATATTTAATCCAAAATTTATGGATAAATTGATAAAGTCAAAACGCATTGAGGGTGAAAAAAGCAGTCATTTTGTTAAATTATTACGTTATTCGTCTGGGGAACTTTATGTACAACTGGAACAAACTATTTTTGGACAACCAGATAAACATACAGTAAAAATTAATCCCGCTCAACTGATTGACATCATTGAGACTTTGAGTATTTATGCCGAAGAATTGAGTTTCCTTATGGATAACTTCAATAGAGATATTATTAAAAAAGAAGAACAACAAAAAATTATTTCTACTTTTTTAAAAGGAATAACCATCAAAGATTTAAGTCTTCAGTTTAGATATAAAGAAGATGCAATCAGGGATTTATTGATTAAAAATAATGTTGAAATTATTGAAGGAATTAATATGAGTGCTCCTAAATGGAAGTTTAGGAAGAAGCGGTAATTTTACTTTTCAAACTTCAACTTCTTTTGAAAATATTTTATACCAATATCTTTTGCTCTCACAATAATACAATTACCAATACAAAATTTGCAAATGTCCTAGAACGAACAAATCGCCTTTCTAATTGAATCTATTTTTAAAGAGGGAAAAACTAGATTAAATCAACGCATCAGAATTTCCGATTGGTTAGATTTGACAACTTTCAATAAGTTGTCAAATCTTAATCAAAACAACTACCAATAAACAATACCAACTTTTAATTTTAAAAATACCCCACCAAAATCGTGGAATAGCAAAAAAACGCTTTACATTTGATGTTATACTGATTTACAAATATAATAGTCCTATAAATAGCTAAACATGAAAACAACAAATGTAAAAGCCTTTGGCACAAAAGCAGCCGATGCGCCTTTGAATGAAATGACAATTGCCCGCAGGGAAGTGAGTGCAAAAGACATTGAAATCGAAATTATGTATTGTGGCGTTTGCCATTCCGATTTGCATTTTGCCAAAAACGATTGGGGCATAACCACTTATCCTGTTGTGCCGGGTCACGAAATTGTAGGTAAAATTACAAACGTGGGTAGTGCGGTAACCCATTTGAAAGTAGGCGATTTTGCCGCTGTGGGTTGCTTGGTCGATTCTTGTCGCAGTTGTAGCAGTTGTGAAAAAGATTTAGAACAATACTGCTTGAATGGATGGGTGGGAACCTATGGTGGTTATGACAAACATTTGAATCAACCTACTCATGGCGGTTATTCTGAAAAAATTGTGGTCGATGAACATTTCGTTTTGAAAGTACCCTCCAATTTAGATTTGGCCGCCGTTGCTCCCCTACTCTGTGCGGGAATTACCACTTGGTCGCCACTTCGCCATTGGAAAGTGGGGAAAGGCAGTAAAGTTGCCGTAGTGGGTTTGGGTGGTCTGGGTCACATGGCAATCAAATTGGCGAAAGGTTTGGGTGCTGAGGTGACGCTTTTTTCAAGAACTCCGGGCAAAGAAAAAGATGCTTTATCCTTGGGTGCCGATGCCGTAATTATTTCTACCGATGAAAAGCAGATGGGTTCGGTGAACGGAAAATTCGATTTGATTATTGATACTGTTCCTTATATTCACGATGTGAATCCCTATATTGGTTCGCTAACTATTGACGGAACTTTGGTTTTGGTGGGTTATCTCGGTGGATTGGAACCCATTTTGAATACCGTTCCGATGATTATGGGACGGAAATCTGTATCGGCTTCCTTAATTGGTGGTATTGCCGAAACCCAAGAAATGTTGGATTTTTGTGGCAAACACAATATTGTTTCGGAAATTGAAATCATCAAAATGCAGGACATTAACGTAGCCTACGAAAGAATGCTCAAAAGCGATGTGCGATACCGTTTTGTGATTGATATGGCTAGTCTGAAATAAAGGTTCTTTGTGAAAATATTTTGAACATTTAGCTTTTTTTTTAACCATTAAGTTCATTAAGAAATAGTTTTAAAATGTTTTCTAATTCTGAAATTATTGTAAACTATTCAAAATCAGATTTGACAACTTTTTAAAAGTTGTCAAATCTTAACAAAAATAATCGCCATCTATACTAAATTATCAATGCTTTTAAAACTATTACTAAGTCTAAATCTTATCCCTATCTATCTGGACTTAATGAGCTTAATGTTACCACACATATGAGAAAAAAAATACTTCTAATACTAATACCTATTTTTTTTGGTTGCTCAAATTTGAAATATTTAGATGCTTTCGATGGACTTAATGGCAGTCCAAAAGAAATTGAATCTACAACTTATAAAATAGAATATAATGATAATTTAATAATTGAAAAGGCTACATCTAAAAGTATAAATTTCTACGATTCTAAAGGCAAAAGTATAAAAAGATTAAATTTCGAGCCTGATGGTTCTCCAAGTTGGGGAAGTGTGTATTATTTTTATGATATGTTCGGAAATGTGATTAAGAAAAAAATATTTAATGCAGATGGTTCTGAACATAGTCAGATTAAATATAAATATAATGAATATGGTCAGGAAATTGAAAGAATATATAGTTGGGGCTTAACTAAAACTATCTATGACAGAAAGAACCGTATAGCTGAAATAAATACAAAAAACAATAATGATTCCTTAAAATATTTTGAGAGACAAAAATTTGACAAAAAATGGAATGAAATAGAATTAATTGAATTTGATAATATTGGGAAACAAAAATCAAGAATTGAATTTGATTATGATACCAAAGGAAATCAAATTAAATCGTCGTGGTATAATTCAGATGACATATTACATGTAATTTACATATCAACATTTAACAACAAAAATAATCGAACTAGTATAAAAAAATATCGGATTGTGAGCAGTAAACCAAAACTTATTGAAGATACGAAAATAGAATACAAATACGACAAAAAAGGAAATCTCATTGAAGATAAATATATTTTAAATGAGAAAACCTCTTGGATTAACAGGTATAAGATTAAATACATGTGGTAACAGCTTTTTTGATATAGCTGGAATTTAGTGGAATTACCGTTTCGTATCAAGTTTTCGTTAAGCCCAAAATTGAAAGGTTACGAATTTCCAGCCATCTCAAAGCAGCGGAACGGTATAATTTTTTGTCAGCAGCTAGTTGCTGAAGTGTGGATGTTTTTTTTAAAAATTACAAAACCCAAACAATTCGGGGTAGAACCCTATTTTTTATAGCACTTATCAATCGCCTTGGCCAAGTCGAAATCTTTTGTGGTTATTCCGTCGGCATCATGAGTTGATAGGTCGATAGTCACTTTGTTATAAGTATTTTTCCAATTGGGATGATGACTTGCTTTTTCAGCCACCAATGCCACAGCGGTCATAAACGAAAAGGCTTCGACAAAATCTTTAAAAAGAAATTCCCGATGAAGAAAATTAGCTTTCAAAATCCAATCCGAATCAATTCCCGCTAAGTTATCCTGAATTTCTTGTTCGTTTAACCTTTTCATTTTTTCTGATTTTTTGTTTTTATAATATTTAAAGAATTGGCTTTTATAACGATTAGCAACATATAAGTGTCCAATAAATTTTACTCAACATATTGTCTATTGGCATTAATTATTGTACAATTGGTTTTACTTTTACATAAGGTGCTTTGTAAAGTGCTAAGTTACGATGTTTGTATGGATTTATTTTGAGATATTAAAATCAATACATTGTTGTCCGATATAAATTTTCAAAAACATAATTAAACCAACATATATAGTCCCTACGGGACATTTAAACTGAATTAACTTGATTTATACTACCAATATTTAGCTCCTAGCGGAGCATACCTCGTAGAGGTTAAATATTGGTAGCAAGAAGATTACAAATATCAAATTTGTCCCGTAGGGACTATACTTCGATTTTAACGGACAACAAAGAAATCAATATCTTTAATTCCATTTTTTTTGATTAGTTTTGGGTATTACTTCAAAACTGATAAAAATGAAACCAATTGCAATCCTCTTTCTACTCGTCTCCCTTTTTTTGTCCCCAATTTTATCTTCTCAAACCACTGTTGGCGATCCTGAAATCAAAAAAATGATTATGGAAATCAAAGCCGACAAAATGGAATCTATTGTTCGAAAACTGGTTTCTTTTGGCACTCGTCATTCCTTAAGTGATACCAAAAGTGATACAAGAGGAGTAGGTGCGGCACAACGATGGATAAAAGCTGAATTTGATACTTATGCAAAAGAATCTGGAGGTAGATTGACTTCAACCATTGATTATTACTGGGTCAAAGCCGATGCAAAGCGCATTACAACCAACAGCAAACTAGGCAATGTCATGGCAGTTTTGAAAGGAACCGACCCCAAAGACGAACGTGTACTCATCATTAGTGGCCACATGGATTCTCGAGCTAGTGATGTGATGAATTCAAAAATCGATGCGCCTGGAGCCAACGACGATGCCTCGGGAGTTGCAGCAGTGATGGAATTGTCACGAATAATGAGCAAAAGATCTTTTCCTTGTACACTCATTTTTGTAGCTGTTACGGGCGAAGAACAAGGACTACTTGGTGCAAGACACCTAGCCGATTCTGCAAAAGTAGCCGGTTGGAAAGTTATGGCAATGTTAAACAACGATATGATTGGCAACAGCTTATCGAGTGGTACGAATTTGAGAGACAATACTAAAGTTCGTGTTTTTAGCGAAACCATTCCCTACTTGGAAACCGAAGACGAGGCTAAAATGCGAAAAACAACCAATAGAGATAATGACAGTCCATCGAGGCAATTGGCACGATACATAAAAACAGTGACCAACCAATATGTAGATCAATTGGACATTGATTTGGTGTATCGAAATGACCGATTTTTAAGAGGAGGCGATCACACTCCTTTTATTCAAAATGGATTTACAGCAGTTCGCTTTTGCGAAAAAAACGAAAACTTCAATCAGCAACACCAAGACGTGAGATTAGAAAATAACGTTCAATATGGCGATTTACCCGAGTTTATGGATTTTGAATACCTGCGAAAAAACGCCGCTTCCAACTTGGCAACTTTAAGCAATTTGGCTTGGTCGCCTAATCCGCCTTTATCTGTGGGAATCGAAGTCAAGGAACTCACTAACTTTTCTACTCTTGAATGGAAAGCTCCCGAAGGAAATGCTCCTTATGGCTATCAGATTTTAATTCGGGAAACTTCGGCATCGCATTGGGAAAAAACAATTTTTGTAAAAGACACCAAAGCAACGATTCCTTTTTCTAAAGACAATTATTTCTTTGCGGTGCAATCTGTCGATGCATTGGGTCACGCTAGTTTGCCCGTATTTCCTGTTCCGATTCGGTAAAGAAGCGGATAGCAGATTTCAGATAGCAGATTTCAGGTGGCAGTTGGTGGTAGTTTGCAGATTTCAGTTTGCAGATAGCAGATTGCGCTTTGCGAAACTTCGGTAGCAGTAGGCAGTAAATAAAACTAAATAATTGGATAAAAATATAAATGCAGTTTAAAGTTGATTTATTTCATTTTTAAACTGCTTTTTGCCGACTGCTATCCGCAATCTGCTATCTGCCGACTCCTATCCTGAAATCTGCTATCTGAAATCTGCTATCTGCCGACTGCAATCTGCAAACTGAACACTACTTCACCGGAATATTCTCCAAAATTTCCAACACAAATTTCCAGAATTTCTGGGAGGATTTAATCGAAGCTCTTTCGTCGGGCGAATGGGCTCCTTGAATGGTTGGTCCAAAAGAAATCATATCCATATTGGGATAATTTGTTCCAAGAATACCACATTCTAATCCTGCGTGACAAGCCACTACTTTTGGTTTTTCGTGGTTTTGTTTCTCGTAGATTTTGACCAATAAATCCAAAATTTCAGATTTTACATTGGGTGTCCAACCTGGATATGAACCCGAAAAATTGACTTCGCAACCGCACAATTCAAATGCAGCACGCAAGGCATTGGCCAAATCAAATTTGGAAGTTTCTACCGAAGAACGGGTTAAACATCCAATAGAAATTTCGCCATCCTTGATAATTACTCGAGCGATATTATTCGAGGTTTCAACCAAATCTTCCATATCAGCAGACATTCGATAAACGCCATTGTGGGCGGCATAAATCGAACGGAGAATACCTTCTTGAACGCCCAAATCCATTACTTTTTTAGGCAAATCGCTTTTCACGATTTCGATAATCAGATTGGGTTCGGTAGTTTTGAATTCCGTTTTGATGTCGTTGATAATTTCCTGCATATCAAAAATATAGGCTTCGTCATACATTCCGGCTACAATTACTTTGGCAACACTTTCTCTCGGAATGGCATTGCGTAAACTTCCTCCATTAATTTCGGAAATTTGCAAACCAAAATTCTCGAAAGCATCAAACAACAATCGGTTCATAATTTTGTTGGCATTGCCCAAACCCTTGTGAATGTCCATTCCAGAATGTCCTCCATTCAATCCTTTTACAGTGATAGAATAACCCACAGCATCTTCGGGAATTTCCTCTTCTTGATAGCTTCTTGTCGCCGTAACGTCGATTCCTCCTGCACATCCAATGTCGATTTCGTCGTCTTCTTCGGTGTCCATATTCAATAGGATTTCGCCTTTCAGGACACCGCCTTTGAGGTTCAAAGCGCCTGTCATTCCGGTTTCTTCATCAATGGTAAACAAAGCTTCAATAGCTGGATGCTTGATGGTTTTAGATTCTAAAATAGCCATCATCATCGCTACACCAAGTCCATTATCGGCACCAAGTGTAGTGCCACGAGCACGAACCCAGTCGCCATCGACATACATATCGATTCCCTGTTTGTCAAAATCAAAATGGGTATCGGCATTTTTTTGATGCACCATATCCAAATGCCCTTGCAGAACGACAGTTTTGCGATTTTCCATTCCAGCAGTGGCAGGTTTGCGGATAATTACGTTTCGAATTTCGTCTTCAAAGGTTTCTAATCCCAGAGAATTCCCAAAGTTTTTCATAAACTCTATTACACGTTCTTCTTTTTTGGATGGACGAGGAACGGCGTTTAAATCGGCAAATTTGTTCCAAAGTGCTTTGGGTTCGAGATTTCTTATTTCTTGGCTCATTTGTTTAGTGTAATTAAATTTATAGTTTCGAGTCTTGCTTTTGTATTAAAAAAAACGCTATCAGGTTTTTATTAAATCACTTCAAAATATACTTAACAAATATATATAAATATCCCAATTATTATTAAGTGTTCGGTCAAAAAAAAGAATTCCGATTCTTCTCAAAACACAAAAACAGCGAAGTTTATTCTTCTTGTTAAAATAATTTAAAAATAATCAACATTTCATATATTATTTTGAATATATTTTACGTTATGTGTTAAAAGATACCGCTTATGACTTCATTAATACTTAACCCTTAAAACCATTTATTATGTCTAGATTAAGTATTTACGAAACCAGCTGGATTGACCTAGTTTTTGAAAATAGAAATCAAAAGTATGGTGCCTATCAATTGCGTCGTGACAGCGTTAAAACCTCTTTAACTGCCCTTTTTATGGGATTGTTGTTTGTAGCTTCTATCGGAGCAATAACAACAATTGTGAGTCATTTCAATCGTTCTGTTGTGCCTGATATTACAATTCCCGAATGGTCAGAAACCATTCAATTAACGGATGTTGTACTTCCTGAAATTGAAGAACCTGTGCTTCCTGAAGTGAAAAGTCAAGTTAGCGAAGCCACAATTGTGAAGGATCAACTCATAAATCCAGTGATTGTAAAGCCCCAAGAAGCGAATCAGAATATTGCTACCAATATTGAAAATAAAAATGCAACCGATGTAATTTCAGATGGAACTGGAACTCCGGGACTAAACCCGACCACAACAGGAAACGGAACTGGAACCGATATCCCAAAAGCGGTCGATTATGGAAATACGGTGGTCAATGCAACAGTATTAGACAAAATGCCCGAATTCCCTGGCGGAATCAATAAATTTTACAGCTATGTGGGTAACAATTTCGAAAAACCAGACATTGAAGCCACCGAAACTTTTAGGGTGTATGTTTCTTTTGTTATCGAAAAAGATGGAAGTATGACCGATATCAAAGTAATAAGAGATCCAGGTTTTGGATTGGGTAAAGAGGCCATTCGTGTTTTAAAATCATTGAAAACCAAATGGTCGCCCGGAATGATTGCTTCAAAACCTGTTAGAACTGCGTATAATTTACCCATTGCAGTACAGATGCAATAAATCAGCACAACGAAAAAGTTATAAAACTAAAAAAGCAGAACCTAAAGTTCTGCTTTTTTTTATGAAGTGATTTAAACAATTAAAAATCAATTACTATTTCTTTGTAGTAGTCTTTTTCTTTGTGGTTGTTTTTGGTTTGGCTGCTACCGGCATTTTACGAATATATGGTTTGTAAAGACCCTCTTTTTGAGCTCTCGCTTTGGCATTTTCGGCTCTTTCTTTTGAATCGGGGTGCGAACTCATCATTTTTGTTAAAAAGTCCATTTGAGCACCTTCGCTCATTTTTGCCAAAATTGAAAAAGCAGATTCCACCGCGTTCACATTATAGCCGTTTTTTTTCATAAAATCATAAGCAAAAATATCTGCCTCCGATTCTTGTTTTCGGCTGTGTTTGCTGTCAATCATCGCACTTCCTATTTTCCCCAACTGACTGTCGGTTATTGCCGCAATTTTACCCGATTGCGAAGCTACTCCATCAATCAAAGCTTCTTTTTGATAAGCCGCTTTGATGGCATCTCTTGAATCTTTATTGACCACGTGACCTATTTCGTGACCAATAACCACAAGTAATTCATTGTCATCCATAACATCCATCAATCCTGAGTAAACACGCACACTTCCGTCGGCGGTGGCAAAAGCATTTACTTCTTTGAGCACATAAACTTTATAGTTTAAATTCAATCCGTTGGTATTGGCATGTTTTCCAAAAATCTTTTTAAGTCGAATGGCATAAGGATTGGTCGCACCAGCAATAACGTGTTCTGCATCCATTTTAACAACCGCTTCTTTTGATAGTTGAGCCGCTTGCTCATTAGTAAAAGTAAGTCCTGCAACTCCTTTTTGTACAGCTCCTAAAGCTTTTTCGCCTAAATTAATTTGTGCGTTGGTATTTGATAAACCCAAAACAACAAGGAATAAGGCTAAAAATATTGTTTCTTTTTTCATTTTCTATTTGATTTGATTAAGTTGGACAAATATACTATAAAGTTGCCTTTGCAAAAAAATTATCTTGTAAAAACCAACTGATTTCCTTTGGATAAATTAGCGTCAAATAGATAGCCTTCATAATTAAATCCTTTCAAATCCTCGACAGTTTCGGCGTTGGTATCTATTATATAACGCACCATCAAACCCCTCGCTTTCTTGGCAAAAAAACTAATTATCTTTAGTTTTCCGTCTTTGTAATCCTTGAATTCTGGAGTGATTACTGGAACTTTCAACGTTTTTAAATCTACGGCAGAGAAATATTCGTTACTTGCCAAATTGACGAACAACTCCCCTTTATTCAGTTCTTTGTTTAAGGCTTTGGTAATAATAGGTTTCCAAAATTCATATAGATTTTTGCTTTCGCCAATGGCTAATTTGGTTCCCATTTCCAAACGATACGCTCGCATCAAATCCAACGGTTTCAAGAGTCCATACAAACCCGACAAAATTCGCAAACGGTCTTGCAAAAGATCTAGTTTTTCTATTGGAATGGAATAGGCATCCAATCCAGTATAAACATCGCCATCGAAAGCAAATACGGCTGGACGGGCATTTTCTGAAGTAAAAGGCATTTTCCAATCTTGATTGCGTTGCCAATTCAAATCGGCCAATTTATCTGAAATATCCATTAATTCTGATAGATCTTTGGGCGATTTTTGCTTCAAAAATTTGTGAACTTGTCGGGATTCTTTTAGAAACAAAGATTCAGTAAAATTTGCTGTTGGCAAAGCCTTTTCAAAGTTTAACGATTTGGCTGGCGATAGTACAATTTTCATTTTTTTTATTTATTTTAAACCGATTTCAAAAGTACAAATAGAAAAATCGAAAATGAAAATTGTCTTCAATTTATTTGTAGTACATTTGAAAGAGATTAAAATCAAAGTAAAGCTATTTTTTTATGAATCCAATTACCATTAGAAAAGCCACCATTTCCGATCTGGAAACCATTCAAAAAATCAGTAAACAAACATTTATCGAAACTTTTGCAGGAGTGAATACTCCTGAAAATATGGAGAATTACGCACTGAAAAATTTTAACTCCGAACAACTTGCCTTAGAAATAAACAATCCAGAATCGGCATTTTATCTCGCCATTTTAGACAGCGAAACTATTGCTTATTTAAAAATAAATTTTGGAAGTGCCCAAACAGAAATCCGCAGTATTCAAGCAATGGAAATTCAACGGATATATGTTTTGAAAAAATTTCATGGAAAAAAAATCGGACAATTATTGCTCAACAAAGCCATACAAATTGGACAGCAATCTGGAGTAGATTCTATTTGGCTCGGGGTTTGGGAAAAAAATTTCAAAGCAATTCAATTTTATAGCAATAATGATTTTGTCGAATTTGACAAACATGACTTCAATATGGGCAATGAGTTACAAACTGATTTATTGATGGAACTCCCAATAATCAATCAAGCCAATAACTTATAATTAATTGGATTAAATTTAAGTAATTAGTGCCTTAGTAATAGTTATTCCCGATATTACGCTGTTTCTAATAATATATGTCAAAGTGATTTAAAAATTTTCCATTTGCCAAAAATTAAAATAAATAAATGAATATAGCTGTCGTAATCCTCAATTGGAATGGAACAAAATTATTGGAACAGTTTTTACCCTCTATTGTAAACTATTCTCCCGAAGCCGATATTTATGTGGCCGATAATGCTTCAAGTGATGATTCTGTTGCGTTTGTTAGAGCGAATTTCCCAATGGTGAAAATTGTTGAAAACGAAAGTAATTTTGGTTTTGCCCAAGGTTATAATGAAGCTTTAAAGCATATTGATTCCGAGATTTATGCTTTGGTCAATTCAGATAT
>Ga0316607_1000726_pt1 | contig 10996 bp, 7 predicted proteins | sample MIS2016062E_MG_FD_207674 | JGI IMG/M metagenome (GOLD analysis project Ga0316607, IMG submission 207674) | Microbial mat bacterial communities from Middle Island sinkhole, Lake Huron, Michigan, United States - MIS.2016.062E | ecosystem: Environmental > Aquatic > Freshwater > Lake > Sediment...
TTGTCAGTAGAGAAAAAAACAGAATGCCTGTTTTGATTAATGGTATCTCGAAAATCTGTGCAGTGGCAAAAGCGATCACCCGTTGTCAAGCGAATAACATCTTGAAAGGATTAGCAGAATTAGCCGGGGTTGATACGACTCGCGTGTCAAGTCACTCATTTCGTAAAACTTTTGCGAAGGGCATTTATTTAGCAAGTGGACGGGATTTAACAAAGGTGCAGTACGCGCTAGGACATAGCAGTATCACTATCACAATAAAGTATTTAATGTTTGCCATTTCAGAAATCGACAGCTTAGTAGAAGGGTTAAGTTATGAATGAGGAAAATCAATCAGTTAGCAGTGAAGACAGTGGCGTGGTCAAGCGTGGGCGCGGTCGTCCTCGCGGATCAGTCAGTAATAAGCCAAAAGCCTTGTCAAAAACTAAAAGTTGCAGAATTCCCATTGAATTGTTGCCAACAGTGGATAACCTGTTGAAATATCATAAGGAAAAATCACGCGATGGGCGGTCTAAAAGGGGCACCCCCGGATTGAATCAGACAAGGGTATCGCAAAAAACAGAAATACGCAAGATTCCACTGGAATTTTTACCCGTTGTTGAAAGCATGGTTGCGACTTGGCGCGCACAACAAAAATCATTAGGCAAGTGACAAAATTTATCCACCCGTCAATTTCATTTTCACAAACATGGTTGCCGGGCATAGAATTGGCGTGACTGTCATTTTAGTTTTTATGGCTGTACAATAGTGTACAGTAGTGTCCCATACGGGCTGTACAATAGTGTACAATGGACAGTATTCACTAATAGGACAGTGACAAGCAATAAATTCAATTGTTCTAACATGTACAGCCTGTTCAATAGTTAAATTTGTAGTGTATTATCCTAATTAACATATAGAAAACATTGTTGTACAACAAAGTGTACATGTATGTACATAAAAGGAATTTTTATGAATACCGTTCATAATTCAATGCAAAGACAGCTTTTCTTGAAAAATTACGCTGAAATCATTCCTATCGTGATCAGTTTGAGAAATGAGGGCTGTTCATTGTCTGAAATTGCCAATAAACTCAATTCGCGTGGATTCTTGACTCGTGAAAAAAAGTCTTTTTCTCATGTACAGGTGTTGCGAATCTTACAGCGGGCAGGTGATGCTAATTCAACGCAACTGGGCGCGCATGATTCAATGCAAAGTGTCATCACTGACCCTCAAGTGCAGTCTGAAGTTGCACGGCTTAAAATTGAAATTCGCACGCTTAAACAGCAATACGATGAATTACAGGGGGAAACGAGTGAAATAAAATCACAGCTTGTTGAATTAAAAAAAGAAAATCAACAGCTAAAAACTGATTTTGTGAAACTGATCAGTGGGCAATCTTACTCTGTACAGGCTGTACAAGAAAATCAAATTGAACTCATGCCGCTACAATCGACAAAACCGGCGCGGCAACTTGACAGTGAAATGAAAAAGGTTTTTTTGCAGCAAGCGAATCAATTGCACACAGAAAATAGCGAGTTGACTAAATCTCGCATTGCAAAAGTGCTATCTGAGAAATTTGACATCCGATTTGAAACGGCGCGAGATTGGTTGAAAAAATTATGGTAATCAATGTGAGAACTTTCACTTCCTCATTCGGCAATATTTGGACATAAAATGGAAATTGTTAGACGCACTTGTCTTTGATTAATCAAAATTATTTTTTCTCAATTTATTCCAAAATACCTACCATCCAAATTTGTTAGCCCAACAATTGAATATACCTCCTTAACAAATATATTGAAAATACAGCTAAAAATGAATTGAATTCACGCACAAAACAATCTAATGACTACTAAAAAATCTCGTGTTAATATAGCAAATAACTCGCAGTCTAAACGCTTATATGAAAAATAATTTTTTCGATGTTGAGTGATTCTGCGAACGAAGTAGAAATGGATGTGAAATTTAATTCTCTTTATTTTCAATAAATTACAGCACATCTAAGCCCAATTAAAGCCCATAGTCATTTACACAAATGACGTATGAGCAAGGTGCGCTGTAATTTCAACCTCATCTCACGAGGATTTTATGACCGCACAGCACCGGAATATTTTAGATCAGTCTATCGACTGTTCAAGCGAATTTAAATCTGAATTTGAAGTGAGTTTTAAACTTTGTATAAGTTTTAATTTATCACAAAAATTGGAAAAGCGCAATTTGCACAATGACAATATCCCTGTATCAAATAATCGGGGTTGTCATGGCAACTAAACAATCCAACAGTTGCCGCGATATAACTATTGCGCTCAATTCAAAAATTGATCTGGTTTCTCTCCTAGAAAATCATGGTGTTGTACTCAAAAAGCGCGGCAATCTGTACGAAGCACGCTGTCCATTCCATTCTGAAAAAACTCCCTCTTTCAAAGTTTATCCTCAATCCCAACATTATCACTGTTTTGGTTGTGGCGCGCATGGCTATGCGTCTAGCTTTCTCAAAAAACATAAAAATATGTCAGGTATTGAGGCAATTCAACATCTTGCTGAATTAATTCACACGCCCATTGAAGAATCCACGGTCGCGAAATTGCGCTATGACATTGCACAAGCTGAAAAAACCAGTGAAATTCTCAAAATTGCTACAGATTTTTATGCAGATTCTCTTAATTCAGCGGACGCACCGGGACTCAATTATTTGAGTGAACAACGCAAATTCAGCTACGACGTTTGTAAAAAACAGCGGATCGGTGAGAGTGGATCAAACCGCTCGTTAGTTGAGTTTTTTAGAGAACAGCACAGCGATTACACACCTGACGATTTGATAGCGGCTGGCGTGGCAAGAGAGGGCAAAAATGGGCATGTTGTAGAAGACCACTTCAAAGGCAATCGGATTATTTTCCCAATCTACGACTCAGCAAAGCGGGTTGTGATGCTGAGTGGACGTGACATTACTGGCAAATCTAAAGCGAAATATCTGCATACCCCCCATCAGAAAAATGAAGTCCTGTACGGCATTCATGCCTTGCCAAAAAACTTTAAACAACTGATTGTTGTTGAAGGTAACTTTGACGCATTGCGTGGGATTGAACGTGGTTTGCCGGTTGTCGCGACGCTGGGCGGTAAAGCAAGCGATTGGCAAGTGCAAAGACTCTTGGAATTAAGCGGTTATGGAGATAAACCGATTTATCTGTGCGCGGATACTGATGATGCCGGCATGAAAGCCATGTTTGACACAATTAAATTGAGTTTCAAGCATTTGCATCACACCGGCGGACTGGTCAAGGTGGTTCAGTTGCCTTCAGATAGCGGTAAAAAAGTTGATCTTGATAGCTTTTTATTAACACACGGAATTGAAGAGTTCAATGGAGTGTTGGATGGGTCATTGTCTGGGTCTGAATTCTTCAAACGAGAGTTTCTCAAAAAGCATTCTGTTGACTACTTTGCAGACCAAACGCCTGAAGTGCAAGCCACTTTTGCCGCTAAATTGCGCACTGCATTAAAAGAAGTGCCCGAAGGTGAATTTAAGTCGAATCTGATAAATTTCTGCTTAGATAAGCCACAAAAACATGATGTTGCGTTGTCACAAGTGACTCATTCACCCGCTCATGCGTCCGAACCAAAAGTTGACGTGGTTTTTTGGCGAGAGTGGTTAAAGTCCGGTAAGCCCACATTATCCATTGATGAGTTAGAACTACTCAATTTTTTTCAGCAAAACGGCTTCGGTCGTCATTGGTTGAAAGACTCTACTGGTCAAGATATTCAATCTGTTTTCGTTAGAGTGAATAATCAAATTGTTAGCGAAGTTTCAGTTGAGCAAATGCGTGATTTTGTTTATGACTATACCCTTGGTCTAAATAACTCGATTACCAAATCTTTTAAGAAAGATAATCTGCAACGGCTGTTAGTCCGCCAAGTGGGCACCCATCTCTCTGAATTACGGCTAAAGTTTCTTAGATCACTCAACATCACTTTTCACAAAGATACTGAAAAATCAGCCTTTTTCTACTACAAAGACTGTTTTGTTGAAGTGACCGCGGACGGCATCACGACGCACGACTACTCAAAACTGCAAGGAGTGATTTGGAAACGACAAATTCTTAATCGTAATTTCAATAAGTTAAGTGATGCTGAAATCCAAAACGGCATATTCACGCAATTTCAGCGCAATATTTGCCGGGCACGCACCGCTGAGTTTGATGAGGAAGGTGATCACAGCAAACGCTTGAAATCGCTACAGTGTGCAATTGGCTACTTGCTTCACAGATTTAGAACAGGTACGCGCATCCCGGCGGTTATCTTCAACGATGAGCGGATCACAAACGAGCCCAAAGGACGCAGTGGCAAAGGCTTAACTTGCAAAGGAATTTCATACATGCGTTCAACTGTTGAAGTCGATGGGAAAAAGTTTGACCCAAGTTATCAACATAACTTTCAAAATGTTAGACGTGATACTAACATCATTCAATTTGACGACCTAGACAAAAAATTCGATATGGAAAGTCTGTTTTCTATTCTTTCCAACGGTATCACTATCAATATCAAAGGCGAATCGAATCCGATTGTCATTCCATTTGATGAATCACCAAAAATCATGATGACAACTAACTATGTCATTAGCGGTGACAGCGACAGCCATGCCGGGCGCAAGTGGGAAGTTGTGGCGAGTCCGTACTATGATGTTGATTTCACGCCCGAAATTGAATTTAAATTGCGACTGTTTGAAGAATTCGATACGACAGAATGGAGTCGATTCGACAATTACATGATGCTGTGCGTGAAAAAGTATCTACGACACGGCGTGTACAAGCACGTCAGTGAAAACTTGGAGATCAGAAAGTTAATTCAAGCCACTAACGCAGATTTTATTGATTTTGCGAATGATTTAGAACGCAACACTGAACATGACAAAGCTGAGATACTAAAGCAATTCAAAGAGATATACCCGGATTATGATCGTATTCAGCAACGGACATTTACCTCATGGCTGCACAAGTACGCGCTACACACCCAAGGAATCAGGTTAGATGAGCACAGGGCTAACGGTAAATACCTTTTTACTTTTGTAGAACTTGAGCAATTCGACAATAATTAGAATAAATACAAATAGATAAAATAAAGCGGGTACTGTTCATTCAGTATCCGCTTTTTTTATGGCTGTTTCAGATTAGATTATTTAATTATTTTTTAATACATCATTGTAGTAAATTCAAGTAGATACACAGTCTGTGCACTTGTGCACTGTTGTGCACTGACTGTGCACTGACTGTGCACTGACATTTTTCTTTTATTATTATATTGTTACACTTTAACAGTGCACAAGTGCACAAGAAAATCCAAAATAGGTCGGGGGGGGTATAAAAGCAAATAAATGTATAAAAATCTATTTAAAATCAATTTGTTAAAATGAAATTTGGCATGATTTATCGTTTCTCGATGTGTTGTATCAAATTGATTTATAAGATATTTATTTTGTACGCGCCATGCGTCTGTCACAATACAGAAAGAAAATTCAAACAAACCGTGGTGTGACAGATAGGAAAAAGACAAATACGACAAACTGCCCAAATATAAAAATAATATTGAATATATTCAATATGTTACGAGCCTCTAAAAACGGTCAATATCGCAACTAACTCATTGAATTATTAGACATTTATATACTAAAAATAGCTGCTAAACCTACCCCCCCCCACGTAACAAATAGCGATCCTTGTGCACTTGTGCACTATTGAGATGCAATCTATTGAAATATAAAATAAATGTTCAGTGCACAACTAAAAATCCTTGTGCACTGTTGTGCACTGAAGTGAGTTAATATCTTGAAAAATAATATAAATCCTTGTGCACTGTTGTGCACTGTCACGCGTTTTATACTCCAATAAAGACTAAGAATATTAGGCAACAATCCCGCTTTATCTTTGAGATAAATATGATGTAATAGATTGAAATTAATAGATAAGATGCAGATTTACATTGAGTTTACAAGTTTTATCGAGGTGATTGCGGTGGCAAGTAGGCGGGCGCGACGAGTGCGTGTGACCCGCGATCACGCCCAACATTATAAAAGATAATGTCATAGGTAACATTATGTATTTTCAGAATAAAATATTTTGGATGTTGCGACAGGGTAGATGACGCGAGATTGTGATGATGAGAGGTGTTGCGCAGTGACGATCTTGCTTGCAATAGCGAACCTTGTCAGTTGAGATATTCGCGTGATGAGTGGAGAATCGCTCTCGTATATTACCCACTCATCAATTGCAACTCTATGTAATCACAATAAAAGATAGTGTGCTACACGGGGAATAATAAGGAATTATCAATTTGCGCCATGAGAGATTGGGTCTGCTCTAACGCGGCTAAAATGTACAGGTAGTGCGTGCAGTCGTCATAATTGAGCACTCTCCCCTTTCTATCTTTTAGCCACTTTTGACAAACTTGATAGCCGCCGATATGGAATTCCCATACATTGGGCTTGACGTTATCGAAGTATTGAGTTTTGTTGATGTAAACCTTGCTGTCGTTATATTCAACTTTTTCAACGACATTGCTACCTTTGATTGGGAAGTAACAATCGCCTTCGATATGAGCATTCATTAAGTGAATACTGACCAGTTGTTCACCTAACTCACTGAGTTGCTTAAATAACTCCGTGTCTTGAGTCAGTGGCAAGCGCGGAAAATCTATTTTCAGAAACTCTGCATAGCGGCTTCGATACGTGGGGCTGTGAAATACTGCATAAATATAGTAAAACACATCTAAGGCACTGATTGTTTTCTTAAAGTCTCCTCTGCCTTCAGAGATAAATTGCAGTTGCAAGTTTACTTCAAGAGCTGTGACGAATTCGTCTGAGAAATTGGACTTGCGTGCCCCCCCCCTCTCGTATCCGTTCTCATTGTCGTTGCTAAACTTGTCTCTGTCTGATGAATAAAGATATAGAGGGAATAGATAATTAATTTCTTTCAGTGACACGGCATGGCTTTCTGTAAGCAATTGAGTTACTAAAGCATGTTTGAACGTACCAACTTCTACTTTACGCGTTGTGAACAACCCCATATTCTCGCCTAACAACATGTGTTGCATCACATCCGGTCTAGGCATACAAATGAAGCCGCGACTTTGACCAGTGTAGAAGGTAAACCGTTTATCAAAAGGTCGATATAAAATGGGCATAATCAGATGTTTTTCTAAACCGTGCGATTTAATATCCTTTTGAGCAAGCTCCACTTTCCAATCTCTAGTATCTTCACCTAAATCATATTTGCTACGCGCTTTTTCAACGCTTAAGCTACTAAAATCTTTAATAGTTTTTGAAACTGATTCAACAGAATCGTGAATGGTCAAATTATCACGAGCGGTGACGATCCCGACGGAATTGACAGGCATGATGTCGGTAATTTTGTAACCCTGTTGATATTCAGCGAGTAAATCAGTATTTTGAGGTACGAATAGATAAAACGGTGATTGTGGTTGCAACTCAGTCCACTGCGTAGTTTTCAGATTATTTTCATTGAGATACTGATACTTAGCAGCACGTTTACCATACAAATGAGCATGATGCACCCGTGCGACGGACGCAGTGGCTTGAGTGGTTTTACCGGTTCTCACGAAAATGCCGATAGCGACACCCTGTTGAATATCAAACACATTTTTATCGACACTGCCATCCGGTGACAACTCCTTTTTCTTAGAATTGCCATGTAAATCCAAAATATAAATGTCATCAAAATCTTGCATCAACGCTTGACGCATTCCGCGGAACGTTGGATTATCCAAATAGCCATGATTCGTGACGAAAGCCAACACGCCATAACCGGTCTGCATGATCCGCCAATGGGCAAACCGAATAAACTTCACATAATCATCATTCAACCACTTCGGATTGCGTTCACTTAATGCTTGACCATCCACTTCAAAATAGTTCGCAACCTTGCCGGTACTCCGCAGTAAGTCATTGATCCACTGATTAGAATTTGCAGAATGTCCGGAATAAGGCGGGTTGCCCAAGATGACCATGACCGGTGAATTACTCTTGATTTCATTCGCGGCATTGGCTTCATCTGACAACCACTCAGACAACAAAGTCCGTTGTTGCCCATGTGCTTCGTCTAGGGTATTGGTCAAAAACACTCGCAACCGCTCATTACTCGCAAAATCATAACCATAATCACGAAGCTGCAAACTCAACTTGATATGCGCAACCGTATAAGCCGCCATGAGCAGTTCAAACCCATGCACTCGCGGCAACAAATGCTGGGACACATAATCTGACCACATCCCTTTGTTTTTACTAAACTTCTCAAAAATGGTTGCAATCACAGAATGCAAAAACGTACCTGTACCCGTTGCCGGATCAAGAATCTGTACCTTGTGCGTTGAACTGTCGATTTTAGAACTATCGGCAAGCCCATCACGCAGACCAAACTGACTTTTGAGGATAACGTCCACTGAACGCACGATATACGACACAACCGGCTCCGGGGTGTAATACACGCCACGTACCTCACGCAACTTCGCATCGTAATGACTCAAGAATGTCTCATAAAAATGAATGACCGGGTCTTCTCTCTGCGTATGCTTGCCAAAACTTGCCAAAATCGCACTCATGTCCGTCCGATTCAACACGGCAATCAAATGTTCAACTGCCCACACCAATCGCTCATCTAAATCAATGCCTGCTAACTGATTAAAGAATTGCCGTAAAAATGGATTCGTCTTAGGAATAAAATGATTCGCATTCTCGCGCACAAGTGGCTGATCTAACGAATAACATTTTGCAGAAAACAACCCATAACAAATCGTTTGCGCAACCATATCGGCAAACTCATCACGCTTCAACGTACTGATCAACACCGCTCTAAATCCATTCAACTGACTATGAATCTTAGCCGTCTCATCACGCCCCTCATCATCATAAGCTAATGAAATCGAATGCTTAATTTGTCGAGCGATGTGCGCCATTTTCTCTGCCAACGCCCCCGGACTATCCAACGTGATAATTTGCGTTTCAGCAAAGGTTTTTAACAACGATTCAAAACGTGCAAAGTTTGCTGCAATCGGTTGTAACTGACCACTTTTATCAACTGTCGCTAAGACAACAGTCATGTCCGGTTGACCAATCCCATTGATAAACCATCTAAACTCCAAATAATCGGTCACTATCAAATTATTCAAAGACGGCAAATAGCGTTGTAATTGCTCAGATTTTAGAGCCTCATTCAAATCAATACCAATATTTTTAGCTTCAATGTGCCCAATGGGTACTTGACCAGTGGCAACCTCAAAATCAGGCGATCCACACGCAATGCGACGCGGTTCATTGGTAATCCGATAATTGACAAGAAAACTTTGCAACAACGTTTGTAATGCTGCACGATGGGTATGTTCAGTTGCATTGCCAACAGTCAAATTGGCTTGAATAATCGCTAGATAGCTTGTGATTGAATGATGTGTAGAGTTGTGACCAGTATTCATAGAATATTCCTTTATATACAGACATGTACAGCCTGTACAACCATAAAAAATTTAATATGTACAGACTGTACATATCTGTACAGGTGAGTTTATATTGTTAGTAATTTAAAGACAATCCATTATAGTTGAGCTACAACTGCTTTGTTTAACAAATGAAAGTCTGACTTACATACAGGCACATGGTAGTTTTTAATAAACTGATTTAATTCGTAATCCCATAATATCCGTTGATATCCGCTAAATAAAAGATGTACTTTCTGGTTTGTGCTAGGTTCAACAATGTCCGTGCCCCTGTCAAGAAAACCACGCCCTACTTTTTTCTCGCAATAGAACGCAAATGGTGCGTTGCGAATTTTTGGCGCGGGCAGCGGGTAATCACCTACTAAGTGATGTGCGAATAGGTGCGTTGATTTTGTTGCAGTTTGTCACTTTGCCTGTTGTGTAAAGCACGTAACTTAAATAATTAAATATAAAAATGTAACTATATTTAAAATAATTTTCTTTTGATTATTGTACTTTAAAATAAAATAAGTTACACTAATAACCAAGTCGAATCAATCAACGAAAAGGAAAATATCATGATTTCTGCAAGAGATTTAAATCGCAACGAAGTGAAGGCTATTTTATCGCAAGATACTTCACTCAGAAACAAGGCTTTATTGGTTGTTGGGTTTAACACGGGCTTTAGAATCAGTGAAATTTTAAGCCTGACTATCAAAGATGTTTTCAATGGCAAGACTGTACGCAGTCACGTCACTGTTGCAGCTAACAACATGAAAAACAAGAAATCTCGCACGATTCGCTTGAATAGCGACGCAGTAAAAATCTTGACTTTGTGGTGTAAGGAATTGATTAAACAAGGATTTTCAAGCGATAGTCCGTTGTTTGTCAGTAGAGAAAAAAACAGAATGCCTGTTTTGATTAATGGTATCTCGAAAATCTGTGCAGTGGCAAAAGCGATCACCCGTTGTCAAGCGAATAACATCTTGAAAGGATTAGCAGAATTAGCCGGAGTCGATACGACTCGTGTGTCAAGTCACTCATTTCGCAAGACTTTTGCAAAAGGGATTTATTTAGCAAGTGGACGGGATTTAACAAAGGTGCAGTACGCGCTAGGACATAGCAGTATCACTATCACAATCAAGTATTTGATGTTTGCAATCTCTGAAATCGACAGCTTAGTAGAAGGGTTAAGTTATGAATGAGGAAAATCAATCAGTTAGCAGTGAGGACAGTGGCGTGGTCAAACGTGGTCGCGGTCGTCCTCGCGGATCAGTCAGTAATAAGCCAAAAGCCTTGTCAAAAACTAAAAGTTGCAGAATTCCCATTGAATTGTTGCCAACAGTGGATAACCTGTTGAAATATCACAAGGAAAAATCACGCGATGGTCGGTCTAAAAGGGGCACCCCCGGATTGAATCAGACAAGGGTATCGCAAAAAACAGAAATACGCAAGATTCCACTGGAATTTTTACCCGTTGTTGAAAGCATGGTTGCGAGTTGGCGCGCCCAGCAAAAATCATCTGACCAGTGACGACATTTACCCG